>Ga0206937_10038_pt3 | contig 42664 bp, 26 predicted proteins | sample Alteio_BWOrgHeat_11_FD_152923 | JGI IMG/M metagenome (GOLD analysis project Ga0206937, IMG submission 152923) | Enriched cells from forest soil in Barre Woods Harvard Forest LTER site, Petersham, Massachusetts, United States -... | ecosystem: Environmental > Terrestrial > Soil > Temperate forest >... | reverse complement strand
TACCATTTATCATTGGGTATGAATCCACCAGTTCCTGCGTAGGGCTGGTATTTCCTGTACCTAACGCCGAACTGAAACCCGGAGGAGCATTATTCACCTCGATACCATGACCATTATCAACAGTACGGATAAAGATAACTTCAGGATCATTTTGTGTAAGGAAGATGTTTTTAAATACCGGATCGAGATGATAAGCATTTAAATTCATTACATCCTTAGCTGCAGTTTGAGCAGCGGTCCATCTTGCAGCCGAATAGCTTGTATAGCCTAATAAAGCATTTGAATTTGAGCTGCTGTTAAACAGCGGGCTTGCCGCATACAGCAATACGCGGGCTTTTAACGCCAGTACAGCACCCTGCGAAACACGATAGTTATCTGCTGAAGGGTTATTCAAAGGAACAGTGATCACACTATCCTTTATCGCATCAAGCTCATTAACGATGTAAGTAATACAATCAGAAAAGTTTTGCCTTGGCAACGCGAGATTGTCATTGATGTTATACACGGTGTTACCCAGTAACGGAACACCACCATAACGTTTAACAAGCTCGAAGTAGAAATAAGCACGTAAAAAACGGGCTTCGCTTTTCCATATATAACGGGTTGAAACGCCTATGCCATTTACCTTTCCGTTAATGATCGCATCCTTAACCGGTACAACGCCTATGTTATCTATAAATTCGTTAGCATAGCGTATACCCGACCAGTAGTTGTAAGTATTGGTTGAATTTGTACCCGACCACAGGTTCTCACTTGTAGGGAAACCAACCGATGTATAATTACCTGTTGATAAGACGGTAACATCACGGCCCGATGCAGATGAAACAGCATCGTCGCCTGCAGCATCAAGGTAATCACCTCCTACGCGGTTGTGGCCATTTTTAAGCACCGAATATATGTTAAGCAAGTATTTTTGCGCATTCGTACCCGCTGAATCCCGTGGGTCGAACACATAGCTGATACTTACTTTATCAACCGGGAATGTTTCGGATTTCTTACAGGCAGCAAGCAATGTAATGCAGCCGATTACTATTAATATTACACTTTTATAATTTTTCATAATCTCTTTAACTATCTGTTTGACCAAATTAAAGCTTAACATTCACACCAAAACTTACTACTCTTTGGATCGGGTACAAGTCCGGACCAACTTCCGGATCGGTGTCACCGTAACCAGCTTTAGTAAATAAGTTCTCTCCATCAACAAACACCCTTATATTGCTTAGTTTAAGCCTATTGCTCCACATGGTTGGTAATGTATAGCCTACTTCGGCATTTTTTACCCTTATGTAATCGCCGCTGCGCACATAAAAAGTTGAGAAATTTGTATTATAACCGCCAAAGGTTAAATTTTGGAATGATAGCTCAGGCAATTGAGCTACATTGGCTGTTTCAGGTGTCCAGCGCGCTGATGCTGAAGAATAAGCCTGTCCCTGCGGCGGGCTTCCAAAACCACCTAATCCCGAAAAGGAGTTGGTAACGTTGTTCTCTATGTTGATCTGGCGATTAGCCACCCCTTGTAAGATCACGCTAACGCTAAGGCCATCATAATTAAAGCCTAATGTACCACCGTAAAATACCAGTGGTTTTAAGCCCATAATAGGCCGCTGATCAAATTGGTTTATTACACCGTCCCCGTTGAGGTCTTCCAGTTTCATATCACCCACACGTATAGTATAACCAGAGTAAGCCGGAGCTTTTGCTACTTCGGCAGCATTTTGGTAGAAACCGTCTGCTACATAACCAAATTGCGCTGTAACAGGTAAACCTGTATGCTTCAGCCATGGATACAATGGCGTTTCCTCATCGCTATAAATAACTTTTGATGCTTGCTGAGAGATATTACCGGTAAGGAAGTAGTTAAACTTGCCAATATTGTTGCGGTAAGTTGCCGAAAACTCGAAGCCGTGGTATAAGTTGATACCAATATTTTCGTAAGGGAAAGGCACACCCAGCAATGCAACGTTAGCGCCGCGTATCTGCAACAGGTCAGAGTACCTGTCATGATAATAATCTGCTGTAATTTGCAGGTGATCTTTAAATAAAGATATGTCTGTGCCTATATCACGTTTATCAGCCTGTTCCCATGAAAGGAACGGGTTAGCTATTGTATTTTCATAATAAGTAAATTGTTCAGCACGGCCGGTACCGGTATAATAGTTCCAGTTGATGTTACTGGTGCTATAGGTTTGTACATAGCCGTAGTATGAGAACTGATCGACATTGTTGTTACCTGTACGGCCAAAGCTGAAGCGCCATTTCCATGAGCTGATCCAATCGAAGTTATCTTTAATAAAGTCTTCTTTGCCCATTTGCCATCCAAGGCCACCTGCATAGAACCAGCCATTTTGATGGCCCGGGGTATACCTGTTATAACCGCTGTTATTGATTGTACCTTCGGCAAAGTATTTGCCATCATAGTTATAGGTTACATTTAAGGCGCGGTTTATTGTGGTGGCAGAAAGGTCATAGTTGCTCACCAGCGATTGTGTGTTATACAACAACATAGCGTTTACGCTGCTTTTACCAAACTCGTGCGTGTAGTTAAGCGCTGCCTGCCCAAATGACTGGCGGTTGGTTAGTACTGTTGTAAATGCATTGCTTTGTGCTACTGTATTTCCTACCGCAGTATAGCTGCTATCGGAGTTCTGTACATATGTAGGATTTACTAAACTACGGTTGAGTGAGTTTTGAGACTGATAGGAAAGGTTACCCTGCATTTTCAAGGTCAATCCTTTTAAGATGCTGTTCAGGTCATAATTAAGCGCAAGGTTGGCCAATATATCGTTGGTGTTGTTCTGGATATAACCGGAATACTCTGTCATTGCCAGCAGGTTATTCTGGAATACGCTTCCGAGCGTTGAACCACCGAAACTACCATTAGCGTTACGTGTAGCATAAGCATTATTTGGGGTACCATATAACGTGGTTAATATATTGCTAATACCACCGCCTGGCTCTGTTGCTTGCTGAACACGGCCAAATAATTGCAGGTCAACGTTTAAACGCTTGTTTACCTGTACGGAAACATCAGAGTTTATTATGTACCTGTCTAAATTATTATTTGTGTTCGATGTTGCATCGGGGGCTTCATTGAATATTCCTGCCTGATCAAAATAGCTTATGCCAACGGTATATTTTGCAATCTCGTTACCACCACTAACATTCAGGCGGTCGCTTTGAATTGGTGCATTTTTTCTTAAAAGAGTATTAAACCAGTTTACATCGGGATGGCCGATCGGGTCTGAATGGTTTTTATATGCATTAAAATCTGCCTGCGTATAGAATGGGGCCTTACCGTCATTTTGTAATGCTTCATTATACAGATAAGCCCATTGATAAGCCGGAAGCGGGGTTGGCAGGCCTAACGAGTTTTGTACGCCATATTCGCTGGTAAACGAGATCAGTGTACGGCCGGGCTGGGCTTTTTTGGTTGTAACCAGCAACACGCCGTTTGAACTGTTTATGCCTAACAGCATGGTAGACAACGCATCTTTCAAAACTGATATAGACTCGATGCTTTCGGGATCGATAGAAGATATATCGCGCTGTACACCATCAATAATGGTTACGGGCGTTTGTCCGCGCAGAGACATTGAAATCTCGTTGTTATCGTTTGACCTGTTATTTTGTGAAGTGGCCTGAACAAAGTTTGAACCAAACGAAGATACAGACAATGCAGCTGTGTTAAACGAAGTAAAACCGGAAACCTGCTGGGTATATAAGCCCGGTAATTGGCCAGGTAATGCATAAACATACAATGATGCAGGAGTTGTAGCCAATTGATCGGTATATACGGTAGATACCGAACCAAGTATGCTTTCGGCACTTTGTGTATGGTACAGCATATCTACCTCGTCAGGCGACTTTAGGTAAGAATTCAATAGCCTTATCGTAATATTTTTGTTAGCGCCAACGGTTGCCTGATTGGTATAATAATCAGGGGCCTGGAAAACCAATAAGCTGCCCGCAGGTGCATTCAGCTCAAAATGTCCATTTTCATCCGTTTTAACAAAATTGGCATTGCCTTTAATAAATACTTTAACACCCTTTATACCGAGGGCATACTGATCAATTACAGTACCTGTAACCAGATCTGGGGCTTTGCTGACGGAACTAACGGTTGTATCGCGCATGGCGGCGTAACCGGTTTTCACCAGCAGCAGCATCAGTATGAATATCCCCGTTAAGCATTTTTTTGAGTAGCAATGAAGCATAGAATCAGATTTAAATTGTTGATGAAAATAAAATCATAACTTTCAGGCTATCAGTAATTTACACATCTAAATAGCGTGAAATAAAAAACAAAAAAGCAATCAGTAAACTATATAATCTTAATATATAATCAATTTATACCATTTACTTACATCCAAACTTGTAAACGAATGCCGGAGAGCTACTGCCCGACACACCGCCATATCCTACCCGCTTAGTACCTGTTTGGTCGGTTATATGATACACCAGTTTTGTAAGTGTCTGCGAGGCTGTTAGTCCGAAATAAGACCTTGGCCAAATGGTCAGATTAAATAAACCGCTTGTTGGTGTTGTTTGTACCAGGTTTGATTTTTCTGCCTGAACACAATAATTGGTTATTGCAGATCCATCACTCAGGTATGCGGAGTCAACACACAGGTATACGTTAGTTGTATTTGACAATACTGTTGGCGTTAACTTATTATTATAGGTAAGCGTGATAAATTCATTATCCAAACTTTTTGGCGGGTTAAACGAGGTAAGCTGCGGGTTACAGTAATCATGCAGATCGCCGTTGGTACCGGTTTGGAGAAGACAAGGGCCGTTGTCCTGCGAATAAATTTTACCATTGTTCCAATAAGTATCGTCGCTATAACCGTCGAAACTATCGCAGGTTACATATTCAGGAAAATAGTAAGTATTGTTGCCATCTGCACCCACTTTAAGCTTGATAATAATGTTACCGGTTATATTTATTCCGTTTGTTAATGCATATTGCTGTGAAGATTGGAATACTACCCATTCCACATCATTTACCAGGTTTTTACCGATGCCAAATTTAGCAGTGGCAGCTTTAGCCCATGTTAATTTTGAGTTTGGCTCAATAGCGCTTGCAGGCATTAACTGCATGTTGCCATTACCTAATGAACTGGTATAGGAAACCGTCATATTATTATTATCAGCCACATCCCATCCTTTAGGCGCCAGGAAAGCTAAAACAAAATTGCTTGGCTGAGGGTAGGGAGATTGGTTGGTAGAAATCTGTGTATTAACACTGTCCCTTAGGTTTATGGTTATCGTTTGGCCTGCAACAGCGGTTGTCGGCTGATCGATCTTTTCAACTAACACATAGCAGCAGGTTAATGAAATACCTAATACGGCAAGCATACAAAGCTTCCATAAATTACGGCCTTTTATTTTTATGTATGATCTCATAACTTCTTCTTTAATCGTTTTTAATTAACCTTTACAAATGAATAAGAATAGGCATTTTGCGGACAGCCCGGTGAAAATACCAGCGTTAACACACGCACACCGTTTACTATAGGATAAGTAAATGCTGTTGATACCGGTGTAGTTGTGCCGGTAGCTGTAAATGTGATCAAAAACGGGTATTGCGGGTTATCCACTGAGTATGTACCGTTTGCACTAACTATAAATGGCAACGGGTTGGTAACGGTGTAACCGTTACCGGAGAAACTTAACCTGAATTTGCTGAAATTATAAATATTAGTATCAACAACAGTTGTAATGTCTGTACCATTACGTGTGGCTTTTACTATTTTCCAGGTGCCGCTAATATCTTTAACCGGCTCAGACAGCGATCTGATTTTATCAGTCTTGCATGACGACCATGTGATCAATGCCACTGCAAACACAAGCAGCAGGTTGAATCTTTCCAGTCTACTAATCTTTTTCATATTCCTTTATTTATAAATTAGATATTATAATATTTCGTGAATGTTTATTAATAACCCGGGTTTTGTACCAAGCCGGCGCCTTTTCCTATTTCTGTTTGCGGGAAAGGCCATAAATACATCTGCGTATGGAAGATGTGCTGGCGAACCACAAATTTCTTATACGTTAGGGTTGTGTTATTTACATCGATCTCCATACCCCCGGCATTAATATTCTCAGTTTGATCTGCAATAAGCCAGCGCCTCACGTCAAAGAATCGATGGCCTTCATAAGCAAGCTCAACCTGGCGTTCGCTTTGTATAGCAGTACGCATCTGATCCTTTGTTAAACCAGCAGGCAATGCATAAGGGTTTAATCCGGCACGCTGGCGTATGGCGTTTACTTCTGTGTATACATCTGATGTAGGGCCGTTAACTTCGTTAGCCGCCTCAGCATAGTCAAGCAATATTTCTGCATAGCGGATCAGTGGAAGCGTACGGTTTGTAGTAGCAAAAAAGCCTTCTGAAATAGCAGCAGGGTCGAGCATTTTATTATTATAATAGCCGGTAGGCGTACCCTGGTAAACTGCATCGGTACCGCCGTTATATGCTCCGTTGGTGAAAAATAAAGCTGTTACTACAGGAGAATAACCGTTGATCTGGCCATTGGGCGTACGGTTACCAATTAAGGTTCCGTTATGTATAATGCTCGATTCAAAACGCGGATCGCGGTTTGCGTAAGGATTATTAGGATCGTAACCGGAAGTTGGATCGGTTATCGCTTTTCCATTGCTCATCGGGAAGGCATCAACCAATCCCTGGTAAGGGAATGCTCCGTTAGCGCCGGTCCTTGACGGTGGCTGGAAAAGACCTTCCAATAGCGTGTTGGCATTTGGCTCCATTTCCGTGAAAATATATTCGGGATTAGGACGCAGGCTAAACATATATTGTAAAGCATTCTCTGCACCATAGCCGGGGATACTTGTAACATCGGTATTTAATTTATAAGCAAAAAGACCAATAACCGCACTCGCTGCATCCTTAGCTAATTGCCAACGGTTAGCACTATAGGTAAGATAGCCTGCATACGATTTCACTGTATCAATGGGAATATTAACTGTTTTACCACCCACAATAATGGTTTGCGCCGTTGCAATATCCTGTGGGGTTTTATTTCCATCGGGGCCAAAACCACCAGGAGTCGGGTTGTTAAATAATGGACTGGCCGCATATAGTAACACCCTTGCTTTTAATGCCAGGCATGCCCCCTGGGAAGCCCGCCCATAATTAGGCCCGGTTTGCGTAGTGGGCAATGTCATAGCAGCCGAATCGCATTGGGAGGTGATATAACTAACAACATCGGCAAACGATCTTCTTTTTTCAGAAATTGTCTGTGTATAGTCGTATACGTTGTTCCCAACTATTGGCACACCACCATAGTGCTCAAGCAATATAAAATAAAACCAGGCGCGCAAAAACTGCGCTTCCGCCTTCATTTGTACCTTGTTTGCTGATTTTATCGGCACGCTTGACAGATTTGCATAGATTTGGTTTGCAGCGCGTATTTGCGCATAACAGGTTTTAAAGGCATCATCGGTAACATTACCGGCATTTATCGAACCCAAGGCAAAAGCGAGCGCTGTTGTCGAGAAGGTGTGCGATATTTCCGCTTCATCGCAAGCAGCTTCTAAACCACCGCATGGAATATACGTACCCGATAATGTTTTATAAGTAAACCGGGTAGGGCTTACCGCAAAACCGGCATTTTCATAAATGTTTGCCAGGAAACCTTCGGCATTGGCACTATCTGTAAATACAGTAGTTTGCGAAAGGTTGGTGGTGCTGGTTGCAGTAAAGAAATTCTTTTTGCACGACATCGTAACGGAAGCCGCTGTAAAGAATGATATTAAAAGAATAACAGGAACGTAGATTTTCTTCATATTTATCTATTTAAAATATAATAAGCACACGCATTCATTCAAATTATTTGCACAGCCAAAAAAGCCGGCAGTAAACAGCATTCCTTAAGCAGCACTTAATACATGCGCTTAATTAACTGGTGTATCTATAAATTATAATATCAAATCGGTTTATAATTCTGATCAAGAATCTAATGCTAATATAATAGTAAAAATCGGTTTAGCAAATTTTTTTTTTAAATTTCACATTTGTTAAAATAGCCCGTTTTTATGTTAATATTTACTATAAATCAGTGTTAATATCCCGATTTTGGCAACAATTGGCATGTATATACATCTATACATAGTTAACTCATTCTATCATCAAATCCAAATTATTGTATGAAAATTGTTACAATTACTTGGATTTGTTAAAAAGCCTGCTAAAAAACAGCACCTGGTAATTAATTGAGTTACCCCAATACTCCCAGCTATGCCCTCCCGGACGCACCGTAAAATCGTGCGGGATATTGCGCTCCAGCAATTTTTCGTGCAGATTTTTATTTACCTGGTAAAAGAAATCATCCTTTCCGCAATCAAATGTTATGGCCAAATGATTGTTGGACAATAAATAGGTTAGGTTTATAACACTATTCTCTTCCCACCTATCCGGATGCTCGCTGTATTTCCCAAGCCTTTTGGCAATATCCCAGTTTTCAGGGAATGGCCTCAAGTCAACACCGCCGCTCATACTTCCGCAGGCGCCGTAAACATCCTGGTGCCTGAAAGCCAGGTACAAAGCACCATGCCCGCCCATGCTCAAACCGGTTATTGCCCTGCCCGAACGGTCGGTAATGGTAGAATAATGTTCATCGATATATTTAACCAGCTCGGAAGAAACATAAGTTTCATAACGATAAGCCGGATCTTCCGGGCTATCAAAATACCAGCTGGTAACATTTCCGTCAGGGCAAACAATGATCACCTCATACTGATCGGCCAGTTTCGGAACAGTTTGTTTATCAGGCGTGTTGGTAACCCAATCTGAATATTTGCCGCCCGCGCCATGCAGCAGGTAAATTACCGGGTATTTTTTGCTTGCCGAATAATCGTTTGGTTTTACTACAACCGCTTTTATGTTTTTATGCATAGCAGCGCTGTAGGTAAGCGCAGTATCCACAATTGCTGCATTGCAAAATGCACTAAACCCAAGAACCAGGGCAACATGAATAATGAAAAATTTCCTTAACACGGTTGAAAGTTTATAGTTCCTTTTTTAAATCCCGGCAGCTGATCATTCTTAATTAAAAACTGCCGGGATCCCAATCATTTATTTGTTCAGCAATTCCCAGGTCAATTAATGAGGGAGAAATGCAAGTTCACTAACATTATATACACCCTGATCAACCGGTATACCGCTTATTGACGTAGGACTAGTTGTAACTGGGATATTCAGTGGCGCCGAGCTGCCAAAATATAAAGAGCCTATATTAATGCTTGAATAACCGGCAGGAAATGTACCACTCAGGTAAGTTGAAGATATGCTTATATTTTGCGGGCAGCTCTGAAAGGTAACAGTTTCATTTGTGGAGTCATAAACCCCAAAATATATAGTTACATTATAATAGCCATTAGCTCCGCCAACCGCATCGAATAGAAACATATAACTGATGTCATCGGTATTTTTTAACTTACTAAATTTATTTGACGACAATTTCATCATATTATGCGCAGTTTTCACTGGTAATGTACCGGCGTAAACTGATGTAGTAATTGAGACCAAAATGATCAGTCCCAATAAAAGTTTAAGGTTTTTTTTCATTTTAGATTTTTTGAAGATTAAATTGAAATATCACAGGTAATAAATAATTGGCTACTAATATTATTAAATCAACAGTCTCATAATGCCTTAAACTGCGGTTGGAATAAGCTTAATTAACTAAAACCAGCTCTACCTTGTGCGTTTTTGGCTTATTGGCAATGTAGATCTCATTTATCAAAGCATCCATTTCGCCCTGCCATGCATCGCGCATTACTTTATATTGTGCTTTAATGTAGTTATCGCGGTTACCGCCCACAAACGGATTGTGCTTTGCTTCTTTGTTCACCGTATCCATTGCTGCTTTATTGTCGGCATACAAAAGATGTTTCTGTTTTAACAGATCGAATTCTACAAAAGCGTAGTTCCTTAATCTGCGTTCAATTTCGAAACGCTCCTCGTTCATTTGCATAAGCGCAAGCGACTGCTGATATTCGGGCGTGTAGGTTTGTTCAGCAAGGTTGATACCTGCCTCCAGGTCTTTTGCATCCCACTGCCCTATCTCCTGGCCGTCCATAATTAATTTATAAGTACCGCTTTTCAGGCCTTTAACAGTCAATTCTTCTTTGTCAAACTCCTGCATAAAGGGGACATATTTAATGCCTTCTATCTGGCGGCCATGCTGGCCCCAGTTGGCTTTAAATTCCACAGTATCAAAAGCATATGGTAATGAATTAGCCAGATAATCAAATGAAATATTGTTATCAGTGCCCGATACATTGCTGATGGTGCAGTTTACAGATTTACTTACTGCCTTGCTTTTTGCATTCACAGCAAAATCGGCAACAGGCTTGTTAGCCATGCCTTGTGCTTTCAGGAATAAGTATGCCATCACCAGGTGACCTGCATAATCCGGGTGGATCCGGTCATACGGGGTAAGGCTGAAATTGGTATCTCTTTTTTGCCACTCGCGGTTGATCTCAGTCATCGGATGGTTGAAATCAACATACGGCCAGCCGTTTTTCTGTGCAGTTGCCTGCTGAAAATCGATCAACCTTGCAAAAGCAGCATATTTACCGGGATAAAAACGGTTTTTATTGCTGGTTGTAGTTGAATCATAAGGTGAACCAAGGATGAAGATCTTTTTAAACTCAGGATGTTCTTTCAGTTTCTTATCAAACAAAGCATAACGTGCTTCGGCAGTATCTACCGACCATTTTGCATAGTTTGTTTTTGCATCAGGCTTGAACCATTCAAAATAACCGCTGTCGTTCATCCCCCATGTAAGGGTCATCACGGTAGGTTTTTTTGGCAGCACTTCATACTCGAAACGATCATACATCTGCTTTACGTTGTCGCCGCCGATGCCTACGTTATAGCAGGTGATGCGCATGTTAGGAAAATGCGTCATATAATAATACCAGATGTAAGCATGATAATGGCCGCCATCGGTAATACTGTTGCCAACGAAAGCTACCCTGTCGCCGGCTTTGAAAGCAGGGATGGTTTGCGCATTTACGTTTACAGCTACACCGGCACAAAGTGCTAAGGCCAACAGTAATTTTTTCTTCAGATTCATATAATTTTTAGACTTGTTATCCCAGTTAATTTATTCCCCAGTTTTTATTCGGCTGTGCGCCCATCGTTAGCTCAAGCGTGCCGCCGGCGGTAATGTCTTTATAATCGATATAGCATTTATTATAAGCTTTACCGTTCAGCTTTGCACTCTGGATATAGATATTCTTATCCGAATTGTTGTGCGCTATCACACTGAAGGTTTTGCCTTTTGCATATTTTGGATCGAGCTTGAAAGTGATGCTATTGAATACCGGGCTGGTAATTTCCTGCCTTGTATTGCCCGGGCAAACCGGGTGGATACCGCTGGCAGCCAGTACATACCAGGCCGACATTTGCCCAACATCCTCATTTCCGCATAAACCTTCTACCCCATTATGATAAGCGCGACGGCAAACCGCCCTGCTCCATTTTTGAGTTAGCCATGGCGCGCCAAGACGATTGAACAAGAATGGTACATGATGAACAGGCTCGTTAGAGTGGTTATAATAATCGTTCCACATCATGTTTTCCGGTGTTTTTTCGAACAGGTTTTCCAGGTCGGCAATTACTTTTTCTTTGCCGCCCATCAGTTTTACCATGCCCGGTACATCCTGCGGTACGAACCAGCCTTGCTGGTACAGGTTACTTTCGATACAGCCATACCAGTCTTTGGTCATGGCTGAATCTGGCCATGCTACCCAATTACCGTTTTTATCCTTCGGCCTGAACCAGTGGTGCTCGGGATCGAAAATGTTTTTAAAATCCTCGCCTCTCGCTGCGTATTTGGCTTCATCGGCGGTTTTGCCTAATGCTTTTGCCAGCTGCGAAACGCACCATTCACTATAAGCATACTCTAAAGTATAGGACACGCTCAGCGGATCCGGTGTATAGCCCCTATCGCCATTGCCTGTATGCTCAACTGAGCCCACACATAGCGCATAGGTTTTTGGGATATCATAATTACGGATGCCCTTCGCGTAAGCATCAGCAATAACCGGCACAGCAGGGTTGCCGATCATACAGCCGCTGTAGCTGTTCATCATTTCCCAGCGTTCGAGGTAATTCTTATTCTTTTGCTCAGCGAGTGAAACCAGCGAATTGATCTCATCATTCACCAGCGATGGATTGATGATGGTTTGCAAAGGCATCTGGCTGCGGAAAACATCCCAGCCGCTGAAAATTGTACGTTTTTTGAATACGGCCGATTTATGCGCCTTGCCATCTCCACCCGGGTAATTACCGTCCACATCATTAATAATGCGCGGGTCGATCATGGTGTGGTACATGGCAGTATAAAAGACGATCTTTTGTTCTTTAGTACCACCTGCAACAGCAATACGCGATAATGCTTTGTTCCACAGCGCTTTTGCATTAGCGTGTACCGCTTCAAAATTCCAGTCTTTTATTTCGGCCTGCAGGTTTTCTTTTGCGCCCTGCATGCTTACAAATGAAATACCCGATTTCAGCAATACCTGCTCATTGGCATGTGTGGCAAACTCTGTATAAAAACCAAGGTGTTTACCTTCTTTTTCGTTTACGCCTTTTAATATGGCGGCATGCGCAATGGCATCCTGGTATTTGTCGCTGGTAACGTCATCGCGCTTGCGTCCCCAGCTATCGGGAATGTCCGCACTCCATACGCCATAATTTTTTAGCGGTTTGCTGAATTCAGCATAGAAATAAACGGTGTAATCTGCATGGCCATCGCCATTGCCCCAGCCTCCGCCGTCAGGCGTACATTTCATCCAGCCTTCAATGGTGTGGTCGTTAACAACTTTTACGTATTGTGTGGTTGACGTACCGCCTACCCTGCGTGCAAGGTCTATCTGTATACGTGATTGTTGATTTTGCGGGAAGGTAAAACGCAGGATACCGCTGTGTGGCGCGGCAGTTGCCTCAGCTTTAACGTTATAGTCGGTAAGTAAGGCGCTGTAATATCCGGCAGATGCCTTCTCGCTGCTTTTGAGATAATGTGAGCGATAGCCATTTTTTACCTGGTCGGTAACTTTCCCTGAGTTGGTGTACATTTTACCGGTGGTTGGCATTACCAGGAAATTACCCAGGTCGCCAAACCAGCCTATACCGCTCATTTGGGTGAAGGCAAAACCCTCTATACTGGTTTGCTCATAACTATAGCCCGGACCGTTATCGCCGCCAGTAATTGTATTGGGACTAACCTGCACCATGCCATAAGGAGTTGCGGCGCCAGGGAATGTTTTACCAAGACCATGATAAACACCGGCATCGGCAGCACTTGTGCTTGCGCCGATAAACGGGTTAATATAATCAGCGGGAGTTGCCTGCTGTGCTTTTACTGCAAATGCAGAAAAACATAAAGCCGCAACAGCTATCCTTTTAATGAACATGTCTTGGGTATAAATTGGCTATAGAATAGTTTTTTAATTGGTTATTAAAGGCAATGATAAATATAAAATTCGATTTAGCAAAAGAAAGGTTTCCAAACCGTCCCCTACTGTCTTTTCTGCCTGGCGTATCCATTTAGTAGTAAATTTTGAGTCTATAATTTACTTACGCTGTAAAGTTTTATAGTGCGTATACCAAAACGCGGCATGTCCAGCGTAAGGATAGTTTTGCCTGATGCGTCTTTTTTCATTTGCACGTCTGCGCGTTTTCTGCCATCCAGTTCTACCAATTCTGCCCTGTTGGCTTTGCCGTCAAATATGATCTCCTGAGGCGCATTGCTGCCCTCTGCATTAAATACACGGATCGTCAGGTCATTCCCATCGGCATTTAAGGAAGTGACGTCATAGCCCGTATTTTTAGCGTCTACAAGGGAGCGGTATTTTGCACCGGCAGGCATTGCATCTGATACATTAACAATAAGCGGCTCGTTCCATTCTTCGCTGGCTGTCCATAGTCCGCTCTTGTCCCATTTGCCTGCATGCGGTATCAGGCTGTAATGTACATCCGTAGGGCCTTTAATGGCATAGTTCCTGCCCCATAAGCCAATGCCCGAATATTCCAGCGTTAAACCCAACGGGAAATCTTCCCCATGTGTGTAATTTGTGGTGTGGTCGACCAATAACGCTATGCCATAATTGTTATTTCCATCGGTCACATCCACCCAATTGAGCAGGATGTTGTTCTTGATGCTATCCCACGAAGTAAAGAAGGTATTTTTCAACCGGCTTTGCAGCACATCAAACGGCGCATTTTTATATACCTTCTGATCCTTCAGGTTAAGCGGGAACATGGCCAGCAGCTTTTCCTTATCGTTATAGAAAGCCTTTTTAGGATTTGTCGCTTTAAAGGTATTTGGCGGCGCCGCCTCTCCTATCCCGGGACTGCCTTTCCAGTTTATTTTTACGCGCATATCAATTCGTCGCTGGCCTTTGTCTACAGTAAGCCATTGGGTGAAAGCATGATGATCGATAGTACCATCTATCTGCAGCTTCACGCGTTCAGGGCCTTGCTCAATGATACTGATCTTCGCCGCACTATCCGCTGTGGAATGAAAACCGCCATCGTTATAAAAATTACCGCGCAATTCGTTAAAGCTGCGGGAATTGGCTTTATCTACAAACTCTTTATTGTTTAATGTTTTGGCAATGAGGCTGGTGATGGCGCCGCCCTTATGCGGGTTGAGCGTGATGCTGTACAGGTCGCTTTCTATATGGTAATTACCATTTTTCAATACGGTGACCGATATACTTTTTGAGGGAAGTACTTTTTGCAGCTTGAGCTGATAGGTGGTATAACCCATTGCCGGCACATCAGCATTAAAAATAACCTGTGGCTTTGCCGATGCAGAATCCGTTACGACCTGCGAAGCAACCGCTACACCTGTATCATTGATTACGCTGATATTTTTGCCTTTCCAATCCTCCGGCACTTCAGCGGCGACCTGCTCATTGCGTTTAACGCCGAGCGTGTTGTATATCCTGACATATCTCGTCTCGCCCAATATTTTGCCATTTGCCGCTGGGGCTATATCCAGCCTCACCACGCTATCGGCGATGCTATTGGTAGTACTTGTCCAAGTTACCACTTTATCGGCCCAGGTATTGCCGTAACGGCCGTTATAAGGCACTATCCAGCAGTCATGGTGCTGCGACAAGAGTAAAGGCCTCCACGCGACGTCAAAATCGCTTTGCGGATATGGCGTACCATTATATATTTTGCTGATGGCTGCGAGCTTCTCAGTGCTAACGAGCTTGTTTTCCGAAATGCGTACTTCCTGTGCGATGCGCTGTAAGATCTGCGATCCCCAAACCAAACTTACCAACACATCTTCCTGGGTGAATTTCCAGTTATCGGTCGGGTTCTTTATCGCGAGATTTTCAAAATAGTTTGCCCATGTGGTATATTCTGTTGGCTGATAAGCTTTGCTGCCATCACGTAACATCGGCCCATATTTCCAGCCGGCATCCTGTATGGTCATGCCTATTGGATGTTTGATGCCCACCGCGAAACAGGCTTTGATATATTCAGGCGAATTGCCTGATGCGATGGTTTGCCATGTAGAACCGGGTTGCAGCGCCTCAACCGCATAACGAGGTGACGTGATGATGCTTGTACCATCCGGACCTATCATATTCACCAACTCACCGCCGTAGGCGCTGGTATAGCCTCCCCAGCAGGTGTTTGGATTTTTCAGCGATGCGTATTTGAAACCGTATGAGGTCAATATCTCCGGTAAGGCGCTGGTAAAACATGGCTCCTCGGATGAGTATACAGGGAATGTGGCCGTTGGAAAATGGCGGTGCACCATTTTTATCCCGTAATAAAATTGCGCGATGATGCTTTCACCCTCAATATCGAACAGATAGCTTTGGGCATAATCGGGGTTTACGTATTCTATGCGGTTTTTGGTGGAATCATTAGTGAAAAGGTCGCGGAACTCGTTATAGGCTGATAAATCCTTTTTCTTTGCATCGTCCCATGTTTCAGGCTCCAGTTCAAGGTTGATCTTCCAATTTGGATGGCTTTTTAATTGATCGGCCATAAATTTCGTGTTCCAATCCGGAAAATGGCCCCAGATGCCACCGTGATAGCCATCGATAAAATAGGCTGTCTGGCTGCGGGCTGCGTTCGGTAACAGGCATGCAAAAATCATTACCAGGGCCACACCAAGGCGCAATTGTGATGAAGACATACTTTTAGTGTTCATTAAGGAAAAGGAGGCTTATAATTTTGTATTTATAATACGGTAAGCAAAGTTATAACAAAAAACGTTTTAGCAAATTTCTATCTTAAATTTTACAAAGTCTGTTTTAAAAATGCTAAAACGTATTAAAAACAAAAGCACACAGTCTTTTAGGCTGCGTACTTTTCAAGGAAAACAATACTATAATATTATAAGCCAATTAATGAATAAGGTATCCTAACCCCTTTAACCTGGTAAAAATTTGGATCCTGATTGCCGCCAAAACATGTCGCTGTTGAGCAGCTGCCACCCGCAGCATTGTAGTTAAGGCAATAGGTGATCAGGAGTTCGTTATGGCCATTGTTAAACTCGGCATGAATAGCCGGGGTATAATATCTGGCAATATGGCCATTGTACCAGTCTTCTATAGTGTAAACCATCTTAGGTGCAGTAAACGGCCCGAACGGACTGGTGGCGGTTGAGATATACACATTATGTGATGACGGATCGCAGAAATAACCGAGATCGAGCTGTATCATCACATACTTACCATTACAGTAGGATACCATTGTGTTTGCCTGTGTAGTTGTACCGCTGCCGATGGTCAACGCACCTGACAAGGCGCTGGTAGTATCCGGCGTGGTAGCCCAGCTATGGCCGCGCCAGAAAGTCCATGAACTGGGGTTTGATGTAGGAAAACGTGCAAGGAAGATAGCGTTCGCATTGAAGGTCGTACCCTCCGCACCGTACACATAAACGGTATCGCCCGAAGATTTCTTAACCATGCCTACCGAGTAACCGATCTTGGTTTGGCCCGACATGCCGTTTGGTGTTAACCTTGTTACAGAACCCCATGCTGTGCTGCTGGTGCTTTCAGCAATCTGGTTTACTACCTGGTTTGCAGGAGTTGAACCATTTGCCGATTCATAAGTATATTCATAAACATTACTGCCTATTTCCACACCTACTCCAGGCCAGCTATAGGTGGCGTCATGAGCGCCCGGACTTTTGATGATCTCCAGTTCGCTTACACCGGTGCCTGAATTACTGGTAGTGGTAATGTTTGGCGTTGAGCTGGATGTCCAGTTAGTTGTTGATGGCTGCAACAGGCCTGAATTATGGTAAGAAAAGAACTGGCAATACAAATAGCCGTTGGTCTGCAGCTGGCTTGATGCATAAGAATCTTCAGTTATCCATAACACTTTGCCATTGTTAGAGCCGTTGGAAAGGGGTACGCTCTTACCTTCGTCAAATGCAACGGTGGTATTTGAAACAGCGCCGCGATGGAAGAACTGCACTACTGCATCATCGCGGTAGGCCTCGTTAGTAATGCTGCCCAGGTTCCAGTACTGGTTAGTGGTATTTGCCAGGGTCTCTTCGGTTACCGGTGCGCCGTCTGAAGTTGAGCTGGCATGATCGGTAAGCACTAAACCATTAGCATTCTGAATATAGTAGTACGACTGGCCGGTAACCTGGTGGATGGACCATGCCTGGGAAGGGAAGCCATTGGCATGATCCACCCAAAGCTGCGTACCTGACGTACCGTTCGGTGCTTCAAGCAGCATACCGCTTGAGACATTCATGATAAGAAACACCGTACTGCCGGTGATAGGCCCTGTGCCCTGCTGTATCAGGTACCATTTCTGGTTAGCCGATATGCCTGTGCCCCAATTTAAATTAGTGTATTGCTGCACATTTTTGGGGTTGCTTTGCGGATGTAATAAGGTCGAGTCGCCACGTACTTCCAAAACTTTACTGCTATAAACATTGGTAAACTGAAAGGTACCATAGGCCGACGGCGCCGAACTGGGGCCAAGTTTTGCAGGCTTGTTGACGCTTTCGGCTGGCGATTTCGAGGATTCGTTCCTTTTACAGCCTTGGATGATGAACAGCAATACTGCTGCCACATAAATAAACAATCTGGTTTTCATAATTTGTGGGTATTTATTTGGTTTATTGGTTTGGGTATCTAAATGTTTTAAATTGAAAAAAGCAGGGACAGTGCGATTCCCTCCCTGCTCCTCCGCTAAAGCTACGGCAGCACGCGGATGGGAGGGCGTAGGGAGGGGTATAGTCGCCAATTTTAGCGTACAAACCCCTACTCACCTCCAGCCGCACCCCTCCCAAGGGAGGAATTAAAAAACGGCATTCCTTATTTCAAATATTCAATATCGTAAAGCATATATTGCCTGCTGAATAACTAACCGGTTACAGACACAATATGCTGTATATTATAAGCCGATAAGCGAGAATGGTATCCTCACCCCTTTCGGTCGATAGTCGTTAGGGTCTTCCGAGCCATCCGGGTTTGAGCATGGGGCGAGGCAGTTTGCACCTGTGCCGTCATTCTTACTGTAGAAGTTCACGCAATAATCAACCAGCAATTCGCTGTGGCCATTGTTAAATTCGGCATGGATGGTTGGATTGTAGAATACCGGCTCGTGGCCTTGCTTGTAATCGGCCAGGCTGTAAACGGTTTTGGCGGTTGTGAACGGCCCGGTTGGACTGGTAGCTGTCGAGGCGTACATATTACGCGAAGTTTCATCGCAGGCAAAACCGAAATCCATTGTAATGAGCACGTATTTACCATTTACATAGCCCATAGTATTGTTATTACACGGGCCACTTGCAATAACCGCTGCCGAGGCAGTGCTTGGTGTTGACGCCCAGGTGGTGCCGTTCCAGAAAGTCCAGCTGGTAGGGCTGCCTGTTGGGAAACGTGCCACAAAAATGCTGGCGCCTAAAAATCCACCCTGGCCGTAAGCATATACATAACCATCGCCGGGTTTTACCATACCTATCGAATACAGGATATCGGTTTGTGTGCTCATGTTAGGCACCGTAAGGTTATTTACTGCCGGGATGGTGGTAGTAGTGCTTTCGGTGATGTCGCACAGATATTGTTTATCTGCCGAAAGGCTGCCGTTAGGTACTTCTATATTGTGCACATACACATGCTGCCCAACTTCAATACCTGCACCTGGCCACAGCAATGCGCCGGCCGTAGCATCGTGAAAGATCTGCACGCCATCGCTCGAGGTGACATTTACGGTTGAGGCAGGAGCCCACGTATGGCTGGCGGGTTGCACCAGGCCGGAATTATGATAATTAAAGATCTGCCCGCAATTAAATTCATTACTGCCATTTAATTGATTATAAAATACATCATTGGTTACCCAGAATACTTTACCATTGTTCGAGCTCCAGGTGAGCGGCACGGAAGCGCCGCCATCAAAGGCTTCAGAGCCACTGGTGCGCTGGAAGAAGCCTACTACGGCGTCATCGCGATAGCTGTCGGCCGTCATGGCGTTCAATGTCCATAGCTGATCGTTAGCGCCTGTGTAGGTTTCCTGGGTGATAACTGTACCGTTGGATGCTGAATTGCCGTGATTGGTAATGGCCAGTCCGTTGGCTTTATTGGTGATCTTGTAATTACTGCCAACTGCAGTTACTGTCCAGTATTGCGCGTCGGTGAGGTTGCCGCGGTATTGATCGAGCGTAGCGCCGGATGTGGTGGTGCTGCCGGGTACGTCGATGTATTTACCGCTGTTGAGGTTCATGATGGTATAGTAGCCGTTGGATTGCTTGCTGAACTGCCACTCCTGCCAGCGGTCGGTTTTACCACCTGAGATAGATGCTGCATATTGCTGTAGCCCCGTACCATCCAGCAATTTGGTGCCCTGGTTGGTAACGCCCGATACTTCGCAGTATTTGGTACTCGCTACGTTTTGCATGGTAAAGGTTCCGTAGCTGCTCACAACAGAATTTGAAGTTAAATTGGAGTTGACGGATGCGCTTCCGTTAGCGTTGGTGGTTAGGTTTTTTTTGCATCCTGCAGCAAGAAGAAGCGCAGCAAGCGATGCACATTGCCATAAATTTGTTTTCATAATTTGGTTTTTTGGTTTATTGATTGGTTAGTTATTGGCAATAAGATATAAATCGTTTTAGCAATATATGCAAATCATATACGCGAACGACAGTTCTCAATAGCAGTACTTAATTAAAAGGAAATAATTGGTTGAATATTAGGCAAATGTAAAAACATCTTTCAAAAACGGAAACGTTTTAGCAAAAAATATTTAATATTATTTTTTAGCAATTGTTGACATATTTATAATTAGCCTCCCTTTCGAACTCAAACAACAAAAAACGCTTGCTAAAATGATTTTATTTGAATTATATTGCATTCAATTATAAACCTGCCGCCTCATCTATGCTATTATTGCGCAATTCGGTTACCAGTTGTTTGGTGCTGCTTTTATTATCCTGCTTTTATGCGCTTGCGCAAACCGGTACAGCTGCCGGGCCATATAGCATAAACGGGGTTGTGCAGGATAGTACAGGTACAACCATCCCCGGCGCGATCGTATTTTTAGGCTCCACAAAAAAGATCACCACAAGTGATAATTCCGGCTACTTTCATCTTAACGGCATAGGTAATGGCACTTACCAAATCGGCATAAAAATGATAGGGTATGAGCCTTTCAGTCAAAACATTGTGATCAATAACCAGGGTGTAACGCTCAAAGTATTGTTAAAGACAGGAAACAGGCAAATGAAAGAGGTGGTCATTTCCTCCAAAACAAATGATAAACAATACCTGGAAACATTTATACGGCACTTTATAGGGGAATCTGAAAACGCATCGTTCTGCACCCTGCTTAACCCGCACGTGCTGCGCTTTCACTACGATAAAAAACAATACCTGCTCACCGCATCTGCCGATAGTATCCTGATCATTGAGAACCGTTCGCTCGGGTACCGGGTACAATACATGCTGCAACAGTTCCAATATAACTATATCACCAAGACTACTTTTTATTCAGGCCTCCCCTATTTTGAGGAGCTACCGGCCACCGATCAGCAAAAGCGCCGGTTAGCTGTAAACAGGTTAAGAACGTATACTCCTTCAATCATGCGCTTTTTCAGGGAATTGGCAAAAAACCAATTGACGCAAAATGATTTCTCTACTTTTAAATACACGGATCATACTGTACTTGTTGATGGCGATTTCCCTGAAGCCATTGATTCTTTATGGTCGGTAAAGCGATTAAGCAACGGGCTTGTATCTATAAAGCCTAAAACCGCCATCATTGTGGAATATACACGCGGGCTTAATGCTGTATCAAAAATAACCCCCGAAACTGACAACGCGCTTATCGACAATAATGGCGGCTTCACCAATACCAGCTTTATGTTTGGCGGGTACTGGTCGACAAAAGGAGTGGCCGATATGCTGCCGCTTGATTATGAGCCTGAACCGGCTTATCATTACGAGATATCCGGAAGCAGCCCCGCGCAACGCCTGATCATGGCCATCGACAGCTTCAATACTGCAATACCCCGGGAAAAAATATTTGTACAAACAGATCGCCCGTCATACACTAACACCGATACCATTTGGCTGAAGGCTTACGTTTTGGATGCTGCTTTAAATTATTCCAGGCAAAGCGGTTTGCTGTACACAGAATTAATAAACGATACCGGGAAGGTTGTTTTGCGCCAGGCAATGCCTGTAAAATTAGGGATCAGTTTTGGGCAAATGATATTGGATGAAAAAACTATTCCCGAAGGCAGTTACACGCTTCGTATTTATACCAACTGGATGCAAAACGAGGGAACTCAGTCATTTTTCACGCAACGGCTTTACATCAGCACGGTGAGCAATAATGCATGGCTGGTTAGTGAAGACCACCGGCTGGAAAAAAAGGACGGCGTTGATAATATCCATGTCTCGTTACAACTTGCAAAATCCAACAAAGACAAGGTAAGACTGCAGAGTTTGAAACTAAAAGTATTGAACGGAGAAAAAACGTTGCAAAACGATAATATAACAACAGATATTGAGGGTAAGGCAGACGTCAATCTCAACTTACCGGATAGCAAAACCGGTGATCTGCGTTTTGTAATGGAGACAGACAAAAAGGATAGCACGCACCGGCTCGTTATACCTGTTAACATCAGTCGCCCGGCTAATATCGATCTGCAATTTATGCCTGAGGGCGGGCAAATGGTGGCAGGATTGCCTTTGCACGTTGGTTTCAAAGCAGTAAGCGAAGACGGCAACGGCGTAAAGGTTGAAGGAAATATCCTCGATAGTAAAGGTAACGTAGCAGCGACTTTCCAGTCAACGCATTTGGGTATGGGGAATTTCCTGTTCGTTCCCCAGCCGCAGGAAAAATACACGGCCATTATAACTTCGCCGCAGGGTGATGGTTTGCATTATCCCCTTCCACAGGTACAACAGCAGGGAATTGTGATGCACGTAAACAATCCGGCGGATAAGGATTCGGTATTCGTAAGCATCCGGGCTACAGATGATATCGCTAAAAACAACCAGGGATATGTACTGATATGCGAGTCAGGCGGTAAGGTATGCTATGCGGCCAATATCTCGCTTGCGGATGGTATTGCGCGTGGCATTGTGGGCAAAAATCGGTTGCAGGAAGGCATTGCCCGTTTTGTAATTTTTAACCTTAACCATCAGCCATTGGCCGAGCGGCTTGTCTTCGTTGACCGGCATAATGGGCTCAGGATCATCGTGGCGCCCGGGAAAGATGATAATCATCCTAAAGACAGCGTTGCTTTACACATTAAGGTTACAGACGCCGGCGAGCGGCCCGTGCAAGGCAGCTTTTCTTTGGCCTTAACAGATAATGATCTTGTAAGATCTGGCACCAATTCAACGGACATACGAACATCGATACTGCTTACAGGTGATCTGAAAGGGGATGTTGAAGATCCCGGCTATTATTTTAACCCAAAATACACCGACAGGTATGATGCGCTTGACAACCTGCTGATCACGCAAGGCTGGGTTGGTTATAGCTGGAAGGACGTATTTAGCCCTGGTTATAAACCGGCATACAAAGCTGAATCATCATTAGCGGTAACAGGCCATATCAGCCGTACAGGCGGAAAGGCAGTTGGCGGCTTGCAAGTGATGCTGCTATCCGTTAAAAAGCCGCCATTAGCCCTGGATACCATAAGTGACGCTGCCGGCAATTTTGGATTCCACAGCCTGCCGCGTATCGATACCGTCAATTTCCTGCTGCAGGTAAAAGATAAAAAAGGGAGAATGTTTGAGGCTAATATAGACGTGGATAAATTTCAGCCCGCTGATACAAAAGGGCTCGACATACGTTCGCTAAAACCATGGTATGTAAACAGTGATAGTACTTTGCTCAACTACATGAACAGCAGCCGCGCCTACAATAAGATAAGCGACGAAATAAAATTCCCCGGAGGCGGGAAACTATTGAAAGAGGTAAATATCCACGCGGTAAAGACCGTTAAAAGCTCGCATAACTTAAACGGCCCCGGCAACGCCGATCAGGTGCTGGATGAGGAAGACATGAAGAAATTGGATAAAACTCCATTATATGATCTCTTAATGAAACAGGTTAATGGGTTTGGTTATAAAGCAGTGATTCCAACGCTTGTATGCAACTGTCCTTCGAGAGGATATTATGCCATTTATGATAAGCAGGTGAGGTTTGTGATAGATGGGGTGAGTATCGATTTCTTTTATATCCCTAACTACAGGGGAGCATCAGATACGCTTGTAGATTTTGATTACCGGAATTTCGAAAAAAGCATAATCGACCAATTTACTGCAGAGGATATAAAAGGAATAGAAGTATTGTATAACAGGAAATATACAGGCAAGTACCGCGTTACCCAGGACTCGCAATTGGCGGCAGACCCCATAGACTGGAATAGCAACCCTCCTACCTACGCCGAAACCATGTATGTAGAGATCACCACATGGTCGGGCAATGGCTTTTTTGAAAGGCGCAAATCGGGCAACGCTATTTACCGGCCGTTACCCGTCAGCTGGCCTATAATGTTCTATCACCCAAAGTACAACCTGAAGAGCGGAAATAAATTAGCCGACTTGCGCCCTACCGTGCTGTGGGAACCAAACATTATTACCGATGCATCGGGCAACGCTACGGTTTGGTTTTACGCCAAGAGCAAAGCAGCAAATTATACAGGTATTATTAACGGCAGCGATCTGAATGGTAACGTGGGTGCAACGTCCTTTAATATACAAACGAAATAGGCCCGGGTTAATTTAGTAATGAAATGGCTGCGAAAAAAAGTCGTCCACCTGTTTATTAAAATCGTCGGTATGTGCCTGTAATGTGCTATGCGGGGAGTTAGGGACTATCCACAGGTAAGCGTGCGGAATATTCTGGTAAATGAGAACTGTATGCTGCAAGGATATCAGGTCATGATCGCCGGCAATAATGAGCGACGGGCATTTGATCTGTTGTAAAGCGCTGAATGGGATATTGGGCTGCAGCCAGTCGAGCATAAAGATCTTCCAGTTGTTTTTCTGTTCTGCGGTTGTGCGAGGTTTATCTTTTCCGAAATTATAATCTTTCAGCTCATCACGCCACACACCAGGTGCAAATGCGGCTGAATCCGGTGTTAGGTTTGCGCCCGTAGATGCCAGTTTGATCACCTTCTCGGGGTGACGCATGGCTAACACCAGGGCGTTGATACCGCCATCGCTCCACCCTATCACATAGCTCGAATCGATATGCATGGCAGTGAGCAATGCCGCAAAATCATCGGCCATCATCTCAAAGCTTAGCGAGTCGCGCGGATCGGTTGATTTGCCGTGCGCGCGGCTATCTACTGCTATCACCATATATTTTTTTGAGAAGTATGGAATGTTCTTGTAAAACGCGCTGATATCGCCGCCATTGCCATGGATCAGTAATAATGGCTTGCCCGTGCCGTAAACTTCACAATACATTTTAATGCCGCGTACATCATAGTATCTTCCCGCTGCTGGGTTATTATCATAGGGCACCTTTTTTTCCTGGGCGCAGGCCATTATCACAAACAGCTGCGAAATAATTATGGCAAAAAGTATCTTTTTCATTGTATGAAATTGGCTATGACTAAGATACTGCAAATCGTAACAATAATATGCCCGGACATGATGCATTAATTTATTTTTGTTGATTAGCATATCTTTACATCATATCCCTGCCAGATGTTAGCCAATAAAAGACTTTCAAAATATTATATAACCATATCGCTATGCATAGCATGCGTGATTCGAACTTCGGCACAGCAAGATATACCATCAGCTAACAGCATCCTAAAAAATATAAAGGCCCCAACCTTCAAAGATGCCGTTTATAATATCACCGCTTATGGCGCTGTCGCGGATAGTAAAACAGATTCGAAAGCTGCTTTTGATAAGGCCATCAGCCTATGCAGTACCAACGGTGGCGGAATGGTTGAAGTTCCTGCCGGGAAATTTTTCATAGCAGGACCGGTTGTGCTAAAAAGCCATGTGAATTTGCATTTTGACGATGGCGCGGAGTTGATCTTTTCAGGCGAGCCGAAAGATTATCTGCCTGCTGTGATCTCGTTATGGGAAGGCACCGAATTGTTTAATTACTGCCCGCTTTTCTATGCCTATCAGTGTTCGGATATTGCAGTTACGGGGCATGGTATTATAAATGGATCGGCAAGTCTTAATTTTGCCAAATGGCGTCCGCAGGGCTCGGCAGAGCAAACTAAATTACGGCAAATGGGCGGCAAAGGCACGCCGGTGTATGAACGCGTATTTGGTGATAACGCGCATTTGCCGCCGGACATGATCCAGTTTTTTGGCTGTAAAAATGTGCTGATAGATGGCATAACCATACATGATGCGCCTTATTGGGTGATACACCCGGTGTTATGCAATAACGTTACCGTGCAGCATGTAACCATTGAAAGCATGAACCTGAACAATGACGGCTGCGACCCGGAATCGTGCACCAACGTGCTGATCCAAAAATGTGATTTCACTACCGGCGATGACGGCGTGGCCATAAAAGCCGGCCGCGACCAGGACGGCTGGCGCATTGGACAGCCAACGGAGAATATCGTAGTGCGTGATTGCATCTTCAAATCAAAAACCAACGGCCTTTGCATCGGCAGCGAAATGTCGGCAGGAGTGCGTAACGTGGTGATGTACAATGTTTACATTAAAAAATGCCTCAGCGCTATCTACTTCAAATCAAACCTTGATCGTGGTGGATTTATTGAGAACATCCATGTTTATCACATCCAGTGCGATAGTGCACGCTCGGCGTTTATCCGGTTCGAGAATAATTATCATGGCTCGCGTGGCGGGCATTATCCTACCCTTTTCAGTAATTTCCTGATCCAAAAGGTTAACTGCAATTATTCAGGCGAAGTGGGCATTTATGCGGTAGGCGTGGACGGGAACCCGTTAAAAAATATCAGCCTACAATCCGTCCGCGTTATTAAAACACCGCGTGATGAGGTAATTTATAATGCCGAAAATCTTACTTACCGCAGCGTATATATCAATAACAATGCGTTAGCCAAGCCCACTGATACCGGTGTTATCCAGCTACATTCCGACTGATCAGTTCACGATAATTACTCTTGACTCCGTGGTATGCGCACTAAAATAACCAAGCGCATTATTATCAAAATTTGAAGGGGGATTTGATGGCGTAGTACCGCCGCCTGGGCCGTTTTGCTGCTGCTGGCTCAGGCTATACCAGTATTCATAAATATTCCTGTCAATGCATTGCATTTCTACCGAAACGGTATCCTGGTTATTGATATCGGTACCATTTTCAAACAGGTCCTGCCGCACATAACGGCCGTTGGTAAAACTATCATCAAAAGCAAAGATGGTGCCCGATGGCTTGTGGTTTACGTTGAGCACAAATCGGTATTGGTTGGCTATACTGGCCGGGTCCTGGTAATTTACTGTTATAGTGCGCAGATCGCTATTCCCAAAAGAGCTGATCTTTGCAGTTATCGAGTCGAGATTTACCAACTGCGGCATGGTAGAGCTGGCGGTATAAACCTGGCCGCCCGTCTTAACGGTCATTATATATTTTCTGCCTGCCAGGCCCACCATCGGGTAATAAGAATATACCCCCGTTGTATCTTCATGAAACTTAAAAACATAGCCCGTGCTATCGTCGGTAATACTTACCGAAGCGCCGGTAACACGCGGGAAAGTATTAGTCGAGGTAAAAGGAACGCTTTTGGTGATCACCACATACTGGATACCATATACATCGGTCAAATTTCCTTCGATAACCAATTGCGGCGCTGAATTATCCAGCTTAAGCGAGATCACCTTCTGGCACGATGCTATCATCGCAATGAGCGCAAAAAATATTAAATAGGTTAACCGGTTACGTCTCATGCTGTTAGAATCTGAAATTCCAGGTTATTGAAGGTACCCTGCCAAACAGGCTTGTTATTACGGCTTCGGTAGTGCCGGGATTGGTTTTACTGTCGCGGAAAGTGATGGCGTAAGGGTTACGGTGATTGTAAACGTTATAAATACCAAACGTCCAGCTGGAGTGGTATTTTTTGTGCTGTTTGCCTTCGAGCGTAGCACCGAGGTCTAAGCGATTTGTAGATGGCTCGCGGTCGCCGTTGCGTTCCGAGTAATAGTAGGTTGTCAGTCCGCCTATATCGTACTTGCCATTCGGATAGGTTACTGCGTTACCACTTTCATACACAAAAGTCCCGGAGAACGACCAGCGGTTATTCAGCTTAAAAATGCCTACGGCAGAGATATCATGCGTCCTGTCCTGTGTAGCCGGGAAATAATCTCCGTTATTTATAGCATCGAATTTCCGTTCCGTTCGCGACAATGTATAGCCTATCCATCCGTTAAACCTTCCGTATTTCTTCTTCATAAAAAACTCTATACCATACGCCCTGCCTGTTCCATAAACCAATTGCGACTCAACATCAGGGTTTAGCAACAGCTCGGCCCCATTTTTATAATCGATTTGGTTTTGCAGCCATTTGTAATAAACCTCGGCAGAAAACTCAAATATATTGTTGCTAAAGTTACGAAAGTAGCCGGTTGAAACCTGGTCGGCAATTTCTGGTTTTATATTATTGCTGCTCATGGCATACAGATCGGTCGGCGTGCTGCTGTTTGAGTTGCTGAGGATGTGGATGTTCTGCGTGTTACGATTGTACGATGCCTTGATGGATTGCTGGTCATCCAAACTGTAGCTGGCTGAGATGCGCGGTTCCAGGTAAAGATAACTTTTCACCACATCGCCTGATCCATAGGTTTTTGAGGTGACGGTATTGCCATCGGCATCGTAAGTATTAAAAGTACCGGGGCCAAAGATAGCAATACTGCTGAGGCGCAGGCCATAAAGCAGGTTCAGGTGGCTACTCACCTTCCATTCATCGCTGATATAAGCAGCTGTTTCCAAACCATACCGCCTGTCGATCGATCTTGTATTAAAGCTGGAGCTATCGGGAGCGGTAAGACTACCGGGAGCGAGGTTATGGTGCAAGGCATCTATCCCAAAATTTATCGTATGCCCATTGCCTGCAAAATATTGCAGATCTTCTTTAAAATCAATATCCTCGATCTTTGACACCGCAACAAACTGGTTACCGGTAAGATAGCTCTGAATGGTATAATTGTAATTGCTGTAAATAAGCGATGTGTTTGAGAAAAGCTTGCTGCTAAAAATATGGTTGAAACGCAATGTGGCAGTTGAATTACCCCAGTTGGTGCCAAAAGTATTCAGCAAGCCTAAAACATCCTTACCAAAATATCCCGAAAGGTAAATGGCATTCTTATCATCAAAATGATAATTGGCTTTCGCGTTCAGGTCGTAAAAATAAAGGGTACTACCGCGTATGGAGCTATCTGATGAGGCTTTTAAAAGTGCATCGATATAAGTACGCCGCGCGCTGATCATGAATGAGCCCTTATCCTTTTCAATAGGCCCTTCAAACTTGATGCGCGATGAAATGAGCCCGATGCCCCCTTCTGTACTGTATTCCTTGTTGTTGCCCTCATCCATTTTTACATCCAGCACCGATGATAAACGCCCGCCATACTGCGCCGGCATGCCGCCTTTATACAGGCTTACATCCTTTATGGCATCAGAGTTAAAAGTGGAGAAGAACCCAAACAGGTGCGAGGCATTGTAAACGATGGCCTCATCCAATAATATCAAATTTTGGTCGGATGAACCGCCGCGCACATAAAAGCCTGTATTGCCTTCGCCTGCGGCCTCAACGCCCGGCAAAAGGGTAATTGTTTTTAGTATGTCGCGCTCGCCAAGCAAAACGGGCACGTTGTTGATCTGCGACATATCCAGCTTCTCTACCCCCATTTGCGGCGATGATATGTTGGCGTTGTTACGCGCCGTCTTGCTGCTGATCACCACTTCTTCAAGCGAATTTCGTGGCTGAAGCGCGATATTTAATACAGTGTCTTTTGTTAATGTAATTTTTTGTGCAACCGGCGTATAACCCACATAGCTTATGATGAGCGAGTATTCGCCATGTGGTATTGACAGCGAATAAAAACCGTAGCCATTGCTTACAGCGCCAGCCTTTGGCAGCTCGTTTACGCGTACCGAAGCGCCGATCAGCGCCTCGCCGGTTACAGCATCTTTAATATTTCCGCTAATGGTGAAGCTTTTTTGAGCCAAAGCAGTGTAAGGTACAGCCAACGTAAAGAGCAAACAGATCAATAAAATGAGCCGGAACTTCACACAGTTAAAAAGGGGATAAAATAGCTTTAGCATTGGAAGCCTTAAAGTTATCACATTCCCCTCAATAGTATCAACAAAAAAGCAGGTATTATAACCTGCTTTTCATGCTTTTAAATTGTTACTTACGCGTTTTGAAGCTGATATAGTAGTTTTCTAACGGATGGCCATCGGGCGTTTTAAATGCGAGGCCCAATAATACGAATTCATAATCCGTATTGGGTTTCAAATCCAGCTGTATTAATATGGCTTTATTGCCATCAGCGTAACCCAGGAATTTTAATGAGGGGTAGTGACTTTCACCAGACCGCCCGTAACCGATAGATACACCCTTTCCGGCCAAAGGTTTATCAAAATAGACCTTGATCTGCTTAAGGCCGGGATCAACCGTGGTATCGCCCTGTATAGCCGGCTCTATTGATGCTACATGAGGGAGATCCTTCGCGTAATCGCTGATAAGCGTGTTAATATTGCCTGCTGTGGAAGTGTAAAATTCAGCAATGCGGGGCATAAAGCCTTCAAGGGTTTGATAGGTTTGCCTGTTTGCCTCATAAACGCCTAACAGACCGACCAATTTTTTTATCCATACAAAGCCGACTGCCAGTTGCGACTGCATTTCTTTTTCTGCAACGGTGGTGTCCTGGTAATGTGTTTGCAGGTACCTGATCACCGATGCGCGTACCAATGCTTCGCTCATCATTGTTTTCCAATCGCCATAGGCCAGCCGGCTCATCTTTTTGGCATCTGCCTGGTAAATAATATCGCCCGATGCTGTTAATTTATCCTTATTCTCGTCGGTAAGATAATTTACAAATGAGTGGTTGAATTCATGGATAAGCGTAGGCAAATAATCCCTGTCGTTAAATGATGGCGATCCGTCCCTGTTAAACTTCCATGCGCCCATTATGGCGTACAGCTTTTCACTGCCATCCGGGAATATAACCTTCGGCCCGTAATTAGCTCCGCCGTTCCCCAACGCGATGATGATGTTAAAACTACCGCGTGGTTTAATGCCATAATACTTGTAGTACCAATTTACATCCAGCTGCCTGTACAAGCTGTCGAAATGCATTATAGCTGTGGCATATAGCTGCGCATGTGCTTTAAAAAAAGCGTCAAAATGCGAGTCTTTATAAAACTGGCGCAACAGCGTGTCAAATTTCATTGCCGTTGCTAAACCCCAGCGCTTATCCGGAACGTCGGCGGAGAATTTAACAATGGGGGTAAGCGATGGCGGTGGGCTGAGATGGATGGCCATAGTTGCAACAGCATCAAAACCGATCCCATTGGCATCCCTTATCTCCCGCATATATTTGATCAGCGGATGGTCTTTGTATTTATCAAAATATTGATGGATATCCTGCACATATAGCTTGTTGACATCGTTATTATACTCATCATATTCGGCTAATCGAGCCGCTATGCTGGTTAACTCTACACGTTCATCAACAGCAGGGCCATTTATACCTGTGTTCGATTTGTTGGACTGCGCTCTTACATCTACATGTAACAATACGAGTGCAAGCAGGGGCAGAAGAAGCTTTTTCATGAATCAATCACGGTTGAATGAATAAACCGTAATCAAAAATATGCCAAATATTTAATACACTAATAAACAGGCAACTATACAGGAAATACAAATCGAATATTGTGCGGATACGTTACAGAAAATGTACGGATACGAACGACAAATTATTTTCAGGCAGATTGAACGGGCGTAGCGTATTGTTGCCATAAACGAATAGACTACCTTAAAATTAAATTTAATCTTATCTTTATGCGTCCATTAGCTTTATCATGTTTAAAAGGCTCATCCATAACCCCTATTTTCTATTCCTGCCTTTTTTGCTGTATTATATTTATTTTATTGTGATCAATAAGTGGGCCACGCTGTACGGCGACGAAGTACGTTATACCGATTTCGCGTGGCGGCTGCTACACGGCTATTATTCACCGCCTGCGCCCTTTATTAATTTATGGAATGGCCCCGGCTATCCTATTATAATCGCGCTGTTTATGGCGCTGAAACAGCATGCACTGTACATTACATTGGCCAATGCATTTTTCATGTATCTGGATGTTGTGTTTTTGTACCAATCGATAAAGCTGTTGTCGAACCGTAAAATGGCTTTGATCTTTACTGTTCCTTTGGCCATTTACCCCAATGCATTAACCATGCTGCCGATCCTCTATACAGAGGCATTTACGGGTTTCCTGGTATCGGCGTTGGTTTACACTTTGGTACTATATCATGTTAAGCGCAGCAATAAGTTTCTCATACTATCCGGTTTGCTTTTGGGCTATCTTGCACTTACAAAAGTGATCTTCGGTTATGTGCTGGTTTTAAGTTTGGTTACATGTGTCGCGCTACTGTTTTACAAGCGTAACAGGAAGCTTCATATTGCTTCCGTCAAAATGCTGCTGATTGCCTTTGCAGTGACCATGCCCTACCTCATTTATACCTACCATATGACCGGCAAAATCTTCTATTGGGGCAACTCAGGCGGAATGAGCCTGTACTGGATGAGCACGCCCAACGATAACGAATACGGCGACTGGAAACTGCCCGACCTGACCAATAACCAGTACCCAGACAATATCAAATCACCAGAAGGCGCTGCATTTTTGAAAAAGAACCACCTGAAAGAGATCAGTGCGATCCTAAAGCATAACGATGTAGAGCAGGATGAACTTTTTAAACAGGCAGCCATCAAAAATATCGAAGCACACCCACTCAAATTTGCATCGAACTATTACAATAACTGCTCGCGTATGCTGTTCAATTTCCCCTACTCCTATTCCTACCAAGATGCGGCGATTGTTGGGAATATCGTTCGTGGTTCGCTGCTCTTATGGCTGTCAATCTTTTGCCTGGCGATAACCTGCATCAACTGGCGTGCAGTGGTTTATCCGGTTAAGTTCATCTTGCTGATAACAAGCATTTATTTGCTACTGAGCGGCGCACTGAGTGCATACCCGAGGCAATTGGATGTGGTGATGCCGGTATTGCTTTTCTGGGCGGCGGTGACGGTATTTAAGCTGAAGAAAATAAACCTGAGATTTGCGGGGAATGAAGATCTGAATAAGATAGATGTGATAGAATTGGCTGGGGATGAGGTCGAGAATGATGTGTTAGAATAGAGTTTGATTTTATGATCATTAACGAAAATACCGATACCCAAACAGAAATAAAAGAAACCGGTGGCGGCACTATCGGCTTCGGCCGGGCAACATGGCCGTTTGCTACATTAACTGTAAACCGGAATTTTTTAAAACTATCTATCAGCCTTATCGGCACAGTGATCTTCAGGCCAGCGGATATAATTTCTATAGAACCCTATTTTGGTATAAAAGGCAAAGGCATAAAAATAAATCATAATGTGCAAGGCTACAGCTCCACCATCATATTTTCGTCGATGGCTGGCAATGGTTATTTGATGGAAGAGATTGCCGGAACTGGCTTTTTAAATAACAAAGGGCCTTTACCAATTAATGTGGAAAATGAGATAAGCGTACTCCAGGCCAGCGGCAGTTTTCCTATCAAGATTCCTGCAGCGATCTTTTTCGTTGTTGTATGGAATGCGCTTTTTCTCAGCAGCTGGCTATCCTTCTTTACAGGTCGTACAAAACAGCCGTCATTTGCAGGGCCAAGGTTAGGTTTGGCATTTGCCATTATATTTTTCCTTAGTGTTCTGCTTATTCCACCTGTTCGTCAACTCGTGCTTAAACAAGGCAGACAGATAAAAGAAATTAATGGTTTTTTGTACTTTTCGCTTGCGATAACTACGATCATGCTACTTGGATTTTCGGCGTTTCCATCCTGATATTAGCCCCATCGCTCACCTGTAAGTCACCTTAAACCGCATTACGCGCTGATAATCAAATAACACTTCCAGGTAATCGAGGCTATAATCTTTAACTACGTAGGCAAACTCGTAGGTATCGCCATTTTGTTTATATTTAATGTACTGCTGCTTTTTCATCGCAAAGGTATCCAGCACCTTTACATATTTGTGTTTGGTAATGTAGTTGTCATACCATATATCCGGGTTGCGGAAGGCATTGGTATTGATCTGCAGACGATGCACTTTCGCAGTATAATTGATCTTAAACTTCAGCGTGTCGCCCCGTTTAGTACGGATGATACCTGATGTTGGCGCCAATAATTTAATGTCGCTGATCACGCCGGGTTCGTAATATGGGTTAAGTGAAAATTTGTCCTTTGTATAATTTTTGATCAACACCCATTTCGGCTCCTCGGGGAAATGGTTTCTTGCAAACTCCTCCGGCGGAGTTAGCCAATAGTAATCGTCAAAATGCTTGGTAAACTTTTTCAGCTTCCCGCTATCCTCGTCTTTACTGGCCCCGCCTGCAGCCCAGGTTGCATCCACCAGGTAATAAACGCCGTTCAGCCGTACGGCATTCCAGGCATGATCGAGTTCACCCGCTGTGCCTACCTCGTAATCTTCAGTGCGGGTATATCCCGATACAAACTCGCAATCTATCCCGGCAAGGTTGCACATCCTTTTAAAAAGCATGGCATAGGCCTGGCAAACGCCCTTTTTCTCATCCAGCACATGGTTCATATAGCTATTTTCCCATGCCTCCCGCTTCAGGTCGCAGCCTACGCTGTCATCGTCGTTGCATTTATAAGTTTTGGGGTCGCGGCCTTCGTAGCCATATTTGTTGTAGTATTTGCAGTCGTAAGCAATGTTATCGGTAAGCCATCTGAATATGGCCCTCGCTTTTAATGTGGGGTCGCTGAAGGGATTGGTGAGCTGGCGGGTAAGTTGGTTAATATCGCCGTCGTATTTGGTGTGCAGCGCCAGCGTATCGGCTTTAGAATAATCCATAACCGGCCTGGATTGCCCGAAAAGACAAAATGGACATAACAGGACGGATAGAATAATCAGGATTCTGTGCCGGGCCATTGACTGCAACAAGGATTTAAATCAATAATCTCCATGCTAAAATAAGTAATTCAAACCATTTTCAATCCATCGCCCAAAATATTGCTGCAAAACTAAGTATCCATAATTTTGTTGTTAAAAGCCATGACGCTCAACTACCAACAACTTAAAACTTATTTCATCGACCATCTGAGCCGGATCTATTGCGGAAAACAACATATTGTAGATAGATTTCCGGAATTGGTGACAAGGGCTGAATTTAAGGATATCCGGCTGGCTATTTGCGAAACCGTGGATGATGTAAAAACACAGATAGCCCGAATGGACGAGATATTCAAAAAACTGGGCGAAGATGTAAAAATGGGTCCCTGCCTCGGACTAAAAGCCCTGCTGGACGAAGCAGCCAACGCAATTAACGAGCAAAGAGATGACGCCATAATGCGCGACATGGCTATCCTGTTCTACCTCCAAAATATCGAAAGTACAGAGGTAGCCTCCTTCCAGGTTTTGCGTATGGTTGCCCGTGCTTTAAATAATGCAGAGATCAGCCAGTTACTGCTGGAGAATTTTGACGAAGCAAAAGAAGACCGCAACCTGTTGCTTGAACTTACCAAAAAGTATCTTCCTGATTAAAGACGGTTTATTAAAAGCTTTTGTATCAAAATTGTTAGTTTATTGCTCTTTAAATTTTATTTACCTTGGTATGCCGATAAAAAAAGCCTATTGATCAATAATATTCCGGGAACGATACCGGAGTAGTATTACTAAAAGCAACTCAATGAGAAAATTACTACCCGCGTTATTGCTCGTCATATTTTTTTGCGACAGTAAATGTGCTGTGGCACAAATAACCGACCCTGCAGCAATACAGGTCAGCGCCTCGCAATATGGCAAGCCATTTAAAGGGGTACCCGACCGGCGCGATGCGGCTATTTACCAGGTAAACATCCGTTCATTTAGCCCTTCTGGCGATTTGAAGGGCATTATACCACGCCTGGATTCTATTAAAGTGCTGGGTGTTAATATCATTTATCTCTTGCCGATCTATCCCGTGGGGATTCTTAAATCTACCAACTCTCCCTATTGCGTACGGGATTACAGGGCTATAAATCCTGATTTCGGAACGATCGAGGACTTGCGGGCATTAATAAACGGCGCGCATAAAAGGGGCATGGCCGTAATGCTCGACTGGGTGGCCAACCATACCTCGTGGGATAATGTGTGGATGAAAAACAGATCGTGGTATATGACGGATAGTTTGGGTAAGATCATCAGTCCGCCGGGCTTTCATTGGAATGATGTGGCGCAGCTGAACTTTAAAAACGCTGATATGCGGCTGGCCATGATCAACAGCATGAAATATTGGGTACTTACCGCCAATGTTGACGGTTTCCGCTGCGATTACGCCGATGGGCCGCCGGCTGACTTCTGGATCCAGGCCCTTGATTCGCTTAGGAATATAAAAGGCCATAAGCTGCTGTTTTTAGCTGAGGGGAACCGTAAGGACCTGTTTGCAGATGGATTCGATTTTAATTTCGGATTCAAATTTTATGGCAACCTGAAAAGAGTTTATGGACGAGGAAAGCCTGTAACATCTATCGACAGCATCAATACCGACGAATATAAATATGCTTCCGAAGGTCAGCAAATGGCGCGATACCTGACCAATCATGATGTGAACAGCTCTGATGGCACACCTTTGAAACTGTTTGGCGGTGAGCGTGGTTCCGTGGCAGCATTTGTTATCGTGGCTTATATGCAGGGCATTCCGTTTATATACGATGGGCAGGAAGTGGGTATGCAAACGCAGCTTAAATTTCCATTCACCAAAAGCAAGGTCGACTGGACGCCCAACCCGCAGCTTACCGGCGAATACAAAAAGATCCTTGCCTTTAGAAATAAAAGCGAGGTCATCCGGCGCGGAACTTTAGGCGCTTTTAGCAATGCCGATGTCTGCGCCTTTGTAAAACAGCTTGGCGATAAAAAAGTACTCGTACTTTCAAACCTGAGGAATAAACCCGTTACGTTCAGCCTGTCTGCAAACCTTGCAGGCACCAGGTGGAAAAATGTATTTACAGGCGAAAAAAGCCAATTGAACAATTCTATTGACCTTGCTCCATATACCTACCTCGTATTTAAAAATTAAAAGACATGCGTAAAAACACACTCATCCTTCTTGCATTCGCTTTATTAATGTCGCCGATGGCAAAAGCCATTAATATTACACGTGTAGAGCCCGCCAATTGGTGGGTTGGAATGAAGAATCACCGCCTGCAGGTGATGGTTTACGGGCCGGGCATTGGCAAGGCCAAACTTACAATGACCTATCCGGGAGTGAAGATAGCAGAAGTGGATAAAACGGATAACCCCAATTACCTGTTCATCTACCTCGATATTGCCGCAGGCGCCAAACCAGGCAACGTGGCACTGCATTTTACAGCAGGCAATGAAAAGATGGTTTACAATTATCCTTTGTGGGCACGTAACCGAGAGACCGGCGCCCTGGGCTTTAACGCAACTGATGTATTGTATCTTATCACGCCCGATCGCTTTGCCAACGGCAATACCAATAACGACAACCTGGACAGTGTGGTAGTAAACCGCCAAAACCCCAACGCGCGCCATGGCGGCGATCTGGCAGGTGTGGTACAACATCTGGATTACCTGAAAGACCTGGGCATCACCACCATTTGGCTCAACCCTACGCAGGAAAACCGCATTCGTGGCGGATCATATCATGGCTACGCCATTACCGACTATTATAAAATGGACCCGCGCTTTGGCACGAATGATGAATTTCGCGATTTGGTTAGGGCCGGGCATAAAAAGGGCTTGAAAATGGTGATGGATATGGTATTTAACCATTGCGGCAGCTCACATTGGTGGATGAACGATCTGCCGACAAAAGACTGGATCAACGACAGCGCCAAGTTTGTACAAACTACCGGCAATACCATCTCGGCAATGGATATCCACGCCTCTAAAACAGAACGCGATCAATTTTTGGATGGATGGTTCTCACGCGGAATGCCCGATCTGAATCAGCGCAACCCGCATTTGGCCACATACCTCATCCAAAACAGCATCTGGTGGATAGAATATGCCCGTATAGACGGCATCAGGCAGGATACTTACTCGTATATGGATTTTGATTTCCTTTCGCGCTGGTGTAAAGCGGTTTATAATGAATATCCCGATTTCAACATTACAGGCGAAACGTGGTATAATAAATCAGGTTCTCCGGCTTGGTGGCAGGCGAATTCAAAGCTGGATAATAAGAATTCGTATCTCAAAACATCGATGGATTTTCCGCTCACTTTTGTTTGCCAGAAAGGGTTCGATACCAAAGTCGAAAGCCATTACCTGAATGATATTTACGAAGAAATTGCACAGGATTTTCTCTATCCTGATCCATACGGCCTATTGATCTTCCTGGATAACCACGATATGAGCCGCTTTAATCGTGAGGGTGATACTGATCTGAAAAGATACAAGCAAGGGCTCGCCTTTTTGCTCACCATGCGCGGCATCCCCGAAATATTTTATGGAACCGAGATAGCAATGACCGGTACAAAGGAGCAAGGCGATGGCCGTTTACGTAAGGATTTCCCGGGCGGCTGGCCGGGTGATACAACCAATGCATTTACACGAAAAGGCCGCACACCTACGCAAAATGAGGCCTGGGATTACCTGCAAATACTGTTGCACTGGCGTAAAACCAGTTTGGCTGTAACCCAGGGAACGCTGGTACATTATACGCCCAGTCGTAGTAATGTATATGTTTACGCACGTATTAAGGGTAAACACGTAGTGCTTGTAATGCTAAACGGCACATCCACCGACAAAACCATCCAGATGAAGCGCTTTAGCGATGTTACGGGAACTTATACCAAGGGAATCGACGTTTTAACCGGGCAGATCTTCGATATCAGGCAAACCGTTACGGTGCCCGCTTCAGGAGAACTGGTGATGGATTTGATGTAGTGAATTTGTATCGCTATTTAGTTAAGCGCTTTCTTCCGCAGTTTCCAGATGAAACCGTCGAGCACATAATGCGTGGATTGCGGCAGTGCTAGCAATGGTACGAGCATCGCCAGCAATAAATTGGTGCTAACGGCCGGGAGCAATGAAAACACCCGGAAAAAATTGCCATGCTCCTTCCAAATCAATCCATCCCACAAGCCCTCTTCAATATAGGCAAACAGGATGAGCAGGCCGGTGAACAGGATGACACCGCCGTAGGTATTAAATGTAAGTCGCAGCAGGGTAGTTTTCTTTTCGCCGGAAGTCTGGTAACGTTTGCGCTCGTTAAGCCATACCAGCGCCATATAAGGGATGCCGTGCGAAACCACATTGAGCGTGGTAAATGCCATATCGCCATTGTAATATACGATGCCAAAATACCACGAGAGGAACGTGCCGGCTACGAGCAGGTTTTTGGGCACATTAAAGCTGCGGTTTTTAAAACTGAGCCCGGTTTCTTTAACAGCATACGCTGCTATTACGAACAGATAGACCCAATAGCTGATGGTTAATATTAATTCAGATCTTCCCAACATAAAATCGCCGTCAACAAACCAGTTGAAATTTTTGTGAATGCCTGCAAAATGCCAGTAAAGCAAAGGATATATGGTGGATGTATAGATCGCTATCGTATCGATGCACCCTGCAATCCTACCCTGGTTTTCCTTGCGGGAATAGATACGCATAAAACCATATTGCTGCCTGATAAAGTGAAAAACAGCAAGGTATGCCAGCGCCCGCCAGAAAAGGCCGCCACTGTAAAGGTATAAAAGCACCCCGCCGATATAGCAAAATATGGGAATAGCGATAAACAGCGGATGTTGCTGCCTGAAGGCAGACGGATTAAAATAAGTGCGGAACAACGTGCTGTACACATGCGCCACATCGATCATCACGATGAGGATGACCCAATAGGCCACCGGCATCTGGTCGGAATTTTTGAAAACCGCCGGGAAAAGCGTCACAACCAACAGCGCGACAAACGGAGGCGAAAGTATAAATATACTTTCCACCAACCGGTTACCGATCCATGGCTGCGTGTTGCTTTTAGCTTGCATGCTTTTTATCGATGATATGCTGCGCGGCATTAATACCCTGGTGAAATGCTTCTTCGAACAGTGATATGCCGCTAAGGTCGGTATGGGCAAAATATAGCCTGTCGCCTACCGGTTGTTTTGCCTGTTTGCGGGTTTCGCCCCAAACGTAACCGGTTGCCGGGCCGATCATTCCGTGGCCCCAAAGCCATAGGTCGATATGATCAATGTGCGGGGTAATGCCCGGGTGCATCTGTTCCATCTCGGGAATCACAATATCCAGCCACTGATCGTAAGTGCGTGTATAGGCCGCCAGGCGTGATAAACGAGGTTCTTTATCGCACAGCGGCAGGTAATAGGTGATCACCTTTTTCTCCTCGATCAATTTAATATCCTGCTGGTTGGCATTTACATAACCCACAGATGGCTGACCGTAAGCTACATTATCCCAGCAAAGCACCATGCCCTTCTCTGAAGTTGGCAGGTTATTTACGGTAATGTTGGCAATAAGCCATGGCGAATAATTCATTTTGCTGTAATCAACTCCGAGCCTGTCTATCCCGTTCAATATTTTTTGGTTAACAAATTGCGGCGACGCCAATATTACCTGCTCAGCCTTGCAGGTATAAGTGTTGTTGGTGGAGTGGTCGTATACCTTCACTTCTACCCCATCGCTTTGCAAACGGATATCGCAGGCCATATGCGAAGTAAGGATATGATCGCTTACCGTGCTGCGCAATTGCTTCATGAGCCAGCCGTTGCCCTCGGGCCAGGTAATGGCTGAATTTGGCTCTGCATTAACCGCTTTACCCCGTCTTGAACAAAAATAATGCATACCTGCCCAGGCTGAAACGTCTTTGGCATGGCGGCCATAGTCATCCTTACAACAGTAATCAAGATACCACAGCAGGTAGGATGAATCAAAACCATGGTTATGGAGAAATTTCGTAAACGACAGGTTATCCAGTTGCCTGTATTGCTCATCGGCCGAGCTTTCATCTATCGGTATATTGAAAGCATATTTACCATCGCTGCCTTTGGTGTTTTGATATTGGGTGACCAGTTTAAAAAAGCGCTCGATCTGTTTACGCTCAGTATCAGGCACGCCAAAATCGGGAACGACACCGCTTTGCCAGTGGCCATTGATCAGCAGCCGTTCTTCCGGGTCGAAAACCAAATAATACTCATTGTAAAATGGCAGGCCCTGCTCATCAAAGTGGGTGATCACCTGGGTTTCGTGCAAAAAGTCGATAAGTTGCTGATCTTCGTTATTGATGAGTGTAATATAATGCGCCCCCAACGGATATTTAGAAACCGCATTACTGCCGAAATAAGCATTGCCGCCGGTATGGTCTTCTAATTCAATTAGCTTAAAATCGGTCTCGCCATTCTTCTTTAGCCATCTCGCTGCGGACAACCCGGAAATACCACCGCCAATGATCAGTGTTTTGACATTTTCCTGTCGGGATGATAAAGGTAAAGGCATTTTATCGCGCAGCATGTGCCCGGCTTTGGCATTAGGCCCTCTTAAATTGCCTTGTATATGTTCGTATTCGCTTTTGCGACCGCCGATACGCCGCAGGCAGCCGCTAAAGAATATCCCGGCGGTAACCAGCCCTGCGCGTAGCAAAAATGAGCGGCGGCCAATATTTTCCTTATTGAACGGTTGACCACTCATCTTCAAAGTATTTTACCAATATCTGGTTATCCAGCCGGTTAACCTGCGCCGGGATGCGGGCCATATCCTTCGGGAAAAACAACATCTGCTCCAGGCATGGTTTCGACATAAATTTTAAGCCCGCAACGTAATGATCGGGAACATGATACACCGATTGGCGCATCGCCATGATGTAACCCCATTCGCCGAATGATGGTACATAATCGTGATAGGGAACAGTATGGAAACCGACTGACTGTAAAGTTCTGTCAACCGTCCAGTAAGATTTTGGCGCTACAAAGGGTGACGTCGATTGCACCACCATAATGCCGTCAGGGCTGAGCAAATGCTTTACCACCCCATAAAACGTGTTGGTATACAACTTACCTACCGAATAATTGGACGGGTCGGGAAAGTCTATAATGATCGCATCAAAGGTACGCTGCTGCGCCCTCGCCCATGAAAAAGCATCGGCATTGATGACGGTTACTTTGGGTGATAGTAAAGAACGTTTATTCAGCCTCACCAGCATATCGTTGGAGCGGAACAGTCGCGTCATTTCCTTATCGAGATCGACCAGCGTTACGGTTTCGATCTGCGGGTATTTCAATATTTCGCGGACCGCCAGACCATCACCGCCGCCCATTACCAATATGTGTTTCGCGTTGGGCAAGGCCTGCAAAACCGGGTGGATTAGCGCCTCGTGATAGCGATATTCGTCAACAGAGCTGAACTGCAGGTTGCCATTGAGGAACAGGCGCAGGTCACGGCCTTTTTTGGTAATGATGATGCGCTGGTAAGGCGTGCTTTCGGAAAATATGATAGGATCGCTGTAAGTAAGGCTTTCGGATAAGCTGGTTATCCTTTCCGAATAAATAAATCCGGCAAGCAGGCCCAGCAAGGTTATGATAGCGGCGCTCTTCAGGTATTTCACACCCTTTACTTCATCTTTGAACATGATACACGCCACCAGCGCTACCAATACATTCAGCATGCCGAACAAATAGGCGGTTTTGATCAATCCCAGGTATGGAATAAGCAAAAGCGGGAAGACTAACGATGCGATCAATGCACCAATGTAATCGAAGGTGAATATTTTAGATACCAGCTCCTTAAATTCAAACCTGTCCTTCAGGATACGCATCAGCAGTGGTATTTCCAGGCCAACCAATATGCCGGTGAAGGAGATCAACCCGTACAACACAATGCGGAACGAGCTGATGTTCTCGAAAACCATAAACAATATGGTAGAGCTGGTACCGCCTACCAGTCCCACCAATATCTCCACCCGGATAAACCAGGTAA
>Ga0206937_10041_pt1 | contig 43597 bp, 25 predicted proteins | sample Alteio_BWOrgHeat_11_FD_152923 | JGI IMG/M metagenome (GOLD analysis project Ga0206937, IMG submission 152923) | Enriched cells from forest soil in Barre Woods Harvard Forest LTER site, Petersham, Massachusetts, United States -... | ecosystem: Environmental > Terrestrial > Soil > Temperate forest >... | reverse complement strand
AATAAACCTTATTTGATTGAAAATTTGATGGCATCAAAGCCATGATCTTAAATGGCTTCTGAAATATGCTTAATTTATAGCATTCGTTTACATTTTATAAAACCCCATATCTGATAACCATACGGCAAATTCCTCTGGCCAATGTGTGTTAGCGCCGGTATTTGTAGCTCTTATGCCAAATCCATGACCCACATTGCCATAAATATGTAATTCGGCAGGAACGCCGGCTTGTTTGTATTTGAGATAAAGTTCAGCCACACCCTCAGATATGTCCTTACGATCTTTATAACCTCCCGCAATAAATGCAGGCGGCGTAGCGGCTGATACAGTAAAACGATGAATATTCCCCGGATAGATCAATCCCTGGAAATCGGGCTTATCGCTCAACCTGTCGATGGGATCTGTTGCGGTAGCATCAACAGGCGTATAACGCATACCGGCCAGTGCCGCCAGCTCGCCGCCTGCTGAAAAACCCATTACGCCAATTTTCGCGGTATCTATCCCCCATTCTTTTGCACGGCTGCGCACCAGCCGGATAGCTCGTTGAATGTCGGCAACTTCTTCCTTATCTACAGTATACGTTGAGTTAGTATCCCGTGCAAGGCGATATTTAAGTACAAAGGCTGCTATACCATGTGCCTGAAGCCATTTTGCAGGGCTGTATCCTTCATGGCTGATCCATAACTCGCTATGCCCACCACCCGGCGCTACTATTACAGCCACGCCAGTAGCCTTATCAGCAATTGGCAAATAGGGCGTTATGGATGGTTTATGAACGCTGGAGATCACAATATCGCCCTGATCAGATATTCGTGTTTTCTGCGGGACGGTCTTACCTTCAGATCCCGGTGCGCCTTTTGGCCATAATAATATTTCTTGTGGCTCGGTGCTTTGAATGACCATGCCGCATAGCAAAACAAATGCAGCAAACAACGATAATATTCTGTATTGCATAATAATAGATTTTGATGAATTGGATGATGCTAAATAACAGCAAATCGGCATTGGTTATTAGTCCAAACAGTTATGTTTTTTGTTCTATCGGTTAATGGCAGTAATAAGCCCGTTACACAATCGCGCGTTTATATTGCTTTGTATTTAGCCAGCAGTTCGATATAAATGTCGCTAAGTTTTTCCCAGTCCTGGTTTTGGATAATTGCTTTAGGGAACAGGTGACTGCCTATGCCCACACCCTTTGCGCCAGCCGCAAAATAAAGGGCAAAATTATCCGGACTGATACCACCGGTTGGCAACAATTTAACGTGGTTGAGCGGGGCCAAAACTTCCTTGATATAGTTTGGCCCTAACCCACTTGCAGGGAACACCTTCACCATTGTTGCGCCCCAACGCCAGGCCTTATAAATTTCGGTAGGTGTGTAAGCGCCGGGGAATATGGGTACGCCCTCCTGTACGCATGTCCGTATAATTTTTTTGTTCAATATTGGGGTAACTATAAACTGGGCGTTTGCTTTTAACGCTTTTTCAAGGTCGTGCAGGGTACAAACCGTGCCCGCGCCGATGTTTAACAGGCCTTTATATTTTTTGGAAAGCTTTTCGATGTTCTCTATTGCTCCCGGCGAGTTCATCGTTATCTCCAGGCAAGTTAATCCCGATGCAAAATACGTTTCGGCTATTGCCTCAATGTGCCCGGGTGGCAGGTTGCGCATAATGCCGATGATTGGTGCCTTATCAAAAAGCCCGGGATAGTATTTATTAGTCATGTTTAAAAAACTTTTGATCGAATAATCTAAAATGTGCGCGCACTACAGCTTCATCAACCCACTGTGGTGTATAGGTTTGCAACTTATAGGCCTGTCCTAATGTTTCAATGGCTACGCGATAATAAAGTTCCAGTGCCTTTCCACATAACAGATGAATTTTTCCAATATGATGATTTTTCAAACTTTTCAATTCCGTACCGATCAGTAAGCCGCTCAGGTAATTGAAATTCTCCTGCTTATCATATATCCCGAACAAAGCATTTGTACGGACCCTGAAGGCAGCATTGAGCAAGTTTAAATCTATGGCATCCTCGACCCCGGCTACAAAAGAATCTAAATATTTACTACCCGGAAATCCCTCCCCCGCTTCTACAGAATTGCTCAGCAGGCTTTTTTTCGATAACAATTCAAAAAACTCGCCGGTCATATAGGTTTCAAAATCGGTTACCTGGCTGTTTTTAATATAAATATGCTTGGAGTGTGTACCCGGAAAAATGTATACATGATTATCGCTGCTATTCTGCACATCAACACAACCCAGCAATTGGGTTTCTTCGCCACGCATTACGTCCGTGGCGCTTTTTATACCCGAAATAATGGCAATCTCGTGCTCAAACCCTGCAATGGAAGATAAATATCCAACCGTCAGATCTTCACCCGATAGCGCGAACGGTAGTTCACTATATGGCAACTCCATAAACCCTATGGTCGACGAAGCCATACCCGAAATGATCAGCAGAACCCCGTTTAGCGATATATCGAGTTTCTTTTCGATAGTTTTTATATGCCGGTCTAAAATATAAGTGTAAAATCCAACGCGGTTTGCCGCATCAGCATCAGCAGTGAGCGACCATAGCTTGAATGTACCGGCCATTCCCTCATCCGAAGATTCAGTGCACATGATCTCGCCCGTGTTACCATCTACCAAACTGATGCGTAATGTACTGGTGCCCCAATCGCAGCTAAGAAACCGGTTCGTCATATTTTTTATACGTTACTGTTACTAATGCCTTAGCATATGGCCGTTTGTTCGACTGACCGATTTTCCCAACCAAAAATATATAGGACAAAACACCAACAAAGGCCAGAGCCCCGATAAATAAGATCGACGAAGTGAAACTGCCGCTTTTTGCCAGTATGCCTATCACCAATGGGATAACGATGGATGATAACCCGCCCATAAAATTAAAAACGCCGCCGGTTAAACCAACTAAATTTTCGGGCGCCAAAGCGGATACAAAAACCCAGGCAATAGACGCCAGTCCGTTGCCAAAAAATGCAATGGTCATGAACAGTATAACTAGTGTGGTGCTGTTTACATAATTTGCCCCAATGATGAGGGTTGATAACAACAAGCCTGTAATAACCGGCAGTTTTCGTGCAACGCTGAATGAAGCGCCTTTTTTTGTTAAATGATCGGAAATTATGCCTGATAATATCACTCCTGCAAACGCCGCCAAAAACGGCACCGACGATAAAAATCCGGATTTTAAAAAATCAAATCCCCGATATTTTACCAGATAAGTGGGGAACCAGGTTAAAAAGAACCATAAGGTTGAAGTAACCGAAAACTGCCCAATGTATATCCCCCATAGTTTTTTGTTGGATAATACCTGTTTAAATTCACTCAGGCTCACTTTTTTGTTAGATAGCTGGTTTGAGGGGATGGCATGATCAGCATTAGCTTCTTTCGAGACCGGATCACGGTAAAACATGTACCATATAACGCCCCAGATAATGCCTATGCAGCCTGTCGTAACGAACAGTCCCCGCCAACCCCAATAATGCTGAACAATGGCCAATACAGGTGTAAGAAATGCCAGCCCGATAAACTGCCCGGATGTATAAACAGCAATAGCCGATGCCCGCTCATGTTCCGGGAACCAATTGCTCACCACGCGGTTATTGATGGGATAAGATGGCGCCTCGAACATACCCGTTGCCATGCGAAGGCCTAATAACATGCTAAATCCCCGTGTGACGCCTTGCAGTAAAGTAACGACCGACCAGCTGCACAAAGTTATAGCATACAATAAGCGGGCGCTGATACGGTCAATAATAATGCCGCCCGGAATTTGAAAAGCCACATACGCCCAACCGAAGGCTGAAAATACTAAACCCAGTTGCACTGTGTTTAGCTTGAGCTCCGTAGTCATGAAGGGTGCAGCAACGGCGATATTTGTCCTGTCCATGTAGTTGATCACCACGTTTATAAACAGGAAAGCGAGTACCCTGAACCGGGTTTTACTCTGCCGGTTTGTCTCAGGCGTTACCATTCTGCAATACTTCCGTCTTCATGCCGCCAAATGGGGTTGTGCCAGTCGTGCCCAACTGCAGCCATCTTGCGCACATGTTCTTCGTTAATATTTATGCCTAAGCCGGGGCCTTCAGGTATGTCTACAAAACCGTTTTTATAATTAAATACTTCCGGGTTAGTGATGTAATCCAGTATATCGCTGCCCTTGTTGTAATGGATGCCCAGGCTTTGTTCCTGTATAAAGGCATTATGGCAGGTAGCATCCACCTGTAAGCAAGCCGCAAGGGCAATAGGCCCCAGCGGACAATGCGGTGCGGCTGCCACATCAAATGCTTCAGCCATGGATATGATCTTTTTGCATTCCGTAATACCCCCCGCGTGCGACAGATCAGGCTGTATAATATCAACATACCCGTCTTTCAGCAGGTTTTTAAAATCCCACCGGCTAAACATTCTTTCACCGCAGGCAATGGGGATGGACGTGTGCAGGGCTATCTCACGCATTACCTCGTTATTTTCAGGTAAAGCAGGTTCTTCGATAAACATCGGGCGGTATTGCTCCAGCTCTTTGGCCAGTATCTTTGCCATTGGCTTGTGCACGCGTCCATGAAAATCGATACCAATTCCTACATAATCGCCAACCGCCTCCCGCACTGCAGCAATGCGGCTTATTGCCTGGTCTATCTTTTCATAGGAGTCGACATATTGCAGTTCTTCAGTTGCATTCATCTTAACAGCGGTAAAACCGGCCTTTACCATTTCTTTAGCTGCGTTGCCCACATCGGCAGGCCGGTCACCACCTATCCATGAGTAAACTTTCATTTTATCATGCGCCTTGCCCCCCAGCAGCTGGTAAATTGGCGCATTGTAAAACTTTCCCTTGATATCCCACAAAGCCTGATCGATGCCGGCTATGGCGCTCATCAGTATCGGCCCGCCACGGTAAAAGCCACCACGGTACATCATGTTCCAATGATCCTCAATAGCCATCGGGTCTTTGCCGATCAATTGCGCCATCAGCTCTTCTACAGCAGCTTTAACTGTTGCTGCTTTACCTTCAATAACAGGTTCGCCCCAGCCGGTAATGCCTTCATCCGTTTCAATTTTCAGGAACAGCCAGCGCGGCGGAACGGTAAATAATTCGAAGCTCTTTATTTTCAAGATTATATTATTCTATGATGATCGGTTACACGTCGCATATCAGCACGCCTTGTTTCAACGAAGCCATTTTATCAGCGCGTTTAGGCAAAAATTCCTGCGCCACATAGCCTTTATAGCCTGTTGCCAATATAGCCTGCATTATTGCAGGGTAATAAAGTTCCTGCGTTTCGTCAATTTCATTGCGGCCGGGTACGCCGCCTGTATGGTAATGGGCTATGTGCTGATGGTTTTGGGTAATGGTGCGTATTACATCGCCCTCATCGATCTGCATATGATAGATATCATACAGCAACTTAAAATTTTCCGAGCCTACACGCTTCACAAGCTCCACGCCCCAGGCGGTGCGGTCACATTGATAATCCTTGTGGTTTATTTTGCTGTTCAGCAGCTCCATTACCAATACTACATTGTGCTTTTCGGCCACCGCCATTAGTTGTTTTAAACCTTCGGTACAATTTGCCCATCCCTCCTCATCGCTTTTGCCGCGACGGCTGCCGCTAAAGCAGATCAGGTTTTTATATCCTGCCCTGGCCACCAGCGGTATCATAGCCGAATAGTTTTTGATGAGTTGTTCATGGTAGATCTTATCCCCAAAACCGTCAGTCAGGTTTATTTCGGCTCCGTTACACATAGCCGAGTACAAACCATATTTCTGTAGCGTTGGCCAATCTGAAGGGCCAACCAGGTCGATGGCGGTTAATCCTATTTCCTTTGCCGAAGCGCAAAGTTGGTCGAGCGGGATATCGGCGTAACACCACCGACATACCGAATGATTGATGTTGCCTTTTAATTTATCTGCCATAAGGGATTGTTGTGGTGATTTTGCAAATGAGCTTAAAGCGCCCGAAGCGCCTAAAGCGGCAGTACCTGCAAGTATATTTTTTATAGCGGAACGCCTGTTTTGTGGTGATGCCATATTTGGTTTATTAATGGTTTAAAATATCAGATTCTTTGATGATGCCGCACATCACTTATACATCATGCTGCAGCTTTATAAATCACAAACTGTTAAAATCGGCTTATAATGGAATAAATACTTCTCTAAAAGCAAATAACCGCCAATTTAATGTTGAACAATAGTCCAATTGAATATAAATTTAGTACAATCCGTTTTATTTGGCACTAAACGGCAGGCTTGTAATATTGAGTATGAAGTTATTAAAAACTATTGCTTTAATAACAATTTCCGGGATTGTTGGATGTAAAATATTGATTATTAATAACATTCAGGAAAAATAAAGTTGCATTAATGCTTCGACATTGCTGTGCGCTGATATATTTCCAATCCAAAACATAAAATGTGCAGGGAGTTGCCATTGCAGATGCGGCCTTTTTTGTATGCCGGGTTATTTATCTTTATGCTCAGCGAAGCTTAAACCAACTGCTTACAAAACCTGATTTTTTATGAAGAACTTATTGATACATATTACTTTTCTGCTTTTCATTTGCGGATCATTTGCCGCACATGCCCAGCAACCAGTCAAAGACAAAGCCTGGCAATTGCCGTTGAATGCTAATACATATTTAAAGCTGAACTGGATACCCGCAGGTACTTTCACCATGGGCAGCCCCGAAACTGAACCGGGCCGCAAAGCCGACGAAGGCCCGCAAACCGTAGTTACGCTTAGCAAAGGCTATTGGATGGCCGTAACCGAGGTTACCATTGGCCAATGGAAAGCTGTAACCGGCATGAATGTGCGCGACAAAGTAAACAAGCTGTTAAGTGATACCACCCACTACGATTTTATGGGCAAAAAAATGCTGATACGTGATTTTATGAGCTTTGATAAAAATAATCCCGATAAGGTGCTGGCGAATGAAAACGAGGAATTGCCTATGTACTTTGTAAACTGGTACGAGGCAATGGCGTTCTGTAAAAAACTGACGGAGCAGGAACATACAGCACATCGTTTACCCAAAGGATATGAATACACCCTCCCTACCGAAGCACAATGGGAATACGCCTGCCGGGCAGGCACCCAAGGTGGTATTTATACCGCTACCACTGACAGCATAGCATGGTATGGCGACAATAGCGGCAAAAATTACACCGGCAAGGGATTTGGTAACCCGGTTACAGGCTCGCGCAATGTAGCGGGCAAATTACCTAACCAATGGGGCTTGTATGATATGCTGGGCAACTTGTGGGAATGGTGCTACGACTGGTATGGTCCTTATCCCGGCGGCCATATTACCGACCCAAAAGGCCCTGCGACGGGCATATATAAAGTGAACCGCGGGGGAAGCTTTGGCAGCGGTGTTAATGATGAGCGCAGCGCCGACAGGGCCACTAACCCGCCTAATGAGGATAGCGCCTGGCGCGGCTTCCGTATTGCATTGTGCCCGGTTAAATAGCGGCGCTTATCCGGCTTTCCTGCCGGTTTTTATCTCGCTTAAGAACTGCGAAGGCGTTTTGCCAAACTCCTTTTTAAAGGCTTTGGTGAAATAGGATTGCGTTTGTATACCCACCCGGTACATTACGTCGGTTAGCAGAATATCTTCATGTGCGATGATGTCGGCTGCCTTTTTCAGCCTGAAAGTACGCACAAACTCGCCGATTGAAAGGCCGGTAACTTTTTTGATCTTGTGGTAGAGTTTGGTTTTGCTCATACCCATTTCGCGGCAAACATAGTCTACATCAAGGTCGGCATTGCTTAGTTGCGATTCAATAACTTTTATCATCTGCTCCATAAAGGCATTGTCACTTTGGGCATCTGTGGTTTCCTGCGCCTCATAAAAATAGTTTTTGATGTGGCTTTCCTTCAGAGTAGTGCGCTGCCTGAACATGTTGTGGATGGAAAGTAACAACAGGTTTATGCTTACAGGTTTAGGGAAATAAAGATCGGCGCCCGACTCAGCTCCTTCTATCTTCGACTCAAGTGCATCCTTTGCCGAAAGAATAATGAAGGGTATCTGGCCGGTGTCTTTTCCTGCCTTTATTTGTTTACAAAATTCAATGCCATTCATTCGCGGCATCATCAGGTCGCTTACGATCATATCCGGCAATTCAGCTTTTACTTTTTCAAGGCCGTCAATGCCATCAACCGCTTCCACAACATTATAAAATTCATCCAAACTATGGTGCAGAAAGTTTCGAAGCTCTTCATTATCATCCACAACGAGTATTTTGCTCATTTGCGATCTGTCTGCCGGTAGCGCTAACGGTGCAATCCTGCCACCATCTGTTTTCTCCTGGTTCTGATGCAGGAACGCGCCGATGCTTTCCAATTGTATGCCGCCATTATCGGCATTGTTCAACCATCTTTCATCAATTGAGTAATCATCTTTATCCACAGGTATGCTGATGATAAAATCTGTACCGATATTTTTTTCGCTGTACGCCTGTATGCTGCCTTTATGAATAAGTATAAGGCTTTTTACAAATGCAAGACCGACCCCTGAACCCATATGCGCGTCAGTAATACGATAATAGCGCTCGAATAAATGATGGATCGAATCTTTTGATATGCCTATGCCATTGTCTGATACGCGTATATAAACATATTTTTTTGCACGATAGCTATTGTTAATTACCGTTGAATACTTGTACCCGGTACTAAATTGTGATGGATGTGTATAAAGCTCAACCGTTATCTGGCCGCCTACATTGGTGTACTTGCAAGCATTATGGATCAAATTAATGATGATCTTCTCTATTATCTGCCGGTCAAACCATGCATCGCCCGGGTTGCGCTGGAGCAGCAGATTCAAGCTGATCTGCTTTTCTGCAGCGAGGTTTTGAAAATCTTCGGCAACTTCCTCAATAAATAAATTAAGGTTACCCGGCATCACTTTTAACTTAAGCGAACCGCTTTCAGCTTTTCTGAAATCAAGCAGTTCATTTATCAGCATCAACAACCTGTTTGCATTACGGTGAATGGTATCATAATAACGGTTAAATACCGGGCGGCTATCTTCATTCATTATTTTTTCAAGCGGGCCAAGTATGAGGCTAAGCGGTGTACGGAACTCGTGTGATATATTGGTAAAGAACTGTAGTTGTATCTTGTGCATTTCCTCACGCTTGTTCTCCTCGATCTTGTGCAGATCAAGGTTCTTTTTAAAGCGCAGCAACAGGTAACAAGCCGTTAACCCCGATAGGATAATGAATGAACGAAACCACCATGTCGACCAAAACGGTGGTTCTATATCCACCTCAACGTAAGCGCTTTTATTGTTCCATATACCGTCGTTATTTGACGCTTTTACATAAAAGGTATAATGTCCCGGGCCTAAATTGGTATAAATGGCCTTTCTGCCTGAGGTGTATTGCCAATCCTGGTCAAATCCTTTCAATTTGTAAGCATATTGGTTATTTTCTGCAGCCGCGTAGTTTAAAATGGCGAAATCAAAGGATATGGCCGATTGCTTATAATTTAATGAGACCTGGTGTGTTAGGCTGATATCATTTTTCAGCGGCGATTTGTCTTCGCCGGGAAAAACGTCCTTATTGAAAACCTGCATCCCGGTAATGTATACGGGCGCTACGTAATGGTTTATTTTAATATCCTTTGGATAAAAGCGGTTAAAGCCATTAATACCTCCAAAATACATTTCACCGTCGCGGGTTTTCATAGAAGCACCGGCTTCAAATTCCAGTCCCTGTAAGCCATCGGCAACGTTATATTTCTTTATTTCATGAGTATCGGGATTAAATTTGGTCAGTCCGTTTGAAGTACTTATCCACAGGTTGCCTGCATCATCCTCAGTTATACCCTTTATAAATTCGTTTGAGAGGCCGCCCTTTTCGGTATAGATGCTAAACTTATTTTGTGCCCTATTAAACAGGTATAAACCTGCCTGCCCTACCCAAACCCGGCCTTTACTGTCGGTAAATATTACCCTTATATCAGGCATTTTATTGCCATTGATGAAATAATGCGAAAAGTTTTTATTAATCAGATCGTAACAGTTTAAGCCGCCATCATCGGTTCCTATCCAGAGGTTTTTGTCGTTATCTTCATTTAGCGCAATAATGTTATTGCCATATAAGCTTCCCCGGCCATTCATGGTGTTGATAAGCCTTTTAAATGTACGTGTTGCCGGGTTAAACAAATCAAGCCCGCCGTAATAGGTTGCTACCCAAAAATCACCCTCGCTATCCGTTAACGTAGCTTGTACATAGTTTGAGCTGATGGAATTGGCATCATCGGGCTTATTCACCAGGTGGGTAAAAGTGCCGCTTTTTCTGTCCATCAGGTTCAGGCCGCCGCCCCAGGTGCTGATCCAGAGGCGCTTCTCTCTATCCTCCATTATATTTAATACAGCATCTGAGCTAATGCTGCGGTTATCATACGCATTATACCTGTAATGGGTAAAATTATTGGTTGTTTTATTGTATAGGTTAAGGCCTTCATCATCAGTACCGATCCAGATATTGCCTTCTCCGTCTTCATAAAATGATTTCACATCATTATAACTAAGGCTGTTTTGGGATGCGCCCTGCTGAAACAGTTTGAATTTATCTGCAAGCGGTGCATAAAAATTCACGCCGCCGCGATGAGTGCCGATCCATAAATTATTCTGATTATCCTGAAAGAGTGCCGATGCTGTTTTTTGTGAAAGGCTTAAACTGTTGTTCGGCTCGTTTTCGGCATGCATAAACTGATCCCTGGATGGCTCAAACTGGTCAAGGCTGCCGTTTATCCCTCCAGCCCATATGTTACCTTTATTATCAACCAGCAAACTTCTGATAAGATTGGTGCTGAGGCTATAAGGATCTTTATCATTATGCAGGTAATGCTTAAAAACGTGGGTTTCTAAATTTACCATCACCAGTCCGTCATTTGTGGTGCCTATCCAAATGTTCCCAAGCTTATCCTGCTGAATATGCCCGGATGGATAACTGATCCTGAATGAAGCATCGCCGTTGAGGTTAAAAGCCATGCTAACGGTTCCTGCACGACTATTAAATAAGCCGACACCTTTATCGGTAGCTACCCAAAAATCCCCCTTATCATCCTCGAAAATACCATTGATCTCGTAATTATTAATGGAGTTGGGGCCGTTATCCGTATTTCCAAAATGTCTGAAATCGTTTTTGGCCTTATCAAAAAAACTTAATCCCCTGCCATTGGTACCAATTACCAACGAGCCATCCTTGCATTTATATATGCAATTAATATTATTGCCCGGCAAACTACCCTTGTTCAATGGGTTATGCGCATACCTTGTGAAGGTATTCTTATAAGCATCAAACCTGTTTAATCCATCGGTGGTGCCTACCCATAAATTATGCCCCGAATCTTCGTTAATGCATTTTATATAGTTATCGCTTATGCTGGTTCTGCTGGCGGTATCGTTTTTAAACACCCAGAACCGGTAGCCATCATATTTATTCAATCCGTCCCTGGTACCAAACCACATAAAGCCTTCATTATCCTGGTAAATGGCCTCGATAGTACTGTTTGATAGCCCCTGCCCTATGCTTATGTGCTTAAATTTAAGGTTGAGCGTTTGTGCGCACAATAAACCCGGTGCAGCAAGTATAATAGCTATTATTATATAAAGCCTTATAGTACAGCAACGTACAGACAAACTGTTCCCTGAAACAAAGTTGAAAGGCTTAACCATACAGTATAAATGCTTATTGAAGTGTTTTATAATTGGCCGGCTTTTTAAGCCTGTTAGAATAAAGTTATAGATAATTACTCAACAAAGGCAGCCCTGCCATGCATCATATTCCATAAAAAACCGATTGAACAAAATATAAGATGATTAGGACAAATCATATTATTTAAAATATCGGTGATTTGCTTAACCAATTAATGTCTGGTTTACATTTCTAAACGCGAACGTTTTAAAAGTACTCCCGACACTTACTGTTTACCAATTTAAATCCAATAATTATGCAAAATTTTACTTTTTTGTTTAAAAGGCGCTGGCCTTTATTAGTGTTCATCCAGCTATTCTTTTCAGTTGCTGCTTTCGCCCAGCAAAGAACTATTACAGGCACAGTAAGCGCTGCCAGCGGCGAAAAATTACCCGGTGTGTCCGTTATGGTTAAAGGCACCACAAACGGCGTAAGCACCAACGCAAACGGCGTTTTTACTTTAAAAATAAACAGCGCCGATGCAACGCTTATTTTCAGCTCTTTAGGTTATACAACACAAGAAGTTGCCATAGGCGCCCGTACAAATGTTAATGTTCAGCTTACCGAAAACAACAAAGCGTTGAACGAGGTGGTAGTTTTGGGTTATGGTACATCCAGCAAGAAGGATGTTACCGGCTCGGTAGTTACCGTAAAAACTTCTGATCTGCCGCAAACCGCCCAAACATCCATCAACAATATTTTACAGGGCCAGGCAGCAGGCTTAAACCTGGAAACAAGGAGCGCACAGCCAGGGGGCGGTTTAAACATAACCATCAGGGGGTCACTTTCGCCAAATGCGTCGAACGCGCCATTGTATATTATTGATGGTGTGCCCATTTCGGCCAATGCCTCTGCAGTACCGGCAATCAATGACAAGGACATCGGTTTTTATGGTGGTGTTGACCAGGATCCGCTGGCCAGCATCAACCCGTCTGATATTGAGACGGTAACCGTACTTAAAGATGCCAGCGCAACAGCAATTTATGGTGCGGCAGCGGCAAACGGTGTGATATTAGTTACCACAAAAAGAGGTAAGGCCGGCGTTGCTACAGTTAATTACAGCGGCAGCTACACTTTACAGCATCCAAAAAGCTATTTCGACCTTTTAGATGCAACCGGTTTTGAAACGCAACAAGTAAGGCTTGCACACGATAAATATTTGTTTGATAACAATTTGGCGCCTTATGGTAACGCTGACCCGGCAACAGCACCTGCGTTTACCCCGCTTTTTACTTCTCAGCAGATTGCTTCGGCCGGTACAGGTACTGATTGGCTGAACCAGATCATCAGGAATGGCTCGGTTGATGAACAGAACATTTCCGTTTCTGGCGGCAATGAAAGAACCAAGGTATTTTCTTCATTCAATTACTACGATAACGTAGGCGTATTGCAAAATTCGGATTTTAAACGCTATTCAGGCAGGTTGAATGTCGACCAGCAAATCAGCAACAGCGTAAAGTTATCGTTAAACATGACCTTTAGCCAGATCAACAGTGATAACGCTGCCACCGGTACTAACAGCGGCGGCGCCGAAAAATACAACGAGCTGCAGGCCGCTTATTCATTTGCGCCCAACATCGGTATATATAATTCTGATGGCTCATATACCAAAAGCTATGATAACATTATCACGAATCCTGCTGCTTTCCTGATCATTCAAAATAAAACCAATACAAACAGGTTCATCGTATCACCAAACCTGGAGGTTAAGATCACTAATGACCTGAAATGGAATACTGTAGTCGGCGTTGATAAACAAACCAGCGACCTGCAATTTTTCCTGCCTGTAAAAGCGCAAAACTACCAGTTACCGCAAGGCATGGCGCAATTGGCTACCAATCATATCGAGAACTACAGCGCTGAATCATACCTTACCTATAACAAAAAGTTCAACAGTGATAACAATTTATCAGTTGTTGGCGGTGTTGGTTATTACAAAAGCATAAGCTATGGCTATGGGCTTGAGGCTGTTGGTTTCCCAACCGATGCCACCGGGTTTTATGATGTTGGCCTGGCCAGTAATAAAGATCAAAGCTTTGATTTTTCAGCGCGCTCTCCCGACCTGATCAAAGTATCAGGGTATTTCAGGGCTAATTATTCTTATAAAGACAAGTACATTCTGACTGTAACCGGTCGTGATGACGGCCAGAGCAATTTCGCTGCAACCAAACAGTTCGGCTTTTTCCCGGGCATATCGCTCGGCTGGCGTATTAACCAGGAGGATTTCATGAAAAACTCAAACACTGTATCAAATCTTAAATTACGCGCAGGTTATGGCACGTCGGGTAACTCAACCATAAATGGTTTAACTCCGGTAGCATTATATGGTTCAGCAGGGCCAATATTTGTGATCGGCAGCACCTACTACCCCGGTATTGGCATCACCCAGATCGCTAATAACCACTTTACATGGGAAACCGATAAAACCCTCAATTTGGGTTTGGACTATGGTTTCTTTCATGACCGCATAACCGGTTCATTGGATATTTTTGAAAAAACAGCTTCGGACCTGATAGATTTTGACCCGCTGCCAGTAAATAACGAGGTAGGCAAGGTTTTAACAAACGTAGGTGAAACCCGCAGTACTGGCATCGAGTTTTCTATACTGACTCAAAACTTCAAAAGCGGTGATTTTAAATGGACTACCAATTTTAACATATCTTCATACAGAAACTACTGGGTACAAAGAAACCCTGAAGTAGCCCTTGCATCGTACATCGGCGCAAATGACAACATCCGCGAAGTTTATGGCTGGCAAACAGACGGTATTATACATTCGGCCAGCGAAAAACCATCGTACATGCCTAACGCCAACCTGGGTAATATTATTTACAAAGACCAGAATGGCGATGGTAAATTAGATATTAACGACGTAGTAAAATTAGGCAATCCCGATCCTAAATTTTCATTAGGCTTCGGCAACACCTTCAGCTACAAAAACTTCGATCTGTATGTGTTCATGTACGGCAGTTTTGGTATGTATGAAGTAAATAATTACTCCGGTTTTTACGACCCGACAGTTATTAACGACTCAACCCGTCCGCACAATACACTGGTAGGCGCTGCCAATATTTTCAGTGCCGATAACCTGAATGGTATCTATCCGGGCTATGCAGCTAACCCGTACACAGGCAACAACCCAACTGCTGTTAATAATTTTTACGGCCAGAATGTAAATTTCCTTCGCCTTAAAAATGTAACGCTGGGCTACAGGCTACCTATCCACAGTTCAACCATTAAATCAATACGTCTTTTTGTGGATCTGCAAAACCTGGCCGTTATCACCAACTATAAAGGATACGATCCTGAATATACTGAAACCAACCCTTATCCACTGGCAACATCAACCAGCTTTGGGGTAAACGCTACATTCTAAAAAATATTAAATCATAAATTAAATGAAAAACTTTAAAAACAAACCGGATAGCTTAGCAAAGTACACCGTACTATTATTAAGCTGCATTGTGCTTGTTGTAGCAGGCTCGGGCTGCAAAAAAGCGCTGAACACGAAGATCTACAGTCAAATTTCACCAAGCAACTTCTACAAAACCGAGTCGGATATTAATGCGGCAGTAGTTGTTATTTACAGCCCGTTCTCCTCTAACTGGGACCAAACCGACCTAGGCAACGGCCAGCAATCGGCATCGCTTTACAATGCTGACATCAAAACTTACCTGCTAAAAAGTATGATGTGTACCGATGAGGCCGGCACCGATTGGGACCAGAACATTACCAACTTTACCTGGGGCCCGGCTACTTACCAGGATTTAGGCAATTCGGTCTATCCGTACATCAGCTACGTGGCAAAAGCAACAGACGTTATCGCAAACATCCAGAAAGTAACCAGCGTTAGCGATGATATTAAAAATAAATACATTGCCGAAACCAAAGTACTGCGTGCCTGGCTGATGTTTACGCTGTATGATTTTTATGGCCCGGTAAATGCAGAAACAGACCCGACTACATTGGCTAATCTTACTATAGCGCCACGCCCTACCGATGCCGCTTACACTGCGCAGATGATCAGCGATCTGACCTCGGCCATACCTAATTTGCCTGCTAAATATAACAGCGATGCTGCCAATTGGGGCCGCATGTCGCAAGGTGTTGCCCAAATGCTGTTGCTGAAAATTTATATGACCACCAAACAATGGGATAAGGCAGAAGCCACAGCAAAAACTATTGTGGCCATGGGTTACAGCCTGATGCCAAATTATGCCGATGTTTTCAACGTAAAACAAAATAATGAATTGATATACGCCGTGCCAACCAACAGTGCAAGCCCTAACTACTGGGTGCAGGAAGTGTTGCCGGGTGATTTTGCGTCGTCAACCCTTATTACTCGCGGACCGGGATGGGCAGGCTATTACATGCCATGGGCTTTCTACAATAAATTTGATAATACTGATAAACGCAAAGCCACCATCATCTCCTCCTACATAAGCAGCAGCGGCCAAACCGTAAACCAGGCAAGCGGTTTAAGGGGCGCTATACCGGTAAAATACACAGGTATAACGGGCGATGGCCCTGGCTACAGCCTGGATGTGGTGGTGTTTCGCTATGCGGAAGTATTGCTTGACCTATCTGAAGCCATAAACGAACAACGCGGCCCGAATGATGCTTACCAGTACGTGAACCTTGTACGTGAACGTGCCGGGGTTACCGACTTTTCGGGTATGACACAAGCTACCTTCCGCTCGGCATTACTTGACGAAGAAGGCAAAGAGCTTTATTGCGAAGGCACCCGCAGACAGGAACTGATCAGGCAGGGACAACTGATATCAAACGCTCTTGCCCGCGGCAAAACCTCTGCTCAATCATACATGACCTTGTTCCCTATTCCAAGTGATGTAATGATACAGGGTAACGGCGTTATTAAACAAAACCCGGGTTATGCTCAATAATATATAGCCTTATTCATTTTAAAAATAAAGTGCTGCGCTTCATTGGCAGCACTTTATTTTTACTAATTTGATACTAAACGAATTGCGTACCAAAGCCGTCCGAATATGAAACCATTTATACTCGCATTATTACTACTACTCCTTTTCTGCACTTACAAAACACAAGCGCAAACCACCAATTTAATGTACATCGATAGCCAGGGCCGCATGCGCTGGACAAAGGATAAAACCGAAGTTTACCTGTTCGGCGTTAATTATACCGTGCCTTTTGCCTATGGTTACCGCTCCATGAAAGCGCTGAATAAAGACATTGAAAAGGAAATTGACGAAGACACCTACCATATGGCCCGTATTGGCGTGGATGCCTTCAGGGTGCATATATGGGATACGGAGATAAGCGATTCTACCGGTAACCTCATCGATAATGAACACCTGAAATTATTCGATTACCTGTTGTACCGCCTTAAACAACGCAATGTAAAGATCATCATTACGCTCGAGGCTTTTTATGGAGATGGCTATCCTCAGAAAGACCTGAAATCGAACGGATTTTCAGCTGTTTACGGTAAGGAACATGCGGGCACCAATGAAACTGCCATTAAAGCACAGGAGAAATACATTAACCAGCTTTTGCTGCATGTAAACCCCTATACCAAAGCCAGCTATAAGGACGAACCTTTTATTATTGCCGCCGAGCTGAACAATGAACCTGCGCACAACGGGCCCAAAAGCGGCGTAACCGCCTACATTAACCGGCTAATAGCCGCAGCACGCGGCGCAGGTTGGACAAAGCCGCTATTTTATAACATTAGCCAAAATCCTTTTTATGCCGATGCAGTTGCAAAATCAGGCGTTAACGGTTTCAGTTTTCAATGGTATCCGACTGGATTAGTTGCCGGGCATGAGCAAAAAGGCAACTTTTTACCGAATGTAGATCGTTATCATATTCCTTTTGATACCATCCCCGAGTTTAAGAACAAAGCCCGTATGGTATACGAGTTTGATGCTGCCGATGTACTGCAGTCCTGCATTTACCCTGCTGTAGCCCGCAGCTTTAAGCAAGCAGGCTTTCAGTGGATCACCCAGTTTGCTTATGACCCCATGGGCAATGCTTACGCCAATACTGAGTACCAAACTCATTACCTCAACTTAGCCTATACGCCGCCAAAAGCCATCAGTTATTTAATTGCCAGCAGAGCGTTCCACTTAATGCCACGTAAGGATTATGGCACTTATCCTGCCGATAGCATTTTTGATGCCTACCACGTAAGCTATAATGCCAACATGAGCGAGATGAACACCCCGGATGAGTTTTATTATTCAGGCACGACAACTACTGCTCCGTCAAACCCGGCAAAGCTGCAGCACATAGCCGGTGTGGGCTCATCGCCGATAATTAACTACAAAGGTTACGGTGCATACTTTGCCGATAAACTGGAAAATGACGTTTGGCGGCTGGAAGTAATGCCTGATGCCATCACCGTACGCGATCCTTTTGCAAAACCATCGCCGCAGCGCGAAGTTGTGCATATTCAATGGGCAGATCAGTCTATGCAGATCAGCTTGAATGATATTGGGAACGATTTCGATATCAAAGCTATTAATATCGGTAACGCTTATACCACAACAGCCACCAACGGTTCATTCACCATTAAACCGGGCACCTATTTGTTAATTAAGAAAGGTCATTCAGCCGCAAAATGGACAGCTGACAAAATGGTTGGTTACCTTGGTTTAAATGAGTTTGTAGCGCCGCAGCCTTTCAGTCACGAGCCTTTTGTGCGGCATACGCCACCGGTTGAAGTGACTGCCGGGAAAGCCATTACCATCAACGCCAAAGTGATAAATATTGGTACTGATGATAAAGTTACGTTAATAGTGGGCAGGGCCTACGGCAGGCCTATGACTATCCCGATGACGGCCAACACCGTTTATGATTATAGTGCAACCGTTCCTGCAGAATTGGTAACATCAGGCACTTTATCCTATACTATCCAGGTACAGCAGCATGATAAGTACCTTTCCTTCCCCGGAGGTCATGAAGGCGACCCCACTGCCTGGGATTATCTGAATACCGATAGCTGGCAAACCTTTGTAGCCGCGCCCGATGGCAATCTCAGCCTGTTCAACGCCACTGCCGACAGAGAATTTGCAAATACTTTCTCTATGAGCTACGGCCGTGGTACCGGGGCGCAATTTATCAGCGGCGAACAAACCGGCCAACTGGCATTCAAAGCCTCGGTACAAAGTACACGCAAAAGCCAGGAGATGGGATTGCAGCTTTACATTGGCGGCAAGCTAAAGGACCGTTTACCCGAGGTTGCAAACTACAGCAAAGTTACACTGAGGGCACGTATGCAAACCGGGGAAGCCGGCAAATTGCGCATCGCCCTGATAACCAATGATGCGTCATCCTACGCCGCTTATATCGACCTGACCGATCAGTATAAGGATATCGAAATACCACTTTCAGCTTTCAAGCCTGATTCATTATTATCATTACCACGGCCGTATCCGGGTTTCCAGGCTTTATGGTTTAAACCGGCATCATACAGCGGATTAAGTGTTCAAAAACTGGATAAGCTGGAAATTACCACCGTAAATGATGCCGATGAGCCAGGTAAACCATACGGAGTAGAAGTAGAATCTGTGCTGCTTGAGAAATAATTATTATATCCTTATACCCAATACATGAAAAAATACATTATCGGCTTTTTATTTATAATCGGCTGTTCAATAAAAGTAAGTGCGCAGCAATCGCCTGTAACCAACTTTAATGGCGACTGGCAATTTGTGAAAGACATTGACACCGCAAACGCCGCTAAAAAGCTAAGCAATAAAATTACTACCGGTGTTACCTGGGAAAAGGTTATGCTGCCCCACACCGCGCATATAGAACCGGTGCAAAAGGTAAAGGAACAATGGCAGGGCACTTGCTATTACCGCAAATATTTTACCGTACCGTTAACGACTAAGGATAAATACATAGCCCTTCAGTTTGATGGCGCCATGCACGAGGCTGATGTATACCTCAACGGCAAACACGTTTACAAACATTTAGGCGGGTTCCTACCCTTCTGCATCGATATATCAAATGCAGTTGTATTGGGCAAACCCAACTGTTTGCTCATCAAACTAAATAACCAGGACAGCCCCGTTATCCCGCCGGCAAAACCCATAAAAGACCTCGATTTCAATTATTATGGCGGCATTTATCGGAATGCCTGGTTGATAGTAAAGAACAAACTGCACATCAGCGATGCAGTTGAAGCGCATCGTGAGGCAGCAGGCGGCATTATGCTGCACTACGAGGATGTAAGCGACGCCTCGGCAAAAATGATCGTAAAAACGGATGTGGATAACGATGGCACAGCACCGCAAAATATGAGTGTGAAACTTAGCTTGATGGATGCTAAGGGTAATTTGGTAGCAAATACCACGTCATTGCCCGTAACCATTAAACACAACGGCATTACAGAGCAAAGTTTAACCATTAGTAATCCCAAATTATGGTCGCCGGAGGTGCCTTATTTGTATACGCTTAAAGTTCAGGTATTACGTGATGGTGCTGTTGTTGATGAGCAAACGCTTCGTACAGGCATCAAAACCTTTAAATTTCAGGCGGATGGCTTTTATCTGAATGGTAAAAAGCTAATGATAAGGGGCACCAACCGCCACCAGGAATACCCATACATCGGCTACGCTTTATCTGATAACGCCCAATACCGCGATGCTTACAAGATCAAAAGTGCAGGCTTTAATTTTGTACGTTGCTCCCACTACCCGCCATCACCTGCTTTTCTTGACGCCTGCGACGAGCTTGGTGTGATGATAATGGATGCCATACCGGGCTGGCAGTTTTTTGGCAATAATGAATTTCAGCACAACAGTTATCAAACCATAAGGGACATGATCCACCGCGACCGCAACCATACCTCGGTAGTTTTGTGGGAGGCGTCGCTTAACGAAACCAACATGAGTAAAGCTTTTATGGACAGTTCCGCCCGCATTGTACACCACGAACTGCCGTACAAAGACGTGTTCAGCAGCGGCTGGCAAGATTATGCCTATGATGTATTTAACCCTGCACGCCAGCATCTTAAAAAACCTGACTACTGGAAAAAATACAGCAAGGACAAACCGCTATTGTTAGCCGAATACGGCGATTGGGAATATTATGCCCTGAACGCCGGTTTTAACCAAAAAGAATACAGTGACCTCACGAAAGAGGAAAAATCCTCAAGGCAGATCCGTGATTATGGCGAAGAACGTCTGTTACAGCAAGCGCTGAATTTCCAGGAAGCACATAACGATGACCTGAACGGCCGAATAATAGGTGATGCAAACTGGCTGATGTTCGACTATAAACGCGGTTATGCCAGTGACCTTGAAATGTCGGGTATTATGGATATTTTCAGGATACCTAAATTCTCCTTCTATTTTTACCAGAGTCAGGTTGATGCGGACAAAAGCCAGCCCATGCTGTTTATTGCCACTTACTGGTATAATTCTTCGGATAACAATGTTAAGATATTCAGCAATTGCGACGAGGTAGAACTAAAATTGAACGGCAAACTGATAGCCAGGCAAAAACCGGATACAGGGCGAAATGATAACAATTTAGTCCACCCGCCATTTACATTCCATGTGCCGCAGTATGAAGCCGGTACTTTAGTGGCTACCGGTTTTATCGGCGGTAAGCAGGTGGTTGCTTCCAAGGTTTCAACGCCTATCAAATCCAACAAAATTGTATTGAAGGCCGATCTCAGTGGCAAAGCGCTCAAAGCCGGCTGCAAAGATGCGATATTTGTTTACGCCTACATAACTGATAAGAACGGAACGACCTTCCCCGATGCTGGTTTTCCGATCAGGTTCTCGGTAACCGGTCCTGCCGAAATAATTGGTAAAACAGTAAACTCGGCCGACGCCGGTATTGCGCCAATTATGGTGATGGCTGGCGGAAAGGCGGGCCGCATAGTTGTAAAGGCAGAATGTGATGGGCTTTTCCCGGCTGAATTAACTATTGACTCACAATAGCAACAATTTGTTATGACAGATATCAAAAAACTATTCGTATGCTGTGCAGTATTCAGTTTGGTATATGTTCAAAGTTATGCGCAGTCAACCAAACCGCTGATGACTTTAGAGCCACTCGACCCGAAGTTTAATACTATCGTCAGTAAGAATGCCAAAGCCCAAATACTGTCTGAAGGCTTTTTGTGGAGCGAAGGGCCGGTTTGGGTAGATAAATACAAGATGTTCCTTTTTTCGGATGTGAAGAAAAACGTGATTTACAAATGGACGAAGGAAAAAGGGAAACAGGTTTATTTAAGCCCATCCGGCTATACCGGTAAGACCCCCCGCGGCGGCGAATTGGGCTCAAATGGTTTAGGGCTAAACATACGCGGCCAGTTGGTCATCTGCCAGGATGGAGACAGAGTGGTATCAATTATGGACGCGCCGCTTGATCATCCGAAACCAAAATTCATTAAAATAGCTGCTGGTTACAAAGGAAAAAAGTTTGATAGTCCAAATGATCTTGCCTTTGCCAAAAACGGCGACATCTATTTTACCGACCCGCCTTACGGCCTGGAGAAAAATGCAAAAGATCCGCTAAAGGAAGCGCCCTACCAGGGAGTATACAAGATCTCTAAAACCGGGAAGATCACCTTATTGGTTGATACGCTGACCCGGCCAAATGGTATTGCCTTCTTCCCCGGCGATAAAACTATTCTTATCTCCAATTCAGATTCAACCAAAGTTTACTGGTACGTCTATGATATTGATCAGAACGGAAATTTCACTCATGGCCGCATATTTTATAATGCCAATGCTGCTTCTAAGAAAGCGATTGGCATGCCCGACGGTTTAAAAATAACCCGGCAGGGTATTGTATTTGCGGCCGGTCCGGGCGGGCTTTGGGTTTTTGACAAGAAAGGCAAAGTGCTTGGGCGAATCAGGATCAATGACCTTACATCAAACTTAAGCCTGTCGGCTGATGAGAAAGAATTGTATGTAACTTCAAACCATCGTGTTTTGAAGATCGATATATAACTACCTGGCGGTAGCTATCTCATGCAATCCTGCCAGCTAAGTTTGCTGGTATCCGTAAAGTATTAAACCCGTTTTTTATATAAAAACGGGTTTAATACTTTCGAAAATAACTATGATTTAGGATGTAGTGCCATATCAAGGCGCTCAGCAAGGTCGGCAAAATGGTCGCGTGTCATTCCGCTTGCTGTGTGTGCAGCCGTCCTTCTAAATTCAGCTTCAAGCATTTTGGCATGTGCTTTTGCAATAGACAATTCATCACTATATACTTCAGAAGATTTTGTACTTAGCAATGCTATTACACCTTCAACGTAAGTTTTTTGCAAATCCCGGCGATAAACGCTAACCGGTTTCCCTGTAGCTAATTCAGAGAAGATGCCCTTATGCAGGTCGTGCAGCATTTCCGTAGCAGTATAGGCTTTGCCGGGGTATGAATTTTCTTCACTTATCAGCATACTTATGCGCGTGCTGCTAAGCAAGGCCAGCAATACCTGTTTTTGTATTTTGGTCACCATACCGAAATCTGTCTGGCTAACATTGTATAGTTTATCGTCTACCAGCCAGTAAGGTGTGGTGAACAGTTGCTGCTGTAAAAAAGCCATAGCACGTTGCTGTTTTACTTTTTCTACCACAGCAAATTCAGGGCCTGGTTGTTCAATCGTTTTAGGAGTTTCGTAAAGGCCACCTATATTTTTTAACACATGGCCCATAAAGCGCTGGTACTCGGTAATCAACTCTTTATATGCATTGCCCGCATGATCATAATTCTCGCCGGGTTTCGTCAGCCACTCTATCAGGTGGGGTTCTATCCTTTTCAGGTTTTTAATACCATACGTGCTGGCCAGCATGGCATCGTCACCGAGGTCTTCGCTTTGGTCACGCGGATCGAGGTTGGGACTGTTACCAAAGTCGTTGGTAATAGGGTCTACCTGGCTGCCATAAAAATACTGTTTACCCGAGGCCAGTTTGTCAACCAGCCACTTATTCAATATCGGTTTTTCGTCTACAGCTGTTTTGACATCCGGTATCAGCCTGTACCCCCATTCAATTGCCCATTTATCATAATCGCCAATTCGCGGAAATATGCCTTTTTCGCTGATATGATCTTCAGGTTGCGCCACATAATTAAAACGCGCGTAATCCATTATAGAAGGCGTATGCCCATGTGCTTCAACCCAGGCCTTATTGCGCAGATTAGCTACCGGTACGGTTGAAGAAGCACCAAAATTGTGCATCAGGCCAAGTGTATGGCCAATTTCATGAGAGGAAACAAACCTTATTAACTGGCCCATTAATTCATCATCCAGGTCTGGTTTATGTGTACGCGGGTCAATGGCGCCGGCTTGTATAGTATACCAGTTTTGCAACAGCGTCATCACACTGTGGTACCAGTTAATATGCGTTTCCAGTATTTCGCCGGTGCGCGGATCGTTAATGTTAGGGCCGCTGGCATTCGGCACGTCCGACGGTTTGTAAACTAAAACCGAATGGCGCGCATCTTCAAGGCTCCAGGTCGAATCGCCAACCGGTGCTTCCTTACCCATAATAGCGTTTTTAAAGCCCGCCTTTTCAAAAGCTACCTGCCAGTCGTTTATTCCTTGTATCAGGTATGGCACCCATTTTTTTGGCGTCGCAGGGTCTATGTATATCACGATAGGTTTTTTAGGCTCAACCAACTCACAACGTTTATATTTTTCCATATCCTCGTCACGAGGTTCCATACGCCAGCGCCATATATATGCAGTTGTAGCTACACCATGCGGGTTCGCATCAAAATCAACATAAGCATTGCTAAAAAAGCCTATTCTTGGGTCGGCAATGCGCGGTTTCATGAGCAATTTTGGCAGCAGCACCAGTGAATTGTTAAATTCATATGAAACCGGCGGAGGCGTACCACCCAGCGGAGTGGGCTTCATATTGTATGTTTTTACCGCCTTTATCTCGATATTGTTAGGAAAAGCCTGTATGTTATCGATGTAAGAGCGATCCATAATAAGATTTGCCAAAAAACTACGTACAAATGGCTCGCCAAATGAAACTACGTTATTATCGGCGTTAATAAAGTCTGTGAGATCGATCACCGTACTATTGGCATCTTTATTAATAGCCTTGATGGGGAATGTGCCTAAAATAGATTGATAGGTCCTGCCCTGCAATGACTTCGCCAATCCATTCTGCGTAGTATCGTTTGCAAACTCTTTAAAAACGAGTGAGCGCAATGCTATCTTATCGCCAGGGATCTTTTCAAACGCTATAACAGCTTTTCCGGCCTCATCGCCTGCGTAGCCTATATTTACCAGCGGCAACACTAACCCCGCCGGGTTTTTGTCTACACGTGTTACGATCAATATATCCCGCTTTATCATCGAATCCGGTATTTCAAAAAGATACCGGTCTGCAACAAGGTGTACCGTGATAAAGCTTTTCATGGTTTTGGCTGTTGCGGGCACAATTTCCTTATAGGGCTTAACAGTGGTGACCGGTTTTGCTGCAGCAAGTTGCGCCAAACTTTTTTCTTTTGCCGTGTCAGTGGTTGCAGGCGTTTTGGCGGCTTTTGATTTTTTCTGGCCCCACGTTGTGCTGCTTCCTAATACCAATAGTCCTACCGTTAAGAATACCGGTATGTTTGTTTTCTTTAATTTCATTAATTTAAAAATATAAGCAGATAAAAGATTTGAATAAACCGGCCGTTCATGCATAATCAGGTCAATGAACGGCCAGTGTTATAACCGATTAATATCCTGGATTTTGTGTAAGATGAGGATTGGTGCTGATCTCTGACGCCGGTATCGGTATCAATGCTTTGTACGGGCTCCATGCACCGCCCTTTTGTGGTGCAACAATATTCATCACAGCGTCTAACTGACCTGTTCTTTTCAGGTCGAACCAGCGATGGCCAGATTCGAGGAACAGTTCGATCTGCCGCTCGTGATAAATGGCATTTAACAGGTCAGTTTGGTTTGTAGCCGTTGTGTTGCCCAAGCCCGCCCTGGTCCGGATCGCATCCAGATCAGTTTCTGCACCAGCCAGGTTGTTCTGCTCGGCACGTGCCTCGGCGCGGATGAGGTATTGTTCGGCCAACCTGAACATAATTGGGTATTCGGTAACACCCGAAGTGCCCGTAACGGTATTCTGCTTGTATTTATAAGCAAAATAATAAGTGGTTGTGCCGGATTGAATTTGACCAACCCAGTTTGTAAACCGTTTATCTCCGCTTTCAAACGCGCTTAGCAGGTTAGGGCTCAAAGCATATACGTTTACAATGCCATTGGGCACACCGGTCATGATAAGCGAATAGGCATCGCCATTGGCCGAGGTGGCCGATATTGGCTGCAGGTCCCATATCGTCTCGCGCGAGGTCCTTAAGAAAACATTGGTGAGCACGGGCTCCAGCACGTACGAAGATGCGCTGATCACGTTTGAAGACTGGGTTTCGGCATTTTTCCAGTCCTTCATGTAGAGGTACACCCTTGCCAGCAGCGCGCTTGCAGTTTGTTTATTGGGCAAAAAGCGATCGGTAGGTGTGCCGTTGGCCAGTGTTACATACTTGTTATCGGGTAACAGGTTCTGTGCATCGGTCAGGTCCTGGATGACCTGGTTTAAAACCGTGGCGGCGGGTGAACGGCTAATGACATTATTCACAGCCGGATCGGTACTAAGCGCCAGCGGTACATCGCCATACAAGTTAACCGCGTTAAAAAAGATAAACGCCCTTGCAAACTTCATATCGCCGATCAGTTGCTGCTGTATGGCCGGATTCAGGGCCGTAGACGAAGTTAAACCTGCGATGGCCGAATTACAGGTGAACAGCTCAGAGAAAATTTCCTGCCAGTAATAGGTGTTGTTGCTGTTAAGTGCATTGATATAAAACATGGTAGTACCGGTTGCCGATGAAGAATAATCTTTCAGTTCATCCGCGGCCAAACCTTGTTGTATAGTAAGGCTTCCTGACCCATTGTACATATGCCCGGTTGAAGCCAGGTTTGCATAAAGTCCCGAAACTACCGCTTCGGCAGTGGAGTTTGATAAATAAATGTTGGCAGTATTGATGAGGGTTTTTGGCTGGCCAACATCTATCACTTTTTTACAACTTGTTAAAACGCTTGCCGTAACAATGCCGGCAATGCAGCTTAAAATTGTTGCATTTTTTATATAGTTATATTGTTTTTTCATTGTTCTTTAGGTATTAAAGGGTTAAACGTAAACCTGCGGTCATTACCCTTAACGGCGGTAACGAGTACGCACTTTGGTTTTCTGGATCTATACCATTGTAACCGGTAATGGTGAACATATTTTCGCCTTGTAAAAACACCTGCAGATTTTGCATGTGCATTTTACTTACAACGTTTTTAGGCAGCGTATAACTAAGCGACACATTTTGTAAGCGGATATAGGAAGCATCTCCATAAGCGGCATTACTTTGTACGGCATTATTTTGAGCAAGCAGCAAAAAGATGCTGGTGCCATAGCGCTGAATATTGGTTACATCGCCGGGTTTTTGCCAGTGATTGAGCACCAATGTATTGTAGTTATTGTTTGCCACAAAACCCGGCGGTATTATACCAATGTTATAAAAAGCGTTTCTGCCGTTCTGCTTTATACCCCTGAACAAAAAGCTAAGCGAAAATTGCTTATAAGAAATATTATTCTGGATTGAGCCGTAAAAATCAGGGTCGACGTTTATGAGCACTGTTTTGTCTGTAACGGAATTTAAAGCGGGAGTGATCTGGCCGTTAGCGCCATAAAACTGGTAAATACCGGTTTGTGGGTTTACACCGCCAAAACGGTACACCTTGGAAATATCTACAGGTTGCCCTATAACATATTCGTTTGCATATGGCGAAGTTGCCAGGTTAGGATACCTTAGCAATTTGTTACGATCGCGGGTGAAAAGAAAGGTGGTGCTCCACGAAAAATCTTTGTTCTTGAAATTGGTTGTTGTGAGGGATGCGTCAAAGCCGGCATTTTGAACGGTTGCCGGCATATTCTCATTAATGGAGCTAAACCCTGTAACCAATGAGAGTGCGCTGTTGGCCAAAACACCGGTGGTACGGTTGCGGTAAAAATCGGTTGTAAATGCTATACGACCTTTTAAAAATTGCAATTCGAGGCCCAATTCGGCTTTTGTTGTGGTTTCCCATGACAAATCCGGGTTAGGTAGCTTGGTTGGCACGAGCCCGGCAACACCACTGTAAGAAACACCATTACTGCTATATGTACTCAGATACGAATAGGGTGAAATGTTATCGCGGCCCGTTGTGCCGTAACTTCCTCTCAACTTACCAAAGTTCAGGAACTGCAGGTTATTTTTGATAAGGCTTTCTTCAGAAAATATCCAGCCTGCTCCCGCTGCTGCAAAAAAGTGATATTGCCTGTTCTGACCAAAATTGCTCGAGCCATCATCACGGCCGGTTAGGTCAATATAATATTTATCGGCCCAGTTGTAGTTTATACGGCCGAACAGCGCGGCAAACTTTTGCGGAGAGACGCTGTACGGGATAACAGTAGTAATACTTGTACCGGCAGTAGGACTGCTTAACAACAGGTCACTGGAATACCCAGTGGTTTCCAAAGCCATGGTAGTAAAGTTTTCGTCCTGCAAACTGGCGCCTACGGTGGCCAAAAGGGTACCCTTGCCTATCCTTTTGGTATAATTTACCTGCGGTTCAATGCTCCAGGCGGTAGAAGTATTGTAAGTAAATGTGCTGTAAGGATTAAGTGTAACATACGGCGGAACAGCGGTAGAAGGATTGCCCAAAAATTCATTTACATCGCGCTTGTTATAGCCGGTGGTGAGTTTTATCTCCAGATCTTTAATAGGCTTGTAGCTTAGCGAAAGGCTTGATGTGAGGTTATAGCTTGGCGTGTGGTCGATGTTGTTTTTCTCTGTCAGCGGGTTGTAAAACGTATTGTTCTGGTAGTTTATCGCGCCTGCGGAAGTATAAAGAGCAGGTGCATCGGGCGCCAATGTGATCTCATCTGTCAGGTCGCTTTGCGTTTGGGTATTGATATCATATAAGTACCCGCCGGAAAATACAACCGAAAATTTCTTGTCTTTTGTAGTGCTGCTGATATTAACATTTAAACTGGCTGTTTGGTCGCTGCCGCCTAAATGTTCCAGGTCGCTTGTGTAATTATAGCCCCCGTTAATGCGGTATTGCACATCTTCGTTGCCGCCGGATATTCCTAATTGTGCATTGCTGTTATGGCCATATCCACCAATAAGCGCTTTTTGCCAGTTAGTGTTGCGGGTACTATCCCAAACACCGTTTATATCGTAATCAGTTGTGCTGATAGCCGAGTTATCATTTTTCTTGGCCTCATGGCGCATCTGCAGGTATTGCTGCAGATCAAGCATAGGCTGAAAGTGCGCCACATCGCTAACACCGCTGTAAACACTTGCATCAATTCTGGGAGCGCCTGTCTTACCTTTTTTGGTAGTAATAAGTATAACACCATCGGCACCGCGCGAACCGTAAATGGCTGTCGCGTCGGCATCTTTCAATACACTGATACTTTCAATATCATCCGGGTTTATGGCGCCCAGGGCATCGTAACCTCCGGCATTCCCACCATTGGCAGTATTTGCGCCTAAGTTGAGGTTAGAGGTATTAACACCGCCGCCGCGATATGGGATACCATCAATTACGTATAGTGGTTGTGCCGAACCAAGGCCGTTGATACCGCGGATCTGCACTTTGTAGGTACCATCGGCATTACCTGTGTTTTTATAAATATTTAATCCGGGTACAGTTCCTTGCAATACATCCAATACGTTAGTAGTTGGATACTTTGATATGGTTTCTGCGTTTACTGTGGTAATGTCGCCGGTATTGGCCCGTTTGGTAGTGGTACCATAAGCAATTACCTGCACCTCGTCCAGTTTACTAATATCTTCCTTTAATACGATCGTAACCGGATTTTTTAGCTGATTTACCGGAATTTCCTGCGTAATGTATCCAACGAATGTGAACTGTAAAATGGCGTCTGGCGATGCAATCAGCGCAGTAAATGCCCCGCTTGGGTTTGTTGACCATGCAAGGTTTGTGCCCTTAACCTTTATAGTGACACCTGGTATAGGCTCATTTTTTTCATCAACCACTTTTCCGGTTATGAAAACCGGCTTTATAACCGGGCGAATTATTGCGGCCTTTTGAAAAATGATAACATCGTTATTTTGTTGCGTGAAATCAAGATCGGTGTTTACCAGCAGCAGGCTCAGCGTTTCTTCAACAGACCTTGTTTTTGTTTCAACCGAAATATGATCGTAAGGGGCTATTTTCTCCGAAGGATAAAAAAATGTAAACCCTGATTCGCCTTGTAATTTCTTGAGGGCATTACTAAGCGTTTCGTTATTTACCCCGAATTTTACTGACGTTTCGTTTATATTTTGAGCCTTGCTCCTTGTTGAAGCTAATAGCTGCAGGGACGCAAGTAACAACGTACAACAAAAAACACTTACCCTCATGATAAACAGTAATTTAGCGTATTGCTTTACTTTTGATGGGGCATAGTACTGCCCCATTGCAAAAGCGATATTTTTTTGCATTATTTGTAATGTTTAAAGGTTTCCAAAAATTTTTAGATCGAACTCCCTTTTGCTTTCCACGGCCGGGGAGTTTGTTATTTTAGGCGGGCATGCATCCTGCGTGCGGGCCTCTATGACGGGGGGTTATTTAGCGGTAAAGTTTTTATTCATAATTCAATTAATTAGTTGTTTGATTTGTGTTGATTATTTTGAAGAATAAACGGAATTATTGACCGCATCCTTTACCATCTATTGTTACTTCTTTCCCGTTAACCGTATAACTTGTATTACGCGTTTGCGACAGAATGCTTAATACATCCGTCAGGCTTTCTGTTCCATTAAAGCTGCCGGTTATAGGGCATCCTTCCAGCGCCGGGTTTTTAAAACTGACATGAACGCTATATCGCTCACCAAGCCGTTTAGCTAATTGGCCAAATGGCATTGCATCAAAGCTCATATCAGTTTTGGCCCAGGCCAGCGCCTTTGTTGCTATTACCGGCTGAGGGGATGTAACTGCATGTTTATTATCTACGTAAGCAATTATTTGTTTATTAGGCGTAAGTATCCCTAAAACAGTTTGCCCCTGCTGAACCCTCACCCTGCCACGGGTTACAGTTACAATGATCTTATCCTGCCCCGGATAAGCTTTTATGTTAAAGGCTGTACCCAGCACGGTGGTAGAAACATTGCCTGTGTGAATAATAAACGGCCTGGAGTTTTCATGTTTTACATTGAAAAAGGCCTCCCCTGTTAATGATACCTCCCTGGTAGTACCTGTAGCGAAAAGCTTATCAACTACCAGCCGGCTTCCGCCATGTAGTACAACCTGGCTGCCGTCGGGCAGGGTGAGAAAATGGTTAGCAATAGTTGCGGAGCTTACAGTGCCTGAAGTATTTCCTGTAGCGGGCGCCACAGGCCTCCTGATAAACACTAGCGCCGCGCTAAGGCACAATGCCAGGAGAGCGGCGACACGAAGCCATGGGCGCTTATAGATAGGCACAACAGGCCTCTCAACATGCCGGATGCGCTTATGCAAATTTTGCTGTAAACGATCTTCGAGTCCAGCTACCTCAGTTTCGTTCATTTGAGCAATAATATCAGGCTCATCCCGGAACAATGTGTAATAGCGGTCAAGCACCTGCATTTCAGCAGGTGAAATGGTACCGTCCAGGAATTTGCTTACCAGCTTAGCGTATTCGTTTTTTAATGTTGATGACATAATTACAAACTGCTTTTTAATACAGTATGTATTTTAAGCAGCATGTACTATTGCTATCTCAACTTTTTTAACACAAATTTAATTACAAGGTTACAAACGTTAGTTTGGGTAATTTTCGCCGAAGTGTATAAGCACCACAGTAGCAGCGGCCAAAACAAAGCCAAGTGATTGTTTTAAGCTGAGCAAGGCTGTAGCCAGCGTGTTTTGAACTGTTTTTTGCGAAATATTGAGCATTTCGCTTATCTCTTTGGTTGAGTAATCTTCTATATAGCGCAGCCTGAATATCTCACGCCGCTTTTCTGGCTGTGTTTCCAGCCACACATCTATACAAGCCAGCAGTTCCTTAGCATAAAATTTTGAATCGGCTTGCTGGGTTGCTACGGCCATGTATTCAAGGGGTTCTTCAAAAACAGGCAATTGCCTTGTTTCTTTATATAGCATAAAAACCTGGTATTTTACAGCCGTACGCAGCCATGGCAACAGGTTTTCAATCTTGTTTTCTGTACGCTTAAGCCATAAGCTTGCAAATACATCCTGCACAATCTCTTCGCTTTGCATTGGGTTCTTTAACCTTTTATACGCCTCACTGTAAAGCGTTTTCCAATGCCGTTTAAAAATAGCATTAAAAGCCCCGTCATCGCCATTTTTTAACATGTCGAGTAATTCGCGGTCCGTTAACGTATTGTCCAGTTTCATCGATCAACTGCAGTTGAACGAAGATAGTGTTAAAAACACGTAAAGGCAAGATTAAATATTTGAGGTTATGGGCATTTAAGAGTTGCTTTTGTAGCAAAAAACGCCGCCCGCACCGGCGGCGCCCAAACTAAATTAACTATTAACTGACCGATCCTGTAAAGAACGATTTGTGCGAAAGGATCAAATGTGATTTTGATCAACTATTCTTAGTTGGTCGTTTTTTCCGGCATCAACACCAGCCTGATGTAATTGTCGCCATTCAGGTATTTGCCGGCCATCGTTTTAACATCGCCAGGTTTCACGCTGTCCAGCAAACCATAGTATTGGTTAACCTCGTCCAGGCTTTCCCCGTTTTGTAATTGATTACTCAAATAGCCCATCCAGAAGTTGTTGGTTTTTAATTGCGGCTCAAAGCTCGTTTTGTCTTCAGCACGCCATTTGTCGACATTCTCCTGTGGTGGCCCATCAGTTTTAAGCTTGTTTATTTCATCTAATGTTGAAGCGATCAATTTTTCTACATTTTGCGGAGCACAGCCAAAGTGAACAACAAAACTGTAACGCTGTTGCGGCAATTTGGTAGTATTAACCTCGGCCCCCGGGCTGTAAACGCCGCTTTCGTCCTCACGTAACCTTTCTAATAACCGTATTTCCAGTGCTTCCTTCATTGCGTCCATTTTTACATTATTTTCCGGGCTGTAATCATATTTGCCAGTGTACACCAGGTAAACGGTAGCCTTGGGCTCGGTGCCTTTGTAAACTGTTTTTTCTATCCTGCCTGCCGGAGGATGGATATTTAAATCAATGGCCTCTTTATGCTGGTTTGTAGCCGGTAACGACCCCAGGTATTTTTCCAGCAGGGGCCTTATGGTTGTAGTATCTATACTTCCTACAAATGTGAAGGTGAAATTACTCGCATCGGCAAAGCGCTCTTTGTAAATATCATAGGCCCTATCGGGATCGATCTGTTCCAGCTTTTGCAAGCTTGGCCCTGTTCTGCGGATGTTATGGTTCCCCAGAACCGCGTTAACCGTGTCACCGAAAACACTGCCCGGATCATTGGCCCGATTGGCGAGGCCCGCTTTAGAGCGAGCTATGATCCCTTTAAAAATTGCGGTGTCTTTTCGAGGTTCGGTAAAGTAAGCATATACCAGTTGTAACGCCGTTTCCAGGTCTTTGGGTGTTGCGCCACCGCTGATGCCTTCAAAGCGTTCAGTGATATAGGGCCTTACACTCACTTGTTTGCCTTCCAGGTATTTGCTCAGCTCACCTGTATTATAATTACCTATGCCATTTGCCGAGATGATCCCGGCGGCATTCGCTGCCGACTGGTAATCCGCATCATTATATAACGAAGTGCCTCCGGATGCAAAACCGCTGAAAATGACCTGGTCATTCTTGAAATCAGTAGGTTTTAACAGCACTTTTACCCCATTGCTTAAGATAATGGTGGTAATATTAAACGCTTTATTCTGCTCTTCACTCCTGATTGTACCGGGGGCTGGTACAGCGCTTAACAACGGCTGTGTGCTTACCTCATCGTTATAAGGTGTGAGGGTTTCCGCTTCTACTGTTTTAAGCCAGCTATTTACAGTTGCTTCATCAGGTAATACGCTTTTATCTTTTTCCGGCGCCAGTACCAATAAATCACGATTAGTACTGGTAATATAAGTTTTAGTAAGGCTATTAACATCCGTTAAAGTAATGCCTGGCATAGCGTCTTTGGTTAGCTGATATTCCTTTTCTATACCCGGAGAGGCTTCTTCTTTTAAGAAATAGGCCTGGTACTCGCCTACATAACTGCTCGAATTGGTTTTGCCTTTTTCTTTAAGCGCACTTTCCAAGTTGTTCATATAAGCTGTTTTTGCCCGCTCTAATTCTGTAGTTGTAAAACCAAAGCGTTCCAATCTTACCGTTTCCCGCCATACTGCTTTCAAACCTTTTTCCAGCTCTCCTGGTTTGGCAGTAACAGAAGCATCATAAGCATCAAGCCCACCCATAAAGCCGGAAATGCCTGCGCCGCCATTTATAAACGGAGGGTCGGCTTTTCGCAACAGTTCTGCGTAGCGTCCGCTCAGCATCTGGTTAAACAGGTTTTGCACCAGCGACGCGCGGTAATCAGCAACTGTTTTTAATTCCGGTGCTTTATGCTTGATTATGATCTCGGCCTGTGTACTGGTCATCTCTTTATCTGTTACCGCCATAAACTCGTTCTTACCGGTTAGCGGCACAGTGTATTTGATGCGAACCCGTTCGTGTACCGGGTTCTTCAGGTTGGCAAACTCTTGTTTTATAGTAGCTTCTACCTGGTCTACGTTGATATCGCCTACTACAACTATAGCCTGCAGGTCCGGCCGGTACCAGTCGTTATAAAAGCGGGCTATTACAGGTCTTTTAAAGTTATCCAGCACTGTATCTAAACCAATGGGGATACGTTCCGCGTAACGCGAGTTATTCAGGATAACCGGCCAGTACTGTCTTCTCATCCTTTCGCCTGCGCCTTTGCCCAGGCGTTTTTCTTCCAGCACTACTCCCCTTTCCTTGTCTATTTCTCCCGGATCAAGCAAAGCCTCGTGCGCCCAGTCGCGCATGATCTCCAGTCCGCTTTTTAAGAGTTCGGGTTTGTCTGAAGGGATGGGCAATTCGTACACCGTTTCGTCAAAACTGGTATAGGCATTGATATCCGCCCCAAACCTCACGCCTGCTTTTTGAAGGTAATCGATCAATTGATTATGAGGATAGTGTGTTGTGCCATTAAAGCTCATGTGCTCCATAAAGTGCGCCAACCCACGCTGATCTTCGTCTTCCAACACCGAGCCCGCCTTATTTACCAGATACAGCATAACCCGGTTTTTCGGTTCTTCGTTATGACGGATGTAATACGTGAAGCCATTCGCCAGTTTGCCCGTGCGTACTGCGGGATCAAGTGGCAGTACCTGTGCCTGTGCGGTACCAATCGCACCGGCAACCAGGCTATAAATAAAAAGAAATTTAAATTTCATATTGCGTTTATTAATTGAACAGGGTAGCTAATTTTTTTTCTAACTCATCCCCGCGCAGGTTTTTCCCGATAATTTTTCCGGTTGGATCAAGCAGGTAATTTTGCGGGATAGACTGGATGCCATACAGTTTGGCAACTTCATTATCCCAGAACTTAAGGTCTGACACTTGCGTCCACACTAAACCATCGGTCTTGATAGCGGCCAGCCAGTCGTCCTTTTTACCCGGGCGGTCTAACGAAACGCCCAAAATGGTAAAGTTCTTCGTTTTATATTGGTTGTAAGCTTTTACCACATTTGGGTTCTCGCCGCGGCAAGGGCCGCACCATGATGCCCAAAAATCAACCAAAACATATTTACCGCGAAAATCTGCAAGGCTCACAGGTTTATCATTCACATCGTTTTGTGTAAACACCGGGGCCATAGCGCCTACAGCAGTTGCACGCGCAGCGTCTATAGCCTTTGCAAAGTCGGCTCCGGCAGTGCTATTGCGCACATTCGCCGACAGGCTTTTATAAGCTGGATCAATAGTAGCAACATCAATATCATGGCCACCCTGCTCAACTAATACGATCAGGCTTATGTACGAATCGGGATGTTGTTTGACAAATTGCAGCTGCAGGATGTGTTCAGCATCTACTATTTTATTATATCTTGCCTGTAAGCCATCCTTAAAATCCTGATCCTTTTTCTTATCTTCCGGAGCCGACATATATTCTGCGTTAAGGGCTGCTATATCTTTCTCCTGTCCCTGGATCAAGGCGTTATAAGCTTTGTTATCATCGTTAAGCTTTGAGCCGGTGAACGTTGCATTTTTAACTGAGTCCTTTGCTGTCAGGCTTATATCCCCTTTTTCGAGATATAAAACAACCACATCTGCAGTACGGCCCAATTTTGCCAGGCCCTCGCCTTTATGATCAAGCACCAACTGTGCCCTCACCGGGTCAGTTACTGTACCTGTAAATTTAAAGGCGCCTTTATCAACCGCAGCTGAATCGGTTACAACTTTGCCATCTGATCTGTAAATTAAATAGGCTTTGGCTGGAGCGCCATCTTTACCAACACTGGCATTTAGGGTAAAATTGCCGCTTTGCGCCCATACCGCTGCCGGCACTAACCCCAAAGCCAATAAAATCATTCTTTTCATATATTTTTTAGTTTATTATTTGATCGTACATCATTTACTCATTATGGCAAACTGCTTCTGCATTATTTTACTGTTGTGAAGCCGCCATTTTCTGCAAACCATCACGTTGTTTTTCAACCATTTTCTCAAAGGTCTTTTTCTGTTCAGGTGTTAAAATCTGTTCTATTCTGAAGGCGTCCGCATCCATCTGTTTTAATATATAGCTAATTATCGCCTTCGTATTATGCGTAGCCTGCCAGTTTTTTAAGTTGGCCTGCGCTACTTTATCATTCGCCTGCTCCTTACTTATTTGCTGCAAAACAACCGTTAATTTCCCTGTTTGCTGATCATTAAGCTTTAATTGTAACTGCAATTGCTTAGCCTGATCGGCGGGTGTTCTTCCCGTTTGTGCATAGGAGCTTGTCGCCATTCCAATAACCATAATTATTGATGCGATCCATTTTATTATTTTCGTTGTTTTCATTTTCTAAGGATCAATAATTTGCGATCAGTTTTCAAGCATTTCAAGTATACCTTCGTTTTCAATTATCATCATGCCATGCCGGTCGCTTGAGATGCCTTGCTGCAGCTGATAAGTATAGGCAGGGATGTTCCCGTTCATGATAGTAGGCAGGTACAGCATCTGAATGTTGCTCTGTTGCTGCAACACTTCGCCGGCTTCAATAATGTGTGTGGAAATAATGTAGAAACATTTCGGATATTGTGAAAATGCGCTTGATACTGCCAACGTAGCGTCATAAGCATCCTTTACGTTGGTGCCTTTAAACAACTCGTCGAATATGATCACCAGGCTTTTACCACTGCTTACTTCTTCAGCAACGTTTTTCACCCTTAATACTTCCGCGTAAAAATGGCTGTAACCCATATTCAGGTTATCCGGCACATTGATGGAGGTATATATACCATCCTTTACAGAAAATTGCATTTCTTTTGCCGCTACCGGGAAACCCATGTGCGCCAGGTAAACATTTATACCAAAAGCTTTCATGAACGTAGACTTGCCCGCCATATTGGCCCCGGTTAAAAAGATCATATTACTATTGTGATGAAAGGATACAGGGTTGCCTACCGCTTTTTCTATGCCGGGGTGCTTTAGTGCTGTAGCAGTAAACAAGTTGTCCTTCTTAGGCAAGGCTTGTGCATATTCAAAACCTTTCGCCTGCGCCAGGTTGGCTATAGCTATATATACATCCAACTGGTAAAATATTTCAACTACTGTAGTTAACGTTGCCTGCATTTTATGTCTCAACAGGTGATCATAAGCGGCCATTTGTGTTAAGGATGGCAGGGTGTTTTGTGCTGACGCGAGCCAATCCAGTTTTGGATCGTTAAGGATATTTTTTACAGCAAGTACTTCGTTGCTAAACGGATGGTCTTCATCATTTGAAAATTGATTGATGAATGTTTTACAGGCGTTAAGTAAAGTGATGGTTTGCTGCAAATTGCTTAACTTTTTTTGATATTCCTCATCACGTATTACCGCGCCCAGCAGCTTTTTCTTTCCCAGAGCGATCAATGTTACCAAATGGTATTTGCCACCGGCGGCGCTGAGGTAATTATCCATTACGCTGAACTGCTCGTTGCTAAACGGGAAAGAGAATTGCCGGCTTTGAAAATATTTAAAAATAGCACTGCGCTTGTTTATGGCTGCAGGATCGGTAAGCGGAGTTTTAAACATTTCGATGAGCAGCTTTTCGCCTCCGGTTGTATTTACCTTGTTGAACAGGCTAAAAATGGAGTACTGTTTGAATTTACCAAGTAAATTCAGGTCTTCCAGTGTTTGTTTATCAACTATAAAACTCATTGGATAGTTTCCCTTCCTTTTTTTAACAGTTCAAGTATGCCTTCATTATTGATGATGATCATCCCATGCCGGTCATCGGTGATGCCGGTTTCCAGCGTATAGGTGTATTCCGGGACGGTGCCTTTCATCCGTGTAGGCAGGTATTTAAAGCTGATATTTGCGCAGCGTTCCTTAAGCACATCCCCGGCTTCAATAATGTGTGTGGAGATCACGAACATGCTGTTTCGTTTTTTGGCGAATGCCGATGTAATAGCTATTGTTGCTTCATAGGCATCCTTTACATTGGTGCCCCTGAACAACTCGTCAAAGATGACGAAAATGTTTTTCCCGGTATTCAGTTCTCTGGCCACCTTTTTTATCCGCAGTACTTCCGCGTAAAAGTGGCTGGCGCCTATGCCAAGGTTATCCGGCAGGTTTATGGTGGTATAAATGCCATCAAGTACCGAAAACTCCATCTTTTTAGCAGCTACCGGGAAGCCCATGTGTGCCAGGTACATGGCAATGCCCAACGATTTCATGAACGTGGATTTGCCGGCCATGTTCGCCCCGGTTAAAAAAACCAGGTTGTTATTCGGATCAATGTCTAATGTATTAGGTACTGCATTTTTTAACTGAGGGTGATAAAAGGCATCAATCTTTATTACATGCTCTTCCTTAGGCAAAGCCTTCGGGAATACGAAGCTGCGTTCTGCAGCAACTTTGGCTACTGTTATATACACATCCAACTGGTAGATGTACCGCAATATGCGCTGGATAGTTTCCCGATGGCGGAAGCGCAGCTGCATATCATACGTTGCCAGTTTCTCCCGTGCAAACTTATGTTTGGGACTTTCCTGTAATAGCAGGTTAACAGGTTCGGCGGCCAACAGCGTAACTATACTTATCGTTTCCGGATCGCTTTTAAAGGGACTCCCTGCAACAAGCAATGTACTTTTCAGTAAGCTATCCAACTGCTTAATGATCTCTATCAGCGCGCTTACGCCATTAACTATCTGCTTATAATGAGCATCGGCTGCTACCAGGCCGGTTAGTTGTTTTTCGAGCGAAGGCCTCTCAGTTGAAAGTTTAGTCCTTTCATCGGTATCGGCCAGGTATTGTTCCGCCCGGTCGAACAGCTCGGAACTAAACGGGAAGCCGGCTTGTACTACTTTCAGGTAGCCGATCATCCCGCTGCGCTTATTAATGGACTCCGCATCTGAAAGCGGGTAAGTGAACATTTCTTCCAATACCCGGGCGCCGTTAAGTGTTGAAGTACGGTTGAACAGGGAAAGGATCGAATCCGTCCCCTGTTTACCATAAATATTCAGATCTTCCTGCGTTTGCTTGTCTGTTGTAAATAACATACTATTTCCTTCTGCGGCGGATTAAGAAGATGGTGGCAAATACCAATATCAGGCCTGGTATAACCCATATATACAAAATCTTTAAAAAAGACACGTGGTCTGTACTTACCGTAACGCGGTTATCTTTAGCGTCAGGTCGCGAAGTATCTATAGGGAATTGACCGTAATTTAACCAACTGAATAAGGCTGTGCTGAAAGAAAAGTTGCTTACTCTCGGTTCGCGCCTTCCTAACTCTGAATTGCTTAAAAAATCAGCATCACCGCTGATAACGATGCGTTGTTCCTTACCATTTATTTGCCGTGTTAAAGCTACGGCAGTAGTAAAGGTTTCTGTGCTACCAGGCGTTGAAGCGCTTAACTTCGCACCTTTATTTGCACCAGCTATCCTTGGCTTTCCAGCGCCCATTTTCATTACACGAACAGCGCCACCGCCTACACTAACAGGCGTAGCAGTGGCAAAACCACCACCCATTGACATCATATGCACTTTGCCGCCTGCGTTTGCGTCGTCATCGTCTTTGTTATTCACCAAATCCAGGTCGGGATTGCGCTTCATGGTGTTACTAACCGCTCCGGCTTTAGTAATTAGCAATGGCTTTACAGTAAATCCGCTGGTATCGTGATAAGACAATCCTGCTACTCCACTCATAGAAACAGGCAGGGTATCTACAGATGGTTTGTCTAGTAATTTGGCGAAACCAATGGCGGTTTTTGTTAAATGCGGCAACACCAGCGTTGGTGCAAAATCGTCACTTTGCTGCTCCAGCATGCCATTCGTTAACTGCACACCTAAAGTTTTCAGTAAAGGGTTAAGCATTTGCTGCCTGCCCGGTTCCCCGGCAATTATTAAATTACCACCTTTACCAATGTAAGCTTGTATCTTTTGCATGGCCGCAGCGCTTAGCTCAGTCTGTGGATCTGCAATTACCAATGCTTTAATATTGTCCGGAATATCCTGTGTGTTTAACGAAAGTGTATCTACATTAAAACCCTGGTTAATAAGTGCATAGCGGGCTGTTTTTTCAGTAGTTACTGATTTATATTCCCTATCACCTTTCTTAGTGGTTTTACGCTCTCCCTCACTGGTTACAAATGCCACGTCGGGCATATTGGCATTTAACAGCCGTTTGAAAGCGGCAGACACTTCGGCCTCCATTGGCCAGGTAATTTGGTCATTGAAAACCCGCAGAAAGGTAGATCTTCCTTTATAGGTCAACTTCATTACATACCTGTTCATTTCGGGCTTCAAATCAATCTCTTTTTGAATCTGTTCCGGTGTTTCAAATAAAGACAGCTTCAAATCAGAACCTTTTGCCCTTTGTTCTGCAATTTGCGCTATTGTTTTGCCTTTATAACCTTCAAAAAGGTTGTAACCTAAAGCTAAAGGCATGTCATAATAACTTACATAATGGAACTCGATATCCGGTTTAAAACGTAAATAGTCTTCCCACTTTTGCAAATACTCGTTACGCTGCTCAGGCAATCCATACCAATAGTAATTGTCCAAAAAATTACTGTATGCGGTGACAACTAACTTATCATCACCCAGTTCTTTAATAATTTTTTGCGCGTTGGGGGTAAGTGTATTATCCTGATTTGCCGTCGTATCCCAATAACCGATAAGGCTTGGGCGTGAAGTGATATATCCGAGCGCTAATGCAGAAACAACAATAGCAACATAACGGGCTGCCGATACATACCAGGGTTTTGTTTCTCTTCCTGATTGTAATTTATAGATGGTTGAACCTAAAAAAATGTATATTATTATGAGAAAGTAGATAACATCCTTAGTGGTGATCAGCCCCCCGAGCATGTGATACGTACGACCTGAAAGAGACAAGAAATAAGTGAGGTCTCGAACGAAATCTATGCCCTGCCATAAGGTGCCGATATAACTCAAGGCCCCGATCATTACAAAGGTACTAACCGCTGCAACTACCTGGTAGCTTGTTAAGCTGGACATAAATAGCCCGATGGCTGAGTAAGCGCATAATAAAAGGTAAAAACCAAGAGCTGCTGCTAACAGCATCCCGTAATCTGCTGATTTGATGTCGCAAACGCCGGCTACCATGAAAATACCTACTACACATAACAGAACTAAGCTATAGGCCATCATGGCCACATATTTACCAAAAACTATCTCCCTTACTTTTACAGGGGAAGAATACAGCAAGCTGATAGTACCGCCATTTACTTCGCGGCTAATGAGGCCCATGGTTAATAAGGGAATATACAGGTACAGGTTCTGCATTACGCTGGGGAATAACCCCCCATACGGACTGGTGAAGACATTTTGTGTTAAATTCCTCATCCACTGTAATCCCATACCGCCCATTTCCTGTTGACTGGCGAATTGATCTATTACTTTGGTATAAGTTATCGCGCATTGTACAATAAAGGCTATGGTTAAAAACCATGCTATTGGCGAATAAAACAGGTTGCGTAACTCTGCTTTTGCTATTTTAAATATTAGTTTCATTGTCTGAATAATTAGGATTGCGTGGTTTTGGTAGACAGTTGCTTAAATATCTCGTCGAGGGCCGTTTTATCAAGGCTTATCTCGCTTAAACGCCAGCCGTTGTGCACGCTCGCTGCAATCAACCTTTCTGTAATTTCCCGGTCGCCGGTAAAATAAACGCGTGCTTGCCGTTCGGTTATAAACTCTACTTTATCCACACCGTTTAATTTCAATATTTCGGCGGATGATGGTGGGTTTTCCATTTGCATCAACACGCTGTGTGGTTCTACATAATTATTGAAAGCGTCCATCGTATCAGAGAAAACTATACGGCCATCGGCTATCATTTTAATCTCTTTGCAAAGCATTTGCACTTCTGATAAAACATGGGATGAGAAAATAACCGCATGTTCTACAGCAATTTCTTTAATCAGTGTACGTACCTCGGTGATCTGGTTAGGGTCGAGGCCGTTAGTTGGCTCATCCATCACAACCAGCTTTGGTTTGTGAATAATAGACTGTGCGATACCCACCCGCTGGCGGTAACCGCCCGACAGGTTTTTGATCAGCCGGTTGCTGAAGTGGGTTATACCGCAACGGTCTTTGGCTTCTTCCAGAGCGGGTTTAATCGCCATGTTGTCCATTTTCCGCAACTCAGCAGTATAAATAAGATATTCATCAACCGTCAGGTCAAGGTACAATGGTGGGTTTTGTGGAAGGAAACCGATCTGCCTTTTAGCTAGTTCGGGGTTTTCGCGGATATCTACCCCATCAATCAGCACAGTGCCTTCCGTTTGATTTAAAACACCGCACATGATGTTCATGGTGGTGGATTTACCTGCGCCATTGGAACCAAGCAGCCCTAATATCCCGGTCCGGTTTATTTCCAAATCGATATCGCGGATGGCCCAGGAAGTACTGTAGCGGTGCGATAGATTTTTAATACTCAAAATTGAATTTTCCATATTTTAATTTTTTAATGAGATAGGAATCGCTGGCCGGGGCATAAAATATACCCCGGAAACGATTTTAGGATGTAGTATTATCAGGTTATATTGATCAGTTATAACCTGGATTTTGCGTAAGGTGGCTGTTTAATTGTCTTTGTGTGAGTGGTACCGGATATATAGCAAAATCAGGTTTCCAACCGGCGAGTACAGCAGATGCCTGGCTGTTAGCCGGGTATTTGTTATCGTTGGCGGTGCGGTTCAGATCGAAAAACCTGTTGCCGAATTCAAAGCATAGCTCTACCCTTCTCTCTTGCCTTACCGCAGCCAATACAGCAGTTTGTGTTGTTGGATTTACCGCTCCTAACCCTGCCCTTTGACGTATAGTGTTTATATCTGCCACAGCTGCGCTCAATTTATTAAGTTGTGCAGCAGCTTCGGCGCGTATAAGGTACATTTCGGCATACCTTATCATCATAAAATCTGTAGAAGGTGTGGTTGGTGATTTGTCTTTATATTTGAAAGGATAATATACATTTTGAGTACCCACCACATTAAAGGCCAGCCAATCAGCCTTACGTTGGTCGCCTGGTTCAAAATGATTTAATAAAGAGTCTGTTACCGGGAAGGCTGGCGTACCGCCATAAGGTACAAAATTTCGTGCATCGCCTGACCCTGAATATGCATCTAAAATTGGCACCTGCCAGATCGCTTCACTACTTCCATCCAAAAACACACTGTTGAGATCTGTTTCCAGATTGAATCCTCCAAGC
>Ga0206937_10040_pt1 | contig 43774 bp, 41 predicted proteins | sample Alteio_BWOrgHeat_11_FD_152923 | JGI IMG/M metagenome (GOLD analysis project Ga0206937, IMG submission 152923) | Enriched cells from forest soil in Barre Woods Harvard Forest LTER site, Petersham, Massachusetts, United States -... | ecosystem: Environmental > Terrestrial > Soil > Temperate forest >... | reverse complement strand
CAACTTGTTGGTAATGTGCACAAACCTTGAGACTAAGCGTTAGGCTCTACTATGGAGACATCGGAATTATTGAGATGTATTAGTCTTATGGCATGATCTTGACGCGCGAAACACAGGTGCCATGCCAAAAAAAATCCCTCGTTACAGTCATGTAAAGAGGGATTGATGAACCGAAGACGACGGGTGCAAATTTATTGGCAGCGCAAGAACATCCTTGCGCGCACAAAAAGAGAATATTGATCGCCCCAACCAAATTCAGCCGGGGCTCTTATACTTATCTGAAATCAGCAAAAATCAGAAATCCCAGAAGGAATACAAGAAGTTGGTAAGATTCATCGTACCAACGCCGCTTCCAGGGTTATATTGCTTGGACGCTTGATAGTACAGGTTGTCACCCGTTGTAATGGCGTTGAATGGCGAGTGCTTCGAATAACCATATTGAGCCAAACGCGCATACAGCTGTGGATTCATCAGACCGATCCGTGAACCAACTGCTTGCGAGACCAGCGAGGTCATGCCATTCAACTGCGGCGCCACGAAACTAGTGCCGCCATTGCCATAACTCCAAGCGCCACTCACATACACACTATAGCCAGTATAAGGATCGGCATTAAGTGAGATATCAGGCACATTGCGACCAGCGTAAGCAGCCGGTAAAGTAATCAGGTTTTGCGGACCAGTTGGAGTTTGACAAATCAACGATTGCCCAGCAGCAGTCGTCAAAACGCCAGGCGTTCTTTGTTGATAACGCGGCACATCAAAAGCCACACTGACACCGCCACCATCGCCAACCGGGAAGTAATTGACGTCATAGAAAGACTGACCGTAGTAGGTCACAATGTAGTTTTCGAGATAATCCCAACCCCATGGCCGCTCGGTTGGCACAGTGACGGTGCCGTGTTTGTGGACTTGGACGTTAGGTATCGTAGTGCCACCAGCTGCAGTAACATACGGATCGCTGGCAGGCGAATCCACTGTCAATGTCTGCGTGCAGGTAGGATAGGTATAACCACCGCGATCCGAGTTGATATCGTAAGCGCCGGCATCACCGGATGACGCGAACAGGGAGATACCCTGTGCCGCTGCTTCGATAAACGCCTGATGTTGGGCAAGCATCACATCTGGTGTCTGTGCAATTTCTGGCGAACCCCAGCTGACCGACAAGGTGTCAACTTTGTTTTCCGATACGGCTTGATAGAAAACATCGATGAAACCTGCATCTGTGTTCGGTGCGTCATAAACGATAATTTTGGCGCCAGGAGCAATCCCGCCTGACTGTTCAACGTCGAGCGTTGTTTCGTCTGCGCCATCCGTGCCGGCGCCACCGTCGACGTGCACTTGCGTGATGCGGCTTTGCGAAACCTTCAATCCTACCGAATTCCAATAGAAGTAAGCATCTGCCGGTGTGAATGTCGCCAACGTGGCGATACCGATAGTACGCCCTTTGCCATTGATACCGTTTTGATACAGCGGATTGATATTGTAAAGATTGGCGACGTCAGCCACAGTAAATTGGCCAGGTGTGCCAGTCGTGGTCCCGCTAACGAGGGAAACCTGCGTGCTATCGACTCCGGCAACGGCGGAGTTCGCTTCAGGCACGCGATGCACCATTGAATGCGCCGACGTTTGGGTGTCCAATCCGGAGATGACCAAAATCAGATCTGCCAATGAAACTGGAACTTGGCCTTTCTGTTTAGGGCGGTGGAAATATTTTTGGCCGTCATAATAATCATGGACTTCGGTTTGCAGCAATTGATTGAATTGCGCAGTCGTGCCGGTTGCATGGATTAACAGATGATCGTCCATGACGTCATTGACAGTGATTCCCAGCGCGGTGAGGGAATCCGTAATGAACTTCATTTGACCATTGGTGGGTGCAAAATTCTCCCTGAAATCGTGAACCGACAGGAATTGCTGAAAATTGTCACTGTCTGGATCAACGGTACTAGCAACGTAACGTTCGAGCTGATCTTGGTTTTGGAGCTTTAAAACAATAGATACAGTTTGCGTTGCTGTTGTTGCTGTTGGTCCTAGGTCTTGCGGTTGAGCCAAGCTCGGGGTCGCCGCGCTGGCAATCATAAAGGGCGCGCTCACGGTATATGTGAACGCGGCAGCGACCGCAATTCGGCCTATCTTTTTAATCATTGCATTCTCCACAAAATTGTTATGTTTTTTAGAAATGATTGAAACAAGTACGATATTCAACAACGGTATTTCTTACTGCTTTGTGCTACCCAATTGTTACTTCATTGCAATATTGACATTGCCGAATGATTATATTGTAACTGTGTGTAACTGTGCATAAATGGATGCACATTTCTCAATAAAAGTTGAAAATATTTTATTTATTCGAAGCAATGTTTCATATCGAAAACTCAAATCCCCAACGAGTCGTGAACCGCCGGGTAAAGGAGTGCCGTGCAACGTGGGATCGTTAAGCAAATCGTATGCCCAAGCCAATGCGCCATTTCGGTGCAAGAACTGCTGGGTAAGATTAATGGGAGATGAACGCTAGTATTTGCGGATGCAGAAAAAACTAACTGCTCGTCGCAGTTAAGTTTATTGGACATACTACATATAGGATTGATGCCCGAGGCCGGACTTGAGCCGCCCGAGGATTGTTTTTCATTTCAGCACAGTAAATGCGCGTATTGGCATGATTCATATTACGCTATCCGTGCTATTAAACGCATAACGGAAAAGCAGACCTCGCATTCGCGGTAGAATGGATCGCCAGCCGACGACAGATCGCTCCAGCCTCCTGATGTGGAACAACCTGCAAATACTCGCAAATCGCTCAAGTCGTCCGTTCGATTTACATTGAAAGCGACCACATGCATTTACCTTCATTGACATTGCCTTTCGTTACGTCACGTAAGATCACCCCCGATAGCTGTCTGCGTGAATTCTTCCGCGCATTTTTCCTATTGCCGATCAAGGCCATCGCCGTCGTCTTGCCGCTCCTCATAGCCGGATGCGGCGGCGGAGACTCCGCCCCTGCGGGCCCCACGCCCACCATACCGCCTGTGGTCACCGGCATCACCGGCTGCCCCATCGTGCGCCTCACGCCGCAAAACGGCGTTGGCAATGTATTTGTCAATACCCAGATCAGCGTTGCCTACAAGGCATCCGCAGTCAATCAATGCGCGGGGCTGGCGATTGCCGACAGCAACGGCAATAGCGTCCCCACTCAAGCCGTCTACAGCAACGAGTGGCCCAGTTCAAGCGGCGGCGTCATCGGAGCCGTGACCGTCGCGACAGTCAATCCGCTGACACCGTCAGCCCAATACACGATTTCATTTGCAGGCAACAAGGCCGGCAGTTTTCAGACCGGGCCGGCCACAGCCTTGCGCGGCGCCGCTGTAACCTCGGCCGATTTGAATGCTAACGAAGATAACTATCCCATCGCACCGATCATCACCGCCCCGAACATCAATAACTCGATTCGCAACGTAGTGGCCGGCTACTACAACGGTAGCAACCTTGCCATCGATGCGCTGGTAGCGGTAATCGGCGTGGATGCACCCAATTTGTCGAATCTCAGTGTGCGGTATTCGGCGCACATCAAGAAGTTAACGTATACCAGCACCAAGGCCGATGGCACGCCCATCACGCTCTCCGGCCTGCTCACCTACCCTGAAAATGCCAATGGCACCCCGTTCGACTACAGCACGGCGAAGCTCATCATGTTTCAGCATGGGTCGCTCAGCATCACCAACACTACACCACCATCCTCCGCATCGAGCGGTGACTTGATTTTCAATCTGATTGCGGCAGGCAAAGGGTATATCACCTTCGAGCCCGACTTAATTGGACTCGGCGACACCGCATCTACGCAGTCGCAAGCCTATCTGATCGCGCAGGATACAGGCACCGCCAGTGCCGACATGTTGCTGGCCGTGCAGGATTTCTTCGCCAAGAACTATGCCGGTGTGAAGCTCGGTAACAATCTGTCGCTGGCCGGCGCGTCGCAAGGCGGGTTTTCCGTGTTTGCCGCCCTGCCCTACGTGAGCGGCAACGCCAACGTGACGAAGGTGTATGCGGCAGAAGGCCCGTACAATATTTTCCAGACGCTATCGTCAGGCATATTTTCCATCAACGGCACAACGCGCGACGCCTACGCGCAATATGAAAACCTCAGTTTCTTGCCGACCCATCTCTTGAGCATCATGAATTCCTACCAGACCTATGAAGGTTTGAATTATGTCGCCAGTGACGTCTTCCAGAGCAATGGCAACCTGACCACCAGCTTTGTGCAAAACTACATCGTCGGCAAATCCACCGATCTGGTCCTGCATATGGGCTTGAACAGCATGGTTGGATCAAGCATCAAATACAACACGCCCAACGCGAATGTCGTCTTATTTCATTATTCGCAAGACAGCCTCGTTCCCGCACAAAACACGATCGACATGATGGCCTTCCTCAATAACGGCACGCACAAGCTCGCCTCGGTCAGCCGTGGCGACTGTCATGAAAGCTCGGCGTTTGTGGCGGCATTTCTTCTGGCGGACAATAACCTGGAAGCATCCCACGTTGTATGCGGGTTGTTCTATCTTGACCGGTTGGTTGGGGATTTGTAGGAAGCTGATTGCGAATTGTAGCGCGCCGGAGCAGCTTTTGATTCAGAGAGTGCTGCCGTCATTGAATCCGAGAGCCGCAATGCCCGCATCCCATCGACACCGACCAGTTGGCAAGCGAGCATTGCCGCCAGAACAATTGCGTTTCGATCGGATCAATCGGCAGACCCGTCATCGGGAAAATCGTAATTCGATTCTTAATGCTTGACACTCATAGGATTGACAACTTGCGTCACGCCATCGACGCCCTTGGCTACGTCAATCGCGCGCGCCAACTGAATGTCATTGCCAACAAATCCGCTCAATTCTACTTCACCTTTTCTGGTAGTCACTGACACATCCAGGCTCTTCATGGTTGGATCTGTGCGCCAGCAAACATGGAATGAATAAATTCCTTTAGTACTCAATTAAACAACAAATCCAATCTGTGTTCGACAGCGTACAGAGGATGCGTATGTTAATCCGTAGCCTTCGCTACAAGATGAAAGCAGGTCAATCGCAGCGTTGAAGGTAACAACATTACGTTGCCTCTGTCACTGTGGCCAATTCAACTTCTCGTGCACTCTTGTAGTTTGGCGGCACTGCTTGTAGTCGCCTGAACATCATTTCCGCTTTTTATAAACATTTATCCATAACCAAGGTAGACCATGAACAACTTGAAACAAATTTCTCTTGCCGCTGCAATTCTTTGTGGTATTTCGTCCGGTAGTGCGCTCGCACAAGCCATTGACTACAATCCATCGTGGTATATCGCTCCTAGCGTGAATCTGATTGAACCAGATTCAGGATTTGGTATCGACAATCGCGGCGAAGGTTTGGGACTTAAATTCGGCAAGCCGATAGCGGAAAGTTGGGATATCCAGATGGGCACCACATATTCACGTTCGCGTGACAACGGTGTGAAGTACCAACAAAATTTGTTAGGTGCCGATGCGCTCTATATGTTCTCACGCAAAGCGTTCCGTCCATTCGTGTTGATCGGTGCCGGTTATCAGGAAGACCGCCTCAGCTCATCATTAGGCAAAACGTCCGGCTATGCGCCTTACGTCAATGCCGGCGTCGGCTTCCAAGTTTCACTCAATGATCAATGGTCGATGCAAGCCGATGTTCGTCGCGTTCATGGTTATTTGCGTGACACCGATTTTGCCATCGATCGCAGTAGCAACAACTATTTGACAATTGGCTTTAACTACGCATTCGATAAACCGCGTCCACCAGTGGTAGCCGCTACACCGGCGCCAGAACCGACTCCGGTTGTGATCGCGCCGCCTGCTCCAGCACCGACACCAGCACCGGCGCCGCGCTTCGAGAAGATCTCGCTATCGTCCACCGAGTTGTTTGCCTTCAATAAATCGGATTTGCACATGCCGCAACCGAAGTTAGATGACATCGCGACTGCACTCAATAACAACGCGCAAGTCAATAACGTCGTCATTACAGGCTATACCGACCGTATCGGTTCCGACAAATACAATCAAAAACTGTCGGAACGCCGCGCCAGTGCAGTAAAAGACTATTTGGTGAGCAAAGGTATCGATGCCGGTCGTCTAAGCGCGGTTGGCAAAGGCAAGGCTGATCCGGTCGTGACGTGCACCCAAACCAAGCATCAAGCGTTGATCGAATGCCTGGAACCGAATCGTCGCGTTGAAGTGGAGCAAATTGTGATTGAGCAACGCGTCAATTAAGGTATCAATGAAAAATACCATGCACTTGCGTGACTTTACCTAATGCAAGACAGATATGCATGAAAAAAGCATCCGGTGTGAAAACACACCGGATGCTTTTTCGCACTAACGAAAAGCGTGTCTCCTATCAAAGGAAAGTGAACATGACAAATCGCGTCGCCACGGAAGTCATCGACTCCTCGGAATCTTCTTGGCTCAACAAGCTGGGTCCTGGATTGATCACCGGAGCTGCAGACGACGACCCCAGCGGCATCGCCACCTATTCACAGGCTGGCGCGCAGTTCGGTTATAACATGCTATGGACACTGGTTTTCACCTATCCCTTGATGGTGGCAATTCAAGTAATCAGCGCCAAAATTGGCCGCGTGAGCGGTCATGGATTGGCGACGAATATCTACCGTCATTACCCGGCTTGGCTTTTATACTTGGTCGTCGGCTTACTAGTGGTCGCCAATACGATCAATATCGCGGCCGATGTCGCGGCAATGGGTGATGCGTTGAAATTGCTGATTGGAGGGCCCGCGCATTTCTACGCGCTGGGCTTTGGCATGATCTCCTTGGTACTGCAGATCTTTATTCCTTATATTCGCTACGTGCGTGTACTGAAATGGTTGACGCTTTCATTGTTTACCTATGTAGGCATTGTATTTGTGGTGCAAATTCCATGGGGTGCCGTGCTTGAAAAGACGTTCTTGCCGCACTTGTCTTGGAATGCAGCATTTATAACGACGGTGGTCGCGGTGTTTGGCACGACCATCAGTCCTTATCTTTTCTTCTGGCAAGCGTCGCAGGAAGTCGAAGAACAATTGGCCAATCCGATCGCCAAACCGCTCAATGTTGCGCCAGACCAAGCAGATGCCAATTTTCGTCGCATCAAACTCGATACTGTCATCGGAATGGGATTCTCCAATGTTGTCGCCTTCTTTATTGTATTGACGACAGCGGTCACATTGCATTTGCATGGCATAACGGATATTCAAACCTCCGCGCAGGCAGCGTCGGCCTTGCGCCCCATCGCGGGCAGCCTTGCATTTTGGCTGTTTAGCGCCGGGATTATCGGCACAGGTTTCTTGGCTGTCCCAGTTTTGGCTGGTTCTGCCGCATACGCCATGGCGGGAGCGTTCCAATGGAAGAACAGCTTGGCGTCGAAGCCGTCAATGGCCAAGCGCTTTTACGGCATCATCACGGTGGCGACTTTGATCGGCGTAGCATTATGTTTTACACCGATCGATCCGATCAAAGCGCTCTACTGGAGCGCAGTCATCAATGGCGTTATCTCGGTGCCCATCATGATCGTGATGATGCTGATGGCGTCACGCAAAGACATCATGGGTGATTTCGTGATCAGCCCACGACTGAAATTACTGGGATGGGGTGGGACCTTGGTGATGGCAGTTGCTGTCGCAACCATGTTTTGGTCGATGGGTAAGTGATGATTCTGCTCGGCCGTAATGTGTTCAAACTGATGGCAGAATGATGCGAAATTTATCGCGTCGGATTGTCCTGCTTTTTTCGGTTCAATGGGGCAAATAAATCAATCAAAATATTGCGCGAACGATCGCCCTCTGACTCTTCGCCAATTTGCGCTCCGGTTATTTCGTTGGTCCCAATGACGTTACCACGTAGACCGCTGTTCAAGGTACGGCTAATAACCGGTTTCTGCGTTAGAAGAGGCAGAACTTCCCATAGGTAATGGATGTAAGTAAGGCTGGTCTCAAATGCTTCCAAGGATTCGATATCCCCGAAAATCAAGCGTATATGGCTTCGAATTGAATCGGCCGAATCGCTATCGTACGTCGTCGCCATCAACCCTTTGCAATTCAGATTCGGCGCGTGAAAATGGCGTTGCCATACCTCGCGCACCAGCTCTTGCTTACCAGGTTGTGCTTCATGCAAGGAATAAAGGGTCTTGTCTGCCATGTTTCTAGAAACAACATGTAAGTTGAATGTGTGTCGATTCGCTGTTAGTCACTATAGCAGAACAGTCTCAAACCATCCGACTGGATTTGAATCGTTCGTTCAAATTGTGCTTTTATTTCGAGATTCAGCTTGTTTTTCAAGAATTTTCATCACCTGAAAAATCTAATTTGCAACAAATGATGTTTGGAAACAATGCTATGCGTCAATGAATGTGTACTGCGACAATTTGTTTCAATTTGGTCTTCAGTGTGATGGCGCACAGATGAACTATTTGTTCGCAGGCAAACTGGCATTCAATTGAATTGAAGACAACTCGGTGAATAGAAATTTTACTGAAATGGTGCAGCGGTAACGTTATCGTTGAAACCAATAGTTATCCAAGAAATTATCGAATTGAACGTACGTTTCTCGAAATACGCGGTCTCCGATTTTATGTAATGAAGCCATTCTTTTAAGGAATTTGACATGACCTTCGCTAACCGCACTAACCTTGAAATATATAACACCAAGGGAATCAAACAGCCGTCCAATTTATTCGGTGCGCGCGGCATGACGATAACGCACATTCCTAAGGCGCAAATCTTGACGACCAGATTGTCTTTGATTGATCGCGTCAAGAAACAGTTGCTGCGCGGGTTCGAGCGAAAAGAAGTCGCGTTGGTATGGCCACGCAGTTACGAAATTCAATTGATGCCCATTCATTCACCAAAAGCTGGTTTGTCTTCCTCGCGGAAGAATGGGCAAGCATCGACTAGAGATGGATTTGCCGCACTGAACGGGTCGAATTTATCTGGAAGATATTGGTTCGCAAGCAAGGCGACACGGGAAAAACTGACGCAGACTTCGTCGAATCTCGGGTGAACGGTTTAACGTGCAAGTTGCGTGAACATCGGTACAACATAATTTTTAGTCGATGAAGGCCCAGAAACCCGCCTACGCGATATTTTACAAACTCAACGGAGCAGGAGCTTACATCATGAATAGGAAACAAATACGCGGCACTATGCGTGGGCTTGCAGGGAAACTGGAAGAGCAAGCCGGCAAGCTATTGGGGAACTGGGGTTTGCGACGTAGCGGAGTCGCCAAGAAAATTTCCGGCAAGGCGGAAAGGTTGGCTGGTGACGCCACCGAGCTGATTAAGCATGCGTTAAGACGTCATTAAATGTTATTAATCGGTGCGAATTGCGACGTTGCCGATATATGCACATTAGTCGCTTACTTCACATGTACCTCTTACAGAGCATGAGCAGTTCATTTCAAGATGTTGCGATTTCGGCCAATCAAGGAAATTATTATGTCCAATGATTTCAGTGGCAGCGAAAATCGCGTCCCCGACCAGAGCCCCGCGCCCCACAAATTCATGGCGCGCCGCCAACAACGTGCACGGACCATTATCTGGCTAATATCGACGGTCATCCTGGTGATGCTATTGCTCGCGATTATTCTTGGGGATAGATAACCTACAGCGCTCCAGGATAAGAGCGCATTGCAAAACCGACATTCAAAATCCTCAACGCCCTGCCTCACAGGCTGCGGCATGCCTGCGCATACTGGTTTCGTATCCGCTCAATACTTTTCTTACGATCGGCAGCGCGGCTAACGCCTCGGTCACTGCAATGGATTCTGGCATGACCTCGACGATTTCATCTCGAACGAGTGTATACGCGGATGGAAATGTTTGCACTTCGGTATTCATGGCGTGGCACCTTTAGAAGTTAAATGGATACCTACAGCGTATGGGAATTTCGAGTGCACATCTGTACGGTACCACGCCAAGAATTCGTTCGAACAAAGATATTTCAAGTGCGGTAACGCACCGACTTCAAGTCGACAAAAGCGGAAACTTAAATTGAGAAAACAAGTAACACTCCTCTTTACAACGTTCCAAATTCATTCAACAGGAGAAACATCATGTCACACAGAGAAGAATATATCGTCAAGATGAAATTGCAGTTGGACGAATTAGATATTGCAATTGCCGCGTTTGAAACCAAGGCGCATGAGGCCAAGGTGGATGCGCAAGAGGCTTATACGGAGGGTCTGTTTAAGCTTCGTCAACAATCGAAGTTGACGCTCGACAAACTTGAGGAACTCAAGGCTTCCAGTGAAAGTGCCTGGGATCAACTGGTGGATGAAATGGAAAAAGTACGCGACGCGTTTGTTCATTCCTTCCATTACTTCAAATCGCATTTTTGATAATGCAATGCGCTTCAAAATAAACAACGAAATCATTTCAAGGGAATATTTATGGGCCTCATCATACTGATCGTTTTGATTCTTTTCCTTATCGGCGCCTTTCCAGCTTGGCCGCACAGCCGCAATTGGGGCTATGGTCCGAGTGGATTGACCACAGTAGTCGTTATAGTGCTGATTGTTCTTCTGTTGACGGGACGCTTGTAATCGCGTTTGTCATCGATAATCCGCCACGTGCATCGCGTGGCGGGAATTCGGTGCGCGGTGCGCCCAGCTTTCATGCTAAATGGCAGTTTTACGAGGCAGAATAAATAGTCGAAGAGACTAGTCAAGGCAGCCAACCGGCCAAATACAGCATGGACGTCGACCGCAACAGCAAAGACTTATTTCCTTTTTTATCCCAATACCAGAATCAAGCCGCCTAATACGATAGATCCGACTCCAAGCCAAACGAAAATGTCGATTGTTTTCGTTTGCTTATCCGTATGGATGATTTAATGCAAGAAATGACCGGTACCGAATAGACCGACCAAGCCAACAACAATCAGATAAATCGCAACGATCATATTCAATAAGCGGGGAATCATGAGTATCAATATCCCGGCTATTAGTGAAACGATAGGAATCAAATTCAAGGTAATGTTCATGGTGACGTGCTCCAAAAAGGTTCGGCTATTTGCCGATTAAGTTGCGAGTTTATTTAGCATACCTGCCGGTTGCCAACCTCCTGGCAGCAACTGCATGCATGGCGGATATTGTTATTAATCTATATTAATCAGGCGATAAAACTTCTTCACGTTCGGCTTGATTTTCCCAATAACCGGCATGGCTATAGTGTCGATGAATGGCGATTTCCTTTTCCCGATCCAGTTTGACTGTTGGATCGTATTCCGGCGCGTCTTTTACCGTATGACGCGCCAATTTGACGGAAACTTTTCCATCAAGCCATCGCACCCCGGTGATCCATTGCGGCGCAACCAATACACGATGACCAAGCCACCAATTTCCGGTTTGAACGACTAGGTAGCGTATGGCCCAGTTCTCTTCGTCAACCAAAAAACCACTGACGTGCCCAATGATGCCGTCCGTTGCTTCGATGTCGTATCCGGTCACTGCGAGGCAACTGCGCAAGTGCGGGTCATCTTGACTATATTTGATAATTTTTTCACTGCCCAGGTCATCCTGACCAATTGAGCTTTCAAGAATTTCCGGTGTAATCAATGGATCGCCTGCCGCAGTCGTCATCAGGTTTGGGGATGGTTCTTCGCCCCATAATCCCACATCTCCCCAATACGTCGGGTAGTTGTAATACTCTATATATTGAATTTCATGCTGGCGCGATACGGGTTTAGCGGTATCGATGTCCGGGCTATTCTTGACCTTCTCCTTGCTGATCGATACGGGCAACTCCCTTTGTCGCCAGTTCGGCTTGCCGATCGCAATGGGCGAGATCAAGACTTTTCGACTCGACAGCCAATTTCCGGTATCGACAATCAAATAGCGAACTACCCACGTTTTGTCGTCGAAATAAAAATCCTTTACGTGACCGATGTTGCCGTCAACGGCTTGGATTGTATAGTCCTTGAGATCATTCATGCTTCGTAACATTTTGTGTTCTCCATCAAAAGCGTTGAATCAAAGAGACTTGCAATGCCGAGAGAGAATGCACAACCAAACAACCTCAATACAATCGATCTCGCCTCATTACCTAGAGCATAGTCGTAGCGAAAGCAAAATTCCGTTCGCTGACGCACCAAGGCCGTCAATTTTTGAATTTAAGCAATCATGGTCTTACAACTTTCAATTCCGTCAAGTGACAATGCAGATAGTAGATTCGTCCCGCGATTAGTTTGTAGCGTTCACCATAATTTGGTGTGGTGGCGCACGGATATTGATTTTTAAAACGACCAATATCCATACACACTCTTATTGGGAGCATTTATCATGGCACGTCAATTCCTCAAAGCAGCATTGGGTTTTGCTTGCATATTGCAAGTCTCTTCTGGATTGGCAAGTGCGGAGTTCACAAAATACGTGGACGCCAATGGCGTCACGACTTATACGAATTATCCCCAGGGAACTGGCATCGAGGGCGCGCAAACTTCAATACCGAATACCGCGTCCGACTCGGCTGCAAGGGTCATACCAGACACAGGAATAGTTCCTGTGTCCAGCAAGCCGGTATTGGAAGATTGGACAACTAGACACGCGAGCGCACGTAAAGTTGCGCTTGACGTGGAGACGATGAAAGCCGCACGATCCGCAATGTTGGCGCTAGATCAGACTTCTCATGTGTCGCGGCATAGCGAATTCATTGCATACGACCAAAAAAACCAGGGTTGGTTCGATTTCCATTGAGCGGCGCCCTTCAGATACGAACAACGCGTTGGTTTTTCGCTATGCGCGCTAACGAACCGACGACCGAATGCGTTCTGCATAAAATCACTGCAATCGTAACGCGTCGATAAATATTTCTCCGTCGTGATGCGTTCGGATCGCGTCGAATCGTGATCCTTCAGTAGCGATGGCCGGATTCTGCCAACATTATTCGATGCTGGAATTGAAGTAATCAGGTCTGTAAGGCTGCTCACAATACCGTGCGCGGTTTTCGTTAGTAAAATAAAGGAACGATCATGAAACATTCAGCTCTGCTTTCCCTGCTAGTTGCCACCATCGCTTTGACCGGCTGCCTCACCCTTCCAGCTGGCCCTGCCGGCCCACAAGGTTCGACCGGTGACACCGGTGCCACTGGGCATAAAGGCAACACCGGAAACACCGGCAATACGGGCAATACAGGTAACACAGGCGACACTGGTGCTACCGGCTACACGGGAGCCACTGGAAATACCGGTAACACTGGCGCTACTGGTGATACAGGCGCCACCGGCAACACTGGCAATACAGGTAACACGGGTGCCACTGGCAATACCGGCGCTCGCGGCAATACCGGTGCCAAGGGAAATACCGGCAATGGCACAGTTGTGATCGTACCAGGCCAATAAGCCATACGAAGGCGAACCCAACATCGGGTTCGCCAGCGACGGTATTCCCCGTAGTCGCGGCCTAACTCACTTAATCGAACGGAAATAAAATGAAATTATTCAATCGAATGTTCATTCTTGCGCTAACGACCGCCGCCGCTGCTTTTGTCAATGCAGCTTACGCCGAGGAAGCCCCCGATGCATTGGTAAAACGCGTTAGTTTGGAAGTGGTGGATGCTGCCAAGTCTGACAAAGAAATTCAAAGCGGCAATCAAAATCACGTATTCGATTTAGTGAAAAAGGAAATCCTGCCCTATGTCGACTTTCAACGCATGACATCGTTGGCAGCCGGTCAATATTGGCGCACCGCAAGCCCTGCTCAACAGGGACAACTGATCGAACAATTCCGCAGTCTTTTGGTGTTTACCTATTCCGGCGCTATTGCCTCGATCAAGGACCAGAAGTTGGAATTCGCCCCTTTGAGAGCCGATCCTAGCGCCAAGGATGGCGTTGAAGTGCATTCGAAAGTAGTACAAACGCGTGGCGAGACCATCGAACTCGACTATCGTCTTGAAAAGCAAGCCAGCGGTTGGAAAATTTATGACATGAATATCATGGGAGCGTGGCTGGTCGAAACGTATAAGGGTAACTTTACGACAGAGATCAGTAAAGGCGGCATCGACGGCTTAATCAAATCATTGACAGACAAGAACAAGAAACTCAACGACAACATCGGCAAACCTACCAAGGCGTGATGCCCGGGCTAAACAATATTCATACGATATGTTTAGCAATTGCTGGCCACCAATTGTGCGGTGGCCAACCTAGAGCGGCTTGCCAACGCATGCAAGGGAGGTGAGGTCGGGCCGAGAAGCGCAGGCGTAGCAGGGAATTCGTGCAATATATTGTACGCCTGCGAGCGGTATTGCCTTGCAAGGCAATACTCCCTCCCTATAGGGATAAAGGGTGTACGAAGGTACAGCGAGCATCACAGGCCCGAGACCACCCCCTTTCATGTGTTGGCAAGCTGCTCTAATTCTAGCGATTGAATCAAGCACGGCACTCAAACAAGTTCGCTAGCACCCCCAAGCTGAAAAATAAAATTGATAGGTGACGTCGGCTTATTCGCTGCTTGCCTTCATTCATATTCTCGAATAAATGTTGCATGCATTTCTTTCGCCAAATCAAGCATATTTCTTACTGGGCAAGTTGCCATGGTTTTCATTGCTGATTCGTGTACTCAGCTTGATAATTGCTGCTTGGACGCGACAATTGGGTTGTCGTTGCAGCCATTCATTGACCAACATGACCAGAGGGCGAATTTCTTCCACTTCGAGCGTTCGAGCTTCCAGCAATGCAATCAAGCTTGACGCGACCATATGAATTTGATTTTCTTGCCTCGTCAACAGTTGCGCCACGAGTGCTATCGACATCAGATCAAAGCGATGACTTTCGCAAAACCACGCTTGCCCAATTGATTCGAATGCGATTAATGCAGGAAGCTCGGTTTTCATCCGATTTTTGATACCGAGGGAGAGGATATGAGTTGCCATACATCAATAACGACAAAATCGCATCGGACTTGAATATCGTTACAATGCTTTACACATTGGAAGAGCGCTTATAGGGCTTAGGAGAATGTGTTTTCGACATATTCATTGCCGTGAAAGAGTGCTTGTAGCTTGCGTAATTTGGTGCTGGTATATTTCCCGACCGCCAGCCCCGGTAGTCCACAGCTTGATCCGATCGAAGCTGTTGGTATAACAACTTGTTTTTAAAGCTTCTGATACGAATATCGTCAGCCTTTGATCACTTTTCGTTGGATGCGCGTGAAGATGCACGAACTATAACAATACTCTTGGTCGGCTTCTGTACGTTAGGCAACATATTGTGAGTTCGGATAATTGAATTGAACAATTGAAACTGCATCGAGAAAATAAAAAGTGTCGACGCCGCGAGCGTCATAGTTCATTCTCCCAAGGGAGAAATGACAATAAGCGTACCCCGAGTCGTTGCCAAGCATTGCGTGCTGGTTCGATATCGTATTGAACCGTTTGGCCCCCTTCTTGCGTGCGCCACACCAGGCTTTCAGTGCCGCTGCGATCATTCGCGTGCAATACCAACTGATAGGCATTTGTAGGCTGCACCATCGCATTAAAGCGCGCGGCGACCTGTTGCGCCAGTTCGGGGCTATCGATGATCAAGCCGATTTCGGTATTAAGATGCATGGAGCGCTGATCGAAATTCATCGAGCCGATGAATAATTTTGTGCGATCGAAGACAAACAATTTCGCATGCAAGGAATAATTTCCAAAGCGCGATATGGCCGTCGTTTCACCGCTACCTCGGTTGTTACCCAAAAGGGCGCGGATCTCATACAGTTCCACACCGTCATTCAGCAAGGGCACGCGAAAGTGCACATAGCCGGAATGTGCTGCTAATTGGGTCGACGACTCCAGCGAATTGGTTAAAATGCGCACGTGCACACCACGTTGATGCAAATCATCAAATATATGCATGCCTTCTTGTCCCGGGATCAGGAATGGCGTAATCATCAATAACTCGGATTGCACTGCGGCGGCAACATCCGCTACCGGACGTTGCATCAGCCTACCCACCATTGCGCCGCTTTCCACTTTCTTTTTGTCTGGGCTATCGTAGACTACCTGAGCATGAGCCCAAATCAATGGGAGCTCGCCTGCGATGATCGCCTGGAAGGGCTCGCCGCTCGCAATGCGCTTGACGAAGTCAACGCCGTCTGCCTTCAATTCACGGTGTTCATTACTCAAATCCGCGCGATGCTCGTTCAAGTCGGCGCGGGTCGCTTGTTGGCTGGAGAGCGCTTGAATTGGTATCGCCAAATCGCTATTCCAAAATTCATCGAATGTTTTCGACAGCAATCCTACAATGGGTCCGGCAGCAAATACGTCGTCATCGGCCAACTGCAATTGCGGGTCGATTTGAAAGTATTCGTCTGCTACGTTGCGCCCGCCAATCAGTGCTATGGCGTTGTCCACGACAAATAACTTGTTATGCATCCGATAGTCAAGGCGGGAAATATTGAACATGAATTCGGTTGCACGGAACAGTGTGACATGACCGCGATAGGAGAATGGATTAAAGATTCGAATGTCGATGTTCGGATGCGCCTCCAAGACCGAAATTTGCTCGTCGCCGGACACGGTTTCACCATCATCGATGAGTAATCGTATCCGCACTCCCCGGTCGGCAGCATGCAACACGGCCTCGGTCAGCAACCGTCCCGTTTCATCGCCATGAAAAATGAAATACTGAAGATCGAGTGTTCGCTCGGCAGCGTTAATCAACTGTATGCGTAACAGAAAGCCATCAACACCCGCCGGGATAACGCGATATCCCGAATTTCCGTCGTGCAGATTCGCCGTCCGTTGAAATTGACTGCCAAGCTTGGTAGTTTCTGGATGTTCCAACGCTGTCGACGCAGTTTTCGGATAATTCGCTCCCGGAGGGAGCGATGAACAACCGCTCACCAGGGCAATAATAAATGTTGCCAATACCAAGTGAAGCCAACCAAAAAACCGTAAATTGCAGCGCGAAGTGATCATTTTATTGGTCCGCACACATCGTTGAGGTCTTACATCTACATTTACATTCTATCGGTATCGTCAGAAAATGCAGGCACTCATTAACTAGAACATTGCTGCGACGAACGAAGCGCAAATTGGAATTCGTGAAAAATCCCGTAAATTCGCGCTTCGCATTGCCTAACCGCAATCATCGACTCCAGATTGCCGCCAGCAGACTTATTTTTGAGCTGGAAGAATGACAACTGTGTCGCCACCGGTTTTGCCTGTATCACCTTTATTGCCATCATTCCCGGTCGCGCCAGTGGCACCTGCGGCGCCACGTGCGCCGTTTCTGCCGTCGTTACCGTTTGCGCCGTTTGCACCGTCGTTACCGTTGCTTCCATTGGCACCATCGTTGCCGGTATTGCCGGTCGACCCCTTGCTGCCATCTGCGCCAGAGGCACCCGTTGCACCGGTCGCTCCAGCGGGGCCGGCAACGACTATAGTAGAGGGGGCCGCTGCAGGTGTGTTAACGGTTTTTTCGCATGCGCAAAGTGCGGTTACAGAAAGTAATGTTGCTAACAGAATGGAATAATTCATATAAATCCTTATTGAGAATACTTGATCATTAAGCACAAAATTGTGCGGGGAAAAATGGACGATACCAGCTTGTTGCATTTCTTTTCCGTCGTCGAATAACTGCGAATCCAAGGATGAAATCGCTGTCGTCGTAGCGCCGGCCGAGTTGGATGCATCCTTTTCTTGAGGACGATTACCACGTCAACCTTTCCACCTTAATTCACAATATCTTTCAAATCGGTGCGTTAGCGCACGCATGCGTTCATTTTATGGTTGTTCAATTTCGGGCTCTGTGTTTGCTGTCGCACAGATAAATCGAAAGGATTCGGTCAATCTGCAGAAACAGAGGAAAATCACAATCGCTTTCGTGAATCAACATCGAAATAAAAATGAAATTCGGAACAGAATTCATTGAAGATGTATTCACGTTGCCACTAACAGAGATAGCCAGCCATGGACACACGCACATTACCGATTCTTGAAGAAGACAGTTGGACAAATCCGTCCACCAATAACAATTATCCGTTCGGAAGCAATTTCTCAGTTTCCGAATTTTTTGAGCCGAATAACGCGCCGACAGCTTTACCGGAAAATTTAATTGTGCCCATAATTGAAAAGAATATTTCTTCGGTGATGACGCAAAATCTATGGACAGTAGATGCCAACGACACCATCGACGTAGTTGAAGAAACCATGGTGCACCACGCTTTCACATCGGTCTCGGTGGTGGGCTCGAACGGAGTCATCGTCGGCATTATCGGCCCCAAGGAGCTCGCGAATTTTCATTTACAACGTAAGAACATGAAAGTGGTGCGAGCATGGGAAATTAGCCGTTGCATGATGTTTGAAGTGCATCCCGACGACCTGATCGAAGAAGTAAAAAAATTGATGATAGAGAATCAGATCGAATATCTTGCAGTGACCGAACAGGGCGTTCTCAAAGGCGTTGTTACCGCACTTGACATGTTAAAGTGCCATACAAATGTTGCCGCATAGCATTTGCCATCAGAACTCGAACGACGCAGTCGATCAATAGCGTTTCGCCACTTAATAAAGACTCAGAGAGGCCACGTTCAACTCACCCTTACGGTGAGTGAATCTGACGAATGGAAGATATTTTTGGTTTGACTCGCGCATCAACCAGTAGATTGGCGCAATTACTGCTCTTGCTCGACCCCGTGTTGGTCACGGGAATTAGCGCTGCAAACGGCGTCAATGCAGTCAACGCAATCGCACCGGCTGCTTTCATCGCCATGACGCCTTTGTCGATGCTAACCTGCGGCTGCAAGAAACTTCCGCGCACATAAATAGGTGCGCGAAGCGAGAACAAGCGTAATCCTTTGCTTTTCGGTTTAACGGTCAAATCGATTTGCTCCTGACCCAAGTTGATCTTGCCGCTAACGTCGATCACTGCTGCATCGGTATCAACGATAAAACTACGCGTGTTCGCCATTCCTTTTTCAACGTCAAAATCAGCGGCCAGGCAATCAATTTTTACTTGCTCATCGCCAAATAGTTTGGTAACAACGATATTGCCTAAATTCAGTCCCATCTCTTCCAGCAAAAGTTTGCTAATCGTACCGCCTGGCATGTACGCCTTGATTTCTCCGTCGGACACTGCGAGCAAACTTGCGATTGAATTCCCTGTCGCCGACAAAGTTGCGTCTCCATTGATTTCACCGATGCTTGCCGGCAGTCCTTTTATTGTCGGGAAAAGTTGCTGTACTTTCAGATTTCTGGCGGTGATTTTCATGTTTGCCTTAATCGAATTGGCACCTGAGGTAGTGTCAATTCGGCCACTAGCGTCGAGCGTGATATTCGAGCTCACACTGCCGTCTGCAATGGAGAAATCAAGCGGCAAAAAGGACAATACACCATCTTGCAGGTGAAAAGTGGTCGTCAACTTACTGATTGGCGCGGTATCTTTCCAAATTACCTGGGTGGCATTAAATTTGACGTCGGCATCGATGCTGGCCCAGCGATCTGTCTTGAATGTTTCGACCGGCAGCGCTTTATTGGATGGCTGTACGGCAGCGGCGCCACGCCGTACTTTGCTGCCATTTGAATCGGCGCCGATCAATGGTGCCAGATCAACAAATTGTAGTAAGCGGGATTCGACTTTTCCGGATAGCAATGGGCGCACCGGTTTCGACTGATAGTCGAATGTGCCGCCAAGATCGCTTCCGCCCACCCTCCCCTTGAAATTTTCATATATCCAATGCGAATTATGCTGGCCGAGTGTGCCTATCAGGTGGCCTTCGGTGGAAAATGGCGGCGTTTCCGGTAAGACAACGCCACTTATCGCATACAGGTGCGCCATGCTTTGGCCCGATAATTTTAAGCGTGCGTCGATCGCCGCAAGATCGGTTGGCTTCGTGACCGTACCCTCGACTGAGACGACAGTCTTGCCAATATGCAGCATCGCCGCAATTGGATAGGGCATCATTTGATGTTGCAGCGCTAACACGGCTCCGGCCTTCCCCGACCCAGTGACGGTTTCGCCATTGAATTTGCCATGCAATTGCCACGCCACTCCGTAGTTCGGATCGGCGTTGAGTGTATCTATATCGACGGTGATATCGGCATGCTTAATTGCGTCGATCAGATGGATGCTGCCCTTCGAAAAAATAATGCGCTGCAACTCCAGATGCCATGAAGAGGAATCGTCACTGCTCTTGAAGGTCCAGTTATTCGTGCCGTCGGCACGTCGTTGCAAATTGACGACCGGTGTGTCAAAACGCAAAAGCGGGATTTCAATTTTCTTTTCTAACAAGGCTAAAGGATTGAGCGAAAAATTGAATTGATCGACATGCGCCATGTCTGGCGTTATGGAACCGCCAGTCGGTTCAGAACTTGTCACTGACGGCACATTGCCGACGTGCACATCGTGCGCCACTAAATGCGGCCATGGAATCAAGTCGCGCCAAGTTGTCGGCGCATCAGCTATCGAGGTGGATGGTCTTTCCCAACTCAAGGCTAGATCGCCGGCAATTTCGATCTTGCGCTCCAGCGCTGCGCTGGCGTGCTGATTAATCCACGGCTTGGCCCGATTCCAATCGAAACGCTCAATGGCGACTACGGCAAGAGCCATTGCGGCGACAAATGCAGTGAGCACTGTCAACACAATACTTGTTACGTATTTCTTGTTCACAGTAGCAAGCTCCGGATATTAAATATATCAGCCTGACGGGCTGCCGCCTTTAATGCCGCTCCGCCAAAATTCCAAAGACGTACATCAAGAAATGGCGGCGAACCCGGCGTCAGCACGACGGCGGGTTCGGTGCGTGAATTATATTCATTCACATCCATCTTAAAAGTCGATTAAGGAAAATTTTCAGCGATTACTCATCGTTCTTGACCACAATGTTGTTTTGAACAGAGCGCACGCCTTCGGTGTCACGTGCCACCGCGCCAGCCATGTCAACTTGCGATTGGGTGCTTGCCGAACCGCGCAGCCAGACTACGCCTTTAGCGTCCGTATCGACTTTGATATGTTTAAGACTTGAAAGGTGTTGGGCAGCCAGTTTGGCCTTGATCTTGGTAGTGATACCCGAATCGGCGACGAAAACAATGGGATGATCACGATCATGATCGCCATCTTCAGCGGCGTGAGCCACCATACCAAAGCCGGCAAAACTGGAGATAAGCAAACATGCAGCGGTAAATTTGAGTTTCATAGCGTCTCGATTAAAGTTAGAAAGAAATTTTATTGTAGTCATCCGGGATAGTTTGTTCTGTTCGGTACCGCACCGTTTTGACGCAAACTCAGAAATGAGTTATGCCTATTAGATCGGTGCGGTAGTCCTAGCAGCGTTGCCGTTACTTGGTACCCGAGACTTCAATATCTACACGACGATCCGGCTGCAAGCAGGCGATCAGCTTTTTGGTTGGCTTGTTGCCCTTGCAATCCTCAGGCTTGGTGACTGGGTCCAAACCGTCCACTCCTTGCGCGCCGATCTTGTCGGCGGGAATGCCTGCAGACTCAACCAGATAAGCTTTGACTGCTTCGGCGCGATGCGTTGACAACTTCATGTTATACGCGTGCGAGCCGATGCGATCGGTATGGCCCGTGACGGTGATGACGCTATAATCCGTGCCCTTCAGGTTGCCGGCAAAGGTATCCAATGCTTGCTTGCCTTCTGGTTTCACAGTCGATTTATTAAAATCGAAGAGCGAATCAGCCGAGAAACTCACCTTGGCCGGTTGCCGTGGTGGCGGTGGAGGTGTTACGACTGCCACCACCGGCGCTGGGGCGGGTGCTTCAACTACTGGTTCTGGCGTAGGCGCAGGCATTGGGCGCGACGGCGATTTCTGGCCGAAGCGATACACCAATCCGACCGATACCAGGTCGATGTCGCCCTTGTTGCCAACGGCGTCGTCGATGCGATAACGCTCCGCTTCCAGGCGCATCGCAAGTGCATCGGTAAATTCATATTGCAGGCCGACGCCCAATTTATAGTTCAACGCGCGTTTGCCCGGGTCGGGCCGCGGCACATTGATCGGTGCGTTACCTGAAAAGGAATCCCTGGCATTGGAGTAGTTCATGCCGACGCGACCGAAAGCGGAAAAATGCTCAGTGAAGGGGATGAATCCCAGTGCATCGAGATTGACGCCATTGACCTTGATGTTACCATTCAAGGTGCCAGGCGGTTGCGTATTGGCGGTAAAGCCAAATTTACCCAGATCGTAATAGCCGCCTTCCAACGCGAAATACGGATTGAACTGGTAGCCGCCGAATAGCTTGTAGCCGGTGTCATGGCTGCTGTCGTTGATGGTGTCCGACGTAAAGCCGTCACTCAAGAGGGTGCTGTTGATTTTGGCATCGTCGATTTTTGCTTTCGACTGCCCGACGTTGCCGCCAATGTACCAGCCGGTATCGTCAGCCATCGCAAACGGACTGGAGCTGGCAGCAACGAATGCCAAGCTTGCCAACGCCAAGGTCAGCGGCCGCAAAGTTGGCAATAGCGTTGGCAATTCAGACCCCGTATTGCTCGATGTTTTATTCGATTGTTTCATGTTGTTTCCTCAGAAAATTGTATGGGGTTGTCGTGGGCGTCAAGCAAGCCGGCAGAAACCTCGCTGCCGACTTGATTAAGCCCATCGAACTTACGGAGCTGGAACGTTGACGGTGTTGGTATCCAAGGCAACCGTGCCTGGGCCAACTGCACCGGCCAACAACCTGCCGTTGATGACCGCACCGGTCTGACCGGTAGCGCTGACACCGGCCAAGACTGTGCCGTAGAAGGTGGTGCCTACACCGATCGTGGCGGAGGCGCTCGGTACCCAGAACACGTTCTTGGCTTGTGCACCATTTACCAGAGAAATACTGCCCAATGGCGTGGTGGTGGTCAGCGAAGAACCGATCTGGAACACCCACACCGCATTCGCATCACCCTTAGCATCGAGCACCAGCTTGGTCGCAACCAACATCGTGCTGCCTGAGGTATAGGTTCCCGGTGGCATTCCTAATGGATACAAAGCGCCCAGATCCGCACCACCAGTGATGGTAGTGCCTGGTGGCAAGCCCTTGTAGTAGTTATAGCCAGCCAATAAATCGGCGTCGGCTTGATGCGCGATGTTGTCATTCAAGTGGATGGTGCCATTGACTTGCGCCGGCAATAAACCGTTCGAGCTACCAGGACTCAAGGCCACGTCGCCATTGATGATGGTGGCTGCGCCCGTGTTGGTGATTGCTGAGGTTGCCATGATCCCGAAGGTCGAAGCCGAACCAAGATGACCGGCTGGTGGTGGCGGTGGTGGAGCAATGCATGATGCAACCGTGAACGTCCACTTGTAGTCAGCGGCCATGGTATCGCCTGGAACTGCCATGTCCATTACACCGGTGGCACCACCTTTGATGGTGGCGGTATAGGTCGTGCCAACGTTCAAGAGTGCTTGCGGGGTAAAGGTGGCAATGGTGCCGGTGGCGCCATCAAGAACAACCGATGCTGCAGTGATCGGCGTCAATGTGGCATCGGCCACAATGAAGTTTGCCGAGGTGATCGTGGTTGGATTCATGCGCAGGCCGCCTGGCACTAGGAAGGTCGCGTTGACGCTCGCACCCGGGCAGGTCGTGCTGGCGTTATTCTGCGGTACGATCGATTGCACCGTGACGTTGGCAACCGGCACTGCTGCGGCGGTGGTAAATGTCCATACGTAGTTGCTGGCAGCAGGTAATTGTGTTGGGTCACCTGCCAATGCATTGCCGGTCAAGTCAGTCACAGCCGAAGTAATCGTCGCAGTATAAGTGCTCGACGGTGTCAGTGGCGCTGCTGGCAAGAATACGGCTGTTCTGCTGCCAACTGCGTAGCTAACCACGCCGGTTGGTGCTACGCATGGTGCGGCGCAGCTAAGCGTAAAGCTGTTGCCGGTAATCGTCGCAGGCGCCATGTCGGTAGAGAACACCGCGCTAATGGCGGTATTGGCCGGTACGGCAAGCGTTGGGCCGGGTGTCGAAGTAACCGGCACCGTGATCGTGACAGTTGGGCGCGTCGCACTCAAGACCAAACCGGTCGTAAATTGCCAGGTGTAAGGTTGCGCCATGGACAAGCCGGTAGCAATGCTGGAAGCACCAGTGACGGTTGCCGTGTACACGGTACTCGGTGATAGGGTCGCCGCTGGAGCCAACGCAAAAGTCGCGATGACGTTGGTGGAGTCCAGTGCGACCGTGCCAGTAGGACTCACGCAAGGTGCGCCACAGGTAACGGTAAAGCTCGCAGCGCCCGTGATAGGTTTCATCGGCTCACTGAAGGCCGCCGTAATGATGGTATTGTTGACCGGTACACCCTGCGCGTTATTGATAGGCGCGACGGCGGTCACGGTTGGCGCCACACTTCCGGGCGGAACGACTGGCGGCACCACTGGCGGTACGATCGGCGGAGTTATCGGCGCCACGGTATTGCTACCGACACCCAGGACTGGCGACTGCCCATTACTGCCGCCGCCGCAACCTGCGATCACGACACTCATCAGCAATGCCATGACCCAAGGCAGCGCTTTGGGATTGTTCTTAAAATTGTTCATTTTCTTCTCCACATTATAAAATTCAGAATACCATCGACGAAATCGACCAACCCTGTTGGACGCACGCATCACCCACCACGATCACAGTTACAATCCTAGTGAGTATCAACGTGCTAAGTATCGGTATTCGGCGCTGCCGGCTCTGTGCGCTGGCGAACGCATGGGGGAACGATTTGGCGTTATCGTGGTCAACCGGTCACAATGTGGTGCGTGGGCCTGTCGGTCCCAGCGGTGTTTGACGGTAAGAGATCGATGGAAGGGAAGAACTCTATGCAACTACCCAATTTCGTTATTTAATACTGCGAACCACTTTCAACTCGCCATTTTGTATTTCCGATTCGATATCTTGCGTCAATCGATGAAATAGTCCGTCCGGATTTGCGTTCACAGAGCCATACAAACCCACCCACGCATCGCGGCCAGCGTTCTTGGCATGGTAAAGACCCAAATCGGCAATTTCCACAACCTGAGACCAAGAAAGCAGTTTCGGATGGCCCAGCAAAAATGGGAAGCAGCCAAATCCGACTGAGCACGTTTTGGAAATTCGAACACCGTCTGTCAATTCAAACGGACGACTACTGACCGCCAAACGGATGCGTTCCGCGATCACGCTGGCTTCGTGTCGATCAGTCCCGCGCGCCACCATCAAAAACTCTTCTCCGCCCCAGCGAATCAAGTAATCGGTTTCCCTCGCCACTTTTTCCAAACGTTCTGTCATTTGCGCTAACACCAGGTCGCCAGCCGCGTGTCCGAATTGATCGTTGACCAACTTGAAGTGGTCAATATCGATCATGAAAAATACCAAATCGAGATCGGAACCTATATTCAAAATCTCATGCTTCATGCGCTTCTTAATTCGGCGTAAGGTCATGGCAACATCGTTATCGATGTGCTGCAACAAAAAACGCCGATTGCGCAATCCGGTCAACGGATCAGTCAGGCTCGCTTGTTCTTGCTCCCGATAGGCGTGCTCGAGCTCGAGATTCTTGTCGACCAATAGCGACTGCGTTTCGCGCAGCGTGGTTAACGTTGCTTCAAGTTGCCGATATGCGCCTGCGTTCTCCAATGCAATCGCGCCGTATGCACATAAAGTTCGAAAGATCAAACGTTCGCGTTCACCGTAAGCATCCGGTTTAGGAGATTGAATCGTCATAACGCCCAACAACCGCTTACCAATAGTCAAAGCGTAAAACAATGCACTCGATGACGGAAGTGTGCCTGGGATCAAGTTGGGATTGAACCCTTCGGTTGCCATTTCCTTCACGATTTCAATGCGCTCGCGCGCGCAGCGTGCGATGTTGGCGCTTGGATGCGATAGCGGCACGCGCAAGGGCGGAAGGGGCTTGCCGTCATCGACACCGAAGGCACAGGTCAACGTAAAGCCATCTGGATCAAGCAAGAACAGTGAGAAATGGCTCGCATCCAACAAACCATGCACGTGCCGATATAGTGTCTGAAAAACTGTGTTGGCGTCCAAGTGTGCAGTAATATCCTGACCGATTGCGCTTAAGCTCTCAAGAGTCGAACTGGTTTGCTGCAATGCCTCCGCACGTTTCGCCTCGGATGCTGCAAGCTCGCGATGATATTGCGCCTCGGCACGTGCACGCTCGGTCTGATGGCTGATCTGCGTCGCAGCGGCCCGATTCGACGCTTCCGCGCTGTTGGTTTTCTCGCGCGCGGCAATCGCTTGCAATGAGATGTTGTATGCCTGGGCGGTGTCGCCGATATTTGCGTATTCGCGGGCAATCATGTCAAGCAAAAGCCCGGGAACAATATAGCCGTCGATAGTCGCGGCAACTACCAGAGCGCGTTTCAGGTAATGTAAAGCGACGGTCGGCGCGGTCATGTCTTTAGGGGCAGGCAACGGATAACGCGAATGTATTTCTGCCAATACCCTTAACGCATCGATTTGGTTAAATCCATTTCCCTGCATTATTGCCAAGTCGAGCGCCGCCGAGCCGGCCGCAAGCGCTTCGTTGGGCCGATCAAGACGCAATTGGGCATGTGCTTGTCCACGCAAAGCAATCGATAGCATGTCGGATTGGTTCAATGCATTGGCGCGCAGCTCTAATTCACGAAAAGTATCTAGCGCGGCGCCAAAATCACGCTGATCGAGCGCTACGTCACCCATATATTCCAGCGTGATTGCGTAGGTGCGAGAACCTGACAGTGGCATCAGAATCAAAAGCGCCTCGGTAAGCAAATCGTGCGCCGCATCTAGTCTTCCAAGTCGCCGCAACGCGTCTGCAGTTTGTACCAGTCCGATTCCAATACTAGCCGGCCACCCGGTTGGACGTGCCGCTTCCAGTCCCCGTTTCATCCATTCGAGCGCACCCTGATAATCATTGAGGTTATTGAAACAACTGCCGACATTGGTTGCTGCGTTGATCGTGCGTTGGACCTGTCCGGTAATAAGCGCGCATTCATACATTTTGACCCGATGAGCGGCGGCCGACTCGAATTCGCTCGCTTGAAAGGCGAGCACACCCAGAAAGTCAAAGACCCATGTCGCCAGCCCGGGATGCATCTCGCCTAGAATCGCATTGAATCGATCGCCCCAACGCGTCTTGGCCGCGTGCCAGTCGCGAAGCACGGACCAACGTGCCAATGCGGCTTCTGCCAAGCACCTCCTCATTTCATCGCCGCCGCGAAGTGCATAACCTGCAGCGCGTTCCAATTCAGCGTCGCGGCGCTCTGGGTCGGCGCGATCCCCAATGATCGACGCTAACAGCCAATGACTGTCGGCGCATCCTATGACGTCCCCGATTGAGGAAAATTTCGACAATGCGCGCTCGGCCATTGATTCAGCAACATCAAGCTCGGCGAATAGCCATTTCACTTCGCCGCGTATCAACTCCAATCGACCGATGATCGATTTTCGTGCAGTATCACCAAGTTTGGAGGCGTTGCAGATTGCTTCGACTTCGCTTGCCAGGCTTAGCGCGCGTGCTGAATCTCGCTGACGCAGATACCAGGATAGCTCCAATAATCTGGGCAAATGCTCGACGCTTCGCATTGGCGGCAGGGATGCCTCCAATTCAGCGACTTCTTCATCCAGTATGAATATTTTCATGCTTTGCGCCGTGACTGGGTGGAAGAGCAGGAGCAAGTTATTTAAAACCTCACGCACTGCGCCTGCACTTTGTATAGTTCCCTCAAAACCGCTCGATCAACCGTAAGGCAATAAAATCATGGCAGTCCAATACCTGAAGTAAATTACAAATAAAGAAAATATATTATTCCCGATATTGGCAGCCAGTTGTCATATTACACGCGCATTTAGCGAGAGGAAAGACGCAACATGTGCCTTCGATCAGACCATGCGAATTTGATTCCAATCAGTGTGCCCTTGCAGAATTTTTTCAATCCCATCCTGCTTGAGCGTGCGCATGCCTTCCGACACTGCAACGCGCAATATTTCCGACACATTGGCCTTGGCATGTATTTTATTCTTGACGGCGGCCGTATTCGTCAACAGCTCATGGACCCCTACCCGCCCCTTGTAACCGCTGTTGTCACATTGTTTGCATCCTTCCGATGAATATAGGGTCAACCTGCCGCTTTCGTCACCATATTCCTCACGCCAACGCGCCACCACTTTATCTTGAATCAGCTCGGTTTCAAAACAATATTCATTCGCCAGCAAGTCTATTTCATCGACGGTTGCCACATGCGTTTTGCGGCAACCGAGGCATAAGCGTCGCGCCAGTCGTTGCCCCACGACGCCAAGCAACGCGTCGGCAAAATTGAATGGATCGAGCCCCAGGTCAAGCAACCTAACCACACTTTCGGCCGCGCTGTTCGTATGCATGGTTGAAAATACCAGATGCCCGGTGAGCGACGCTTCAATCACGATTTTCGCGGTCTCGGGGTCGCGGGTCTCGCCGACCATGATGACGTCGGGGTCTGCACGCAAGAAGCTGCGCAATATGGCGCCAAAGGTCCAATCAATTTTGGAATGAACCTGGACTTGACGCAAGCCATCCTGTGTAATTTCAATTGGATCTTCAACAGTCCATATTTTACGTTCAGGCGTGTTGATAAAACTCAGCAGGGAATGCAAGGTTGTGGTTTTACCTGAACCGGTTGGTCCGCACACAAAAATCAGGCCATGCGGTTTGAGTGCGAGCTTTTTCAAGCCGCTCAACGCATATGGTGCCAGACCAAGACTATCGAGGGACACGGCCTTCGGCGCAGCCAATAATCGCATCACGATGTCTTCCAGGCCATCGGTAGTAGGCATCGTCACTACCCGCATTTCGATCTTGGCAGGCCCAAACTGCTCAAAATTGAGTTTGCCGTCCTGCGAATGCCGCTTTTCTGAAATGTCGAGCCGACACATGATCTTGATGCGCGAGACCAATGCATTTCTGAAATTGGCAGGAACATTCGAATACGGAATCATCAAACCATCCTTGCGAAACCGCACGCGGGTCGGCTTGTTGCCCTTCATTGTTTCGATATGAATATCCGATGCACCTTGCTCGTATGCATCCAAGATGATTTTATTGACTAAGCGAACCAGAGTGTTATCGGACTCAGTGATGATCTCATCGGCCAAGCCGCCTCCGACCTCATCGCCAACGCCAAGTTCGTCAACCAGATCGGCAATATTTTCCCGCAGCGCCTCGCCACCATAGAACTGCTGCACCGCCGATGCCAACTCGTCGACGCTCGCCATCACCGGGTCGATTTTAAGTTTGGTATAAAAAGCGAACTCCTGCAGCGCCTCAAATGCCAGGGGATTTTCCATTGCGACCACCATGCGAGTATCGGTGCGATACAAGGGCATCACCATGTGTTTTTTTACTAGGTCACCGGGAACCGCCTTAATCAAATTCGCTTCAAACTCGAATTTGGATAAACCGACGAAAGGAATGCCAAGTTTTTGCGCAAGTATCCGCTTGATCGTATCCTTGTCGACTGCCTTCATCTCGACTAACAAATCTCCCAGATGCATTTTACGATCTTGAGATTGCTTTTGAAGTGCGTCGTTGAGCTGTTGTTCCGATATCAGGTTTTCCTGAATCAAGGCTTCACCAAGACGTATCTGTGGCTTACCGCGCTGACCGGACAGCGCCGCCTCCACCTGCTGCCGGGTGACGATATGCTGCTGCTCCAGATAGTCACCCAACTTCTGGGACCGTAACTGCTCCTGCTTTTCCAGCCCGGCGCTCACTTGAACAGCGGTAACAATTTTTTCATCGAGCAACATTTGTCCTATATGATCGCCAATTTGGTAACTCGACATCGCTTGCGTAGGAATGAACCAGCGCAGCACTTTGTCGCCATAATTCACGAGAAATAGAAAAATGCCAAATTTGTATGGAACGAAGCCAACCGTTTCGGAAACCAAATGATCGCCATCCTTGAAATGGACAGTGCATTTCTGACGCGCCGACGGCGGGCTTTCCGCCAAAAGCGGTAACGCAAGTCGCTTCAATTCAATTGCCTCTGTCAATCGTAGGCTCTTGAAAGTTGAAAAGCCGATATTCAAATTGGAAGAGCCGCGCTCTTGGTGGAATTCCAGAATCGAGGCTTCAGGGTCAAGACGCACGAGATTGCCTGCAAGGCGACTGCCATCGTTCATTAACGCAATGCCCGGCTCTGTCCCATTGTCGGTAGAATTTGGCTTTTTTACCAAATCAAAATGCGGTGGAATCGGCCATTCAAAATCAACGTTCATTTTTGCTTTCCAATCCTGGTTTCGCTAGTCGCAATTTGATCTATGATCAATGGCGGCCGAGCGCATTCACCAACCAATTTGTTTTGATATACAGTTCAAACCTGCATTGTGACTCGGTTGGAGGACTAACAACTCCATTTTAAGAAGTTCTCATGCGAGAGTCCGTCCGCTGCCGAACATTGAGAATTTCTCAATATGCGCGCCACCGCACAGAACGATGAAGTGAAAGGGTTTATTCTCAAATAACGATTTCGCTCATTTCATCGCCGACTTCGTGAATGTCAACATAAGCAGTACACGCACATAACAAGGTCGTGTTATTCCGACGGCAATTTAAACCAAATTGAATTCAATGCGCAAACTCGATACCCGAAAATTGCTAGGTTCTCTTGCGAGATTGATTGAAAAGCCTGAGCTTAAGGCACTTCAATTTTCGTTGATAAAAACCTTAGGTGAAATAATCACCGCAAAAACAATTTCTCTTTACGAAATCCGTGCGCTCAAAATGACTGAGACGGAAAGTGCAGAGCTTTTTTTGATTTCAGTTGGATACGACGACCATCTGGAAGCGGATCCATCGACACCCATGGCGTTAAATCAACACCCGGAGTTCGAATCCTGTCTTGCGTCGAAAGCCGTGATAATAGACAGCATCGGCGTTCCCACCGACCCCATGTTCCGCATTATTCATCCAATTTGGGGACCGCGCGCGATAATTGGATTCCTGGTCATCGAGAGTGCGCAATGCCTGTCGCGGGATCAAGACCTCACATCAAGCTTGCTCGGCTTATACAACAATTTCGTTCTCTTATTAAACGACAATCAGCATGATCATTTGACAGGATTATTGAACAGAAAATCCTTCGATGAAAAAATCATGTCAATGGTGCTTTCATTAGGAGAAAGCAACAAACGCCGAAGCGAAAAAATTCAGTATTGCCTTGCGGTTCTCGACATCGATCACTTCAAACGCGTCAATGACACTTACGGTCATTTAATGGGCGATGAGGTACTTTTACATTTTGCGCAATGTATGAACGAAACCTTTCGCGAATACGACCTTCTTTTTCGCGTTGGGGGAGAAGAATTCGTTGTCGTGCTGCACAACGTGGACACAGATTGTGCGACAGGAGTATTGGAGCGCTTTCGTCGCGCAATTGAAACGCATCGCTTTCCTCAAGTGGGCCAGATTACGGTCAGCATCGGCGTCACATACATTGAAGCCACCGATTTACCGGTCACCATCATGGATCGCGCAGATAAGGCACTTTACTACATTAAGGAAAATGGTCGCAACCAAGTTCAGTTTTTCGAATACTTGGTCGCTACAGGAAAGTTACAGATTCAGGTCACCGAAAGCGATGTGGAATTGTTTTAATTTTTTTGCAACCAGATCGGATGCTTTTGAAACACCGATGAAGATCCTATTCGATCACGCACAAGTGGTGTAAGAGATGTTCTAGATTTCAAATTGCATCACCGCGCAAGAACACGCGCCAGCTAGTCCAGTCACCAGAACGTGAATATATTTCGTTTGGTCTGTTTGGAATGTCGTCCGGTATTTCCGCGCCACGCCATTCTGTCGTTGACTTGATTCCATTCGCGTGGACCCATTTCGCGGCTTCCAAGTACGTAACGAAGACGCGCTTTTGACGCGCAACGATGCCTGTCCCAACAAAAGTTCCCCAATCCTTCCACTCGCCTGTTTTGGTGTAGGTTCGCCAAGGGCACGACGGAATATCCTGCGGACGCTTTGCCTCACACCATTGTTTCCAGGTGCGTATTCCATGTTCATTAGCCCATGCCATTGCTTTTTGGTAGGACAAGAAACGGCTGCCACGATTTTTTGTTTTGTTCGGACTGCGAGCAAGATCAACTCGATCGGAAGCAACTGGCACGTTTTCCTGGACGATTAAATTAAACATTTAATTTCCTTATGCGACACAAATGGCCGCCAATAAAAATTAGACAGCGCATTTCATAATTAGTGCCTCATTTGTCCATGAATAAAATAAATGTCCCTTATTTCTCAAATTCGCGAACACAATAGACGCGCACCTTATGTGGGCGTTTTTCGTAACGCAAGCTTTTTAATCGTGGAACTTAAGGGGAAATAACAACCCAATATTCCTCCTTGCCCCTGTCGACGTATAGATGACGATGTAAATGACAATCCTCGCGTCGACGGCGCGAGGATTGGTACGTTATAACGTATCCATCTCAAATCGATTACTTGCCGTATTGCGCTTTTGCAGTGGCAACGCATGCATCTTTTCCGTTACCGGCTAATGCATCGCATTTTTCCAAAGCGACCTTGTAGTCGGCAGTTTGTTTGTCGTCACTTGCATCACTTCGCGCATTCGCGACTTTCTTGTCGGCTGTCGCGTCAACTTTGGCCGCAACCAAAATGGCTTTAGATTCTTTGATGCACACGTCTTTCGCATTGCCATTCTGACTGGCGCATTTTGCCGCATCCACATCATAGTTGGCTTCCGCGATTTGCTTGCGCGCGTCAGTGCGTGCTTCTACGGTGCCTTTAAATTGCGCGGTTGCGCGAGCCTCAACTTGGATTCGGGCCGCTTTTGCTTGCGCTATGCAAATGTCTTTTGGATTGCCCGTGATGCCGTCGCACTGTGCGCGAGCAGCCTTGTAATCGGATGCTGCTTGGTCGTTGGATGCGGCATAGGCGACTTTTGCCGTATTTGTGGCAGCCATTGCAGGAAAGGCCAAGCTAATAGCAGCGCCAGCTAAAATCAATGTCAATGTATTTTTCATTTTATGCCTTCAAGTAATTGTGAAAGGATTTTCTTAAATGGATTGTGAACTCGGAATTACCTTGTAGTTGATTCCGAAACCTACGTAGACCTTTTTACGCAACAAAAGAATTCGTCTCGGTACGCCAGCGTACAATGAAGAAAATAGATTGTTCAATTCGCAAAAATGGAATTGACTTTCCGAGACACCGATTCAGAGTCGTTCACGAGTCGGTGCCAGTGCGCAATTGTTGATTTCCTTCGTCCCCTGCGATCGCGAGATTGACAATTTCTTGGGCATCTTTAATGATGCGTTGCAAATGATCGGGCCCATGAAAACTTTCGGCATAGATCTTGTAGATATCTTCCGTCCCTGACGGTCGCGCGGCAAACCAACCCTGCTTAGCCACTATTTTTATGCCGCCAATTGGCGCATCGTTGCCGGGTGCATGAGTGAGGATACTGAGAATTTTTTCCCCGGCCAGCTCAGTGGTCTTGATTTGCCGTGCAGATAATTTCGACAAGTTTTCTTTCTGAATTGGCGTTGCAATGGCTTCAATTCGCGTCGAGACCGGTTCGCCGAATTCCTTCGCCAGGCGTTCATAAGCTATAGCGGGATCGTTGCCAGTTCGTGCCGTCATCTCTGCTGTCAATAGTGCCGAAATCAAGCCATCCTTGTCGGTCGTCCACACGGATCCATCGAGTCGAAGGAAGGATGCGCCAGCGCTTTCTTCACCGCAAAACCCAAGCGTTGCATCGCGTAAACCGCCAACGAACCACTTGAAGCCGACCGGCACTTCATATACGGCACGACCTAGCCGAGCACCAAGGCGATCAATCATTTGCGTACTGACCACCGTCTTGCCGATACCAGCATTGTTTGGCCAATCGGGGCGATGCTGAAACAAATAATCAATGGCGGCCGCGAGATAGTGGTTAGATGCAAGCAATCCATCGCTGGCCGTCACGATTCCATGGCGGTCATGGTCGGTATCGCAAGCAAAAGCAATATCGTATTGATGCCGCAAATGAATCAGGCGTTGCATCGCATAGCTTGAGGATGGATCCATGCGGATTTTCCCATCCCAATCGAGCGTCATGAATCGAAACGTGGGATCCACTTCCGCACTTATCACCGACAGATTCAAACCATAGCGCTCGCCTATTCGATTCCAATAATGCACGCCGGCGCCACCCAGCGGATCAACGCCAATGCGAAGTTGAGCGTCGCGAATCGCGGCCATGTCGATTACCTTATCTAGAAGCTGTTATGAACTAGCGGTTGAACAAGTGGTCGATAGGTATTATGAGCACTCGACAATCTTACTCGACCGACGTGAAAGATGATGAATGGGAATTCATTGCCCCGTATTTGACCTTGTTGCCCTTGGATGCCGGCCAGCGTGACCATGACCTGCGCGAGGTCTTCAATGCCTTGCGCTATCTGGTCAAGGGCGGTACACCGTGGCGCCTGTTGCCGCATGACTTTCCGCCGTGGCACACGGTCTACCAACAAACCCAGCGTTGGATCCGGGCCGGCTGCTTTGAAGCGATTGTGCATGACTTGCGTACTCTGTTGCGCTTGGGAACGGGACGGGAGCCCGATCCCACTGCGGTGATTCTGGATAGCCGGACGCTGCAATCGACGCCCGAGTCGGGCGCGCGGGCCGGCTACGATGGCGCCAAGCGCAGGAAGGGATCGAAAGTGCATGCGGCAGTCGACACGCTGGGCCACGTGCTGGCGCTGCACGCCACCCCGGCCAATGCGCAAGACCGGGATCAAGTGGCGCAATTGACGCAAGCGGTGCAGGAGCAGACCGGCATGAACGTGGAAATCGCCTATGCCGATCAAGGCTATACTGGCGAGGCCGCGCAAGAACAAGCGCAGGACCATGGGATACGCCTGGTGGTCGTGAAGCATAGCGAGCCCAAACGTGGTTTCGTGTTGCTGCCTCGGCGCTGGGTGGTCGAACGTAGTTTTGCCTGGGCGGCGCGTTTTCGGCGGCTGGCGCGCGACTATGAGCGAATGACGGAAACCTTGATCGGCTTGCATTTCGTCGCGTTTGTGTGCCTGATGTTGAATCAAGTCGTCAAGTTGTTCAACATCAGTTCATAACAGGCTCTAGCTCATCCACGTATGCGCCGAGATAGTCGTAGCGATGGGTCGACGATGCGTGTATTGCCCTTGCAAATGGGATACGCTTGATGCCGATCAGTTTGTTGAGCAAATAGGCGTTGGACTTCGCTTGGATCCACGCCGTAACATCCGTATCGGCTGGGCCGCCGTTCGGCAGGTTGTACTTGAATCCGCCATTGTCAGGTGGATTGTGTGATGGCGTAATGACGATGCCATCTGCAAAACCGGATCGGCGCCCGCAATTGTGCATTAAGATCGCAAGCGACACGGCGGGAGTCGGCGTGTATTCATTATGCACTGCCAACATGACATCGACGCCGTTTGCCGCTAGAACTTCCAATGCGGTCGTACTGGCAGGCTCCGACAGTGCATGCGTATCGATTCCGAGGAACAGCGGGCCGGTAATGTTTTCTTTGGCACGATACGCACAAATCGCTTGCGTGATTGCGAGCACATGCGATTCGTTAAAACTGGCTTCGAAAGAGGAACCCCGGTGTCCCGACGTACCGAATGCAACGCGCTGTGCCGCCACCGCTGGATCGGGGACGTTAGCGTAATATGCCGTCACCAGTCGTGGCACGTTGACCAGCAGCGACGACGGGGCCAGCTTCCCGGCTAGCGGACTGATTTTCATGCAGCAATCCTGATCGTTCTCGATTTCATATTTTCTTTCGACATTTTCCGAAATTTCATATTGAATTCAAACCACACGTTCACGTTGCTGCGTAACTTCACCGTTGGCGAGCGTTGCACTTTTGATGGAGATCATTGCCAGTAATTCAGCCCATGATTTGGCGAATGATTCCGCTCCTTCGAGTTGCAAGCGACTGGCCAGTGCGTCGACAGCGACGCCCGCCTCGGTAAAAGCGGCAATTTGTTGCTCGAAGGTTCCACCATCTGGCGACATGATTTGACCAACAACGCCGTGATCGGCAAATGCCAGCAGAGTCTTTTCGGGAATGGTGTTGACGGTGTCTGGTGCCGCCAGGGCCTCCACATACAAGGTGTCCGATGCAGCAGGATCCTTGGTTCCTGTGCTGGCCCACAGCAATCGTTGCACTGGCGCTCCGGCATGAGCGAGGTCGCGCCAGCGCGAAGAATTCAACAATTCCAGATATGAACGATAGGTGCGTTGGGCAATCGCTATTCCCAGCTTATTATTTAGCGACTCAGGAACCTTATTGTTAACTGCGACATCCCAACGACTGATAAATACCGATGCGACCGACGCAACCTTGGGGCTGAGCCCGGCAACAAGACGCCTTTCGATTCCTCGCATGTAGGCCGAAGCTGCTGCAAAATATTGCTCAGGCGAGAACAGCAAGGTGACGTTGACTGGCACGCCGGAAAAAATTACCTCTTCAATGGCCGTAATCCCTGCCGCAGTACCCGGAATTTTAATGAATAAATTTTCCCGCTGGGCGCGATCATGTAAATAGATGGCTTCTCGTATCGTTGCATCTACGTCATTGACCAGTTGAGGAGAGACTTCCAGAGAGACCCAGCCATCGACACCCATGGTCGCCTTATGGATAGTGTCAAACAGATCCGCTGCCTGCGTTAAATCTTCCAATGCCAGCTCAAAAAACAAGTCCGCGCCAGATTTTCCTTCAGCGGATTTTTCTCGAATTGCGTCATCGTAGAAATTGCTGTTTCGAATCGCTTGTTCGTAAATCGTTGGATTTGATGTCAGCCCCGTCACGGCATATTCGTTTATGTATTGCTGCAACGAACCACTTTGCAACATGCCACGCGTAATATTATCGAGCCAGACACTTTGCCCGAGTCGGTGTAGATGTTGGTTTGCGTTCATGACTTCTTCCTTTCGCGTTAAGGTTGCAAGAATTATTTGTTTGGCTTTTCGACATGCCCGCCGAAGCTATGGCGCATGGCAGACAAGACTTTGTCACCAAAATCGGCTGCGCCTCGTGAACTGAATCGTTCGAACAATGCCGCACTTAGAATCGGGACCGGCACCGCTTCGTCAATGGCCGCCATAATGGTCCAGCGCCCTTCACCGGAATCTGAAACCCGCCCCGAATAGCCCTCCAGTTTCGGGTCGTTGACGAGTGCCTCAGCAGTGATATCCAACAACCACGAGCCGATAACGCTACCGCGGCGCCACAATTCCGCAATCTCCGGCAAGTCCAACTCGTATTGATAATGTTCGGGATTGCGTAATGGTGCCGTCTCGGCATCGGCATCCACCTTCATTGTGCCAACATTGGCATGGCGTAAAATATTCAAGCCTTCCGCATAAGCACCCATGATTCCGTATTCGATGCCGTTGTGAACCATCTTGACAAAGTGTCCTGCTCCTTGCGGTCCGCAATGCAGATAGCCGAGATCGGCAGTGCTGCCAAGTGTCACCCTACCGTTTGTAAGCGGTGCAGCATCAACCCCAGGGGCCAAGGTCGTAAAGACCGGGGCGAGATGTTCAACAATCTTTTTCTCTCCACCTATCATTAGACAGTAACCGCGCTCCAGCCCGACAACACCACCACTTGTACCTACATCGATGTAATGAATGCCGCGCAATGTGAATTCCTTGCCGCGTCGGATATCGTCGTGGTAATAAGAGTTACCGCCGTCGATAATAATGTCGCCGCTTTCAAGCAGCGGTGCCAGCAACGCCAAATCTTCATCGACTACGGCAGCCGGCACCATCAGCCACACTACACGCGGTCGGTCCAATTTCTTAACTAACTCCGCAATCGATACCGCTCCCACGACGCCTGGATGCAAAAGCGCCTCGATAGCGGCTTCTTGCACGTCATGCACGACGCATTCGTGGCCGCCTTTAATTAAACGACGTACCATATTCGCACCCATGCGCCCCAAGCCAATCATGCCTATTTGCATTTTTCTCTCTCTACCAAAAATAATAAATTCACGTTGATGATTTCAAGAGTGCCAGCGCGCGTCTGCATACATTTTCCACGGTGAAACCGTATTCCTGCATCATCAACACACCGGGGGCAGATGCGCCAAAGCCATCGATCGCCAACACATCACCGTGCGTGCCGACATAACGATGCCAACCTTGCGAGATACCGGCTTCTACCGCAAGCCTGATAGGGACCGTAGGCGGCAATATGTAATTCCTGTATTGCTCGTCCTGAAGATCGAATAATTCCCAACTTGGCATCGATACGATCCGCACATGCAAGCCCTGCTGCATTAATTTTTGGCGCGCATCAACGATTAATCCAACTTCGGAGCCGCTGGCGATGAGTATCAAATCGGGATCACATCCCAGAGCATCCGCCAAGATATAGGCGCCTAGCGCTAGACCGTTCTCGACGAAATATTGATTGCGATCGATGATGGGCACCTCTTGTCGCGTCAAGACCAATGCAACCGGCCGTTTAGCTGATGTCAACGCAACACGCCACGCAGCAGCGGTTTCGTTGGCGTCGGCCGGGCGGATGACGATCAGATTGGGTATTGCACGCAGACTGGCAAGTTGCTCGATTGGTTGATGGGTGGAACCATCTTCACCAACGGCAATGCTGTCGTGGGTGAACACATAGACGACATGCAAACCCATCAAGGCAGCGAGACGCATGGGTGGACGCATGTAATCGGCAAAGACGAGAAATGTCGCCCCAAACGGGATGAAGCCGCCGTGCGCGGCGAGTCCATTCATGATCGCACCCATCGCGTGTTCGCGCACGCCGAAATGTAAATTTCGGCCGGCGTTCGACCAACCTCCACTATCGGAGCCTTGCCGGTCGCCGCCCACCATCGAAGTGGCTTGGAAATCGCCCATGCCATGCAGCGCGGTGAAGGTAGATGTATCCAAATCGGCCGAACCGCCAAACAGCGTGGGGACATGCGCAGCAATCGCATTCATGATTTTTCCCGAAGCGACGCGAGTTGAAATTCCTTTGACGTCGGCTGCAAACTGAGGAATGACTGCATCCCAACCAGTAACCAATTCGCCATGCATGACACGTCGCAACTCATCGGCAAGTTCGGCATGTTTATGTCGATACGCAGAAAACGTATCGTTCCATTTTTGCTCTGCCAAATCGCCTCGTAGAACGTTCTGCGAAAAATGGACACGTGCCGACTCAGGGATAAAAAATAGCGGATCAGTGGGCCAATCGAGATTGGCCTTGGTCAAGCGAACTTCGTCAACACCCAAGGGCGACCCATGCGCCGCAAACGTATCTTGCTTGTGCGGCGAGCCAAACCCGATATGTGTGCGGACCAATATTAAAGAGGGACGCGAATTTTCCGCGCGAGCCCTACGCAGCGCATTTTCAATTGAAATCAAATCGTTTCCGTCGGCAACGATTTGCGTATGCCAGCCATACGCATCAAAACGACGCGCGCAATCTTCAGTGAAGCAAATGTCGGTTGCCGCAGAAAGAGTGACGTGATTATCGTCGTAAAGATAAATTAGTTTGCCAAGCTGCAAATGCCCTGCCAAGGAAGCCGCTTCCGACGTCAAACCCTCCATCAGATCACCATCGCTCACGATGCCGTAGGTGTGATGATTGATGACCGCAAAACCGGGCCGGTTAAAGCGGGCCGCCAAATGTGCTTCGGCGATAGCCATCCCAACACCGTTGGCAAATCCCTGGCCGAGTGGCCCGGTGGTCGTTTCAACGCCAGGCGTCACACCACGTTCTGGATGTCCCGGCGTCATGCTACCCCATTGGCGGAATTGTTTGATTTGATCCAACGGCAACGCGTAGCCGGTCAGGTGCAACAAACTGTATAGCAATGCCGAACCATGTCCTGCAGATAACACGAAACGATCGCGATCGAACCAATCCGGGTTCGACGGATTGTTCCTAAGAAGACGCGTCCACAATACGTAAGCCATCGAGGCGGCGCCTAGTGGCAATCCGGGGTGACCGCTATTGGCCTTCTGCACCATATCGATCGATAGGAAGCGTAAGGTATTGACGCACAATTCATCTAATGCTGCAGCAGACTCTGTAACGGGAAGTACTACACTCATTTTGTCGTCCCTTGACTAGACTGTGGATTCGTCGATATTTTTTATTCACTCACGTGCCACCGCATATACGCTGTTGCGGTGGCACATTGCAAAGAAACACATTCAAAACGTATGAACAGCGATGCCACCCCACTCAAGATTCAAGTTCAACATTTCAACCCCAATTGAGGCCAATCGATGAGTACCTCCGGTGCCGGGGACGGTATCTTAATGGCATCTATCAAGACCGAATGCGCCAACTCAAGCTCAACCGCATCGCCATGAACGATGAGAACATAGTTATCCGCTTTTAAAGCCGATTCATACTTGATCACCTGGTCCGGACCGGCACCCAAATTAGCGAGCGCTGCACCCAATGCTGAAACGCCGCCGACGACAACCGCACCTTCCAGTGCTCCCAGCAAAGCCGAAACCAACGGCCCGGCAAAAGCTACCAAACCGATACCGGGTAGAAAAAATACTGCCGGCGCTAACAGCAAGCCCCAGATACCGCCCCAAAATGCACCCATGCCACCCCATGCCTTCACGCGATCGCCGGTTGTATAAAACCCTACAGGATGTTCTTCGCTGTGGTAACCCTTGCCCACTAGCGAGAGCTTCTTGACATCGATTCCGGATCGGCTCAGTGTGCGAATTGCTTCTTCAGCCTCCACATGGGTGGTAAAGAGAAAGAACGGCGATTTTTCAGGTGACATGATGTTTCTTTCATATAGTTGAAGATGAGCCAGCATGCCTGCAACGACGAATTCGATCTGTTCGCTATCTCACTTAGAGCGTATTGCGCATTCACCAATTCTTAGCTGTGGCTATTCGGTTTTCGAATCGTGCACCGGTTCCAGCCCCAACTCAATGATAGGATCGACACCTTTTGCGATGTCGTTGATCCGACCAAACGTGCTGTTGATCGTTCTTCTTAGTCTTTCAGCCGCGCCCCTAATCGCTTGATGCACACTGTTGGCGGTTTCGCTTGCCACAATCGGTTGGTGCCCAACGATTTTCGCATCCATCAGGCAGTGAAATTCTCCACCGGTTTTCTTATGGTCGTTTACCGTGCTGAGATGAACTTCAACGTGCGAAATGCGGTCGCTGAACCGGCTTAATGTTTCGTTCACGACTGCTTCCGCATGCGTAGTCAATGGCGCATGGCCGTCTATCGTATTGTCGGTATTGATATGAATTTGCATAATTTTTACTGGAGCCTTTAAGTGTTTAATGAATATACTTCGGTGAAATTTTTAACGCCAAATGTGCAAATGCACTTGATTAAGCCGCCCTTCTCATGCCGCGTGATTTTCCAAATTTTCTTCGGCCAAATCGCTCGCAATGTGTGACTCAATTAACGCTTGAATATCGACATTGATCAATTCCTTGATATGTTTAAGCGTAATATCCGGAGCGGGGTAGTTCGGCGCTTCTGCTGTGTCCGTCGCATAATGCCCTTGACGCGGGAATACGGTCGTGAGACGGCTACCCCAGATTTTTTTCATCGCCGCCAGAATTTGCAACTTGTCGTCGACCATAACGTAGTAACGTGCGGGATACTGTTGCTCGATATCTGTCAACATTCGTTCTTTGTTTTGGTAGATTAAAACCTTCCCATCAACCGCATCCCAAAGCCCAGATCGCTGTATCTTGCGTGGCTGGAACACGAGGTCACCGTTTGACACAATGACGGTTTCGCCCCACTTCTGCAAATGGGCAATCAACTCGAACACACCTGGAAAGACGCGCTCTTCAAACGGATAGTCGAGCAAAAACGAGGACAACATTAATAACCGGGTATCCGATACTGCGCCCGCCCGATATCGTTGCAAGGCACCGAGATAGTCGACATAGCCAAGTTCAGTCCGCAAAGCCTGGAATATGGTCCAATAGCGCAAACGATTTTCTTCCCCAAATTCTTGCGCCAAATGATTGCCAAGATCGATCACAATGTGATCGTTGTCGAGCAAGGTATTATCAACGTCCAGCAAAAAAACGATCTCGTTGGGAACACTCATGGTAATTGCCTCCTAAAGATTTGGATTATTCCATTTGCCATCGGCAGCTATGAACGCGTTGGCCTGGTTAGATCCCAAACTGCCTCGTTTGTATACGTGCAAGGGGCCATCCGCTTCAAGCACGCTGTCAACCACAGCCCAAGTCTTGACCGCATCCTTATGCAAAGAGTGCGCCGTTGTCCGCCATCGCATCGCTCAGCAGGCGCTCGTACGATGTCTCCGCATCGTGCTGTTCATTAAGTTGCAATAGTTCTTTCTGTTCGCCAACAAATTCCTTGCCTTCCTGTTTGACGCGGGCAGCCAACGCAAGTTCCGAATTGGGCGAAAGTCATCATTCCGTGAATACGAGACCAGCTTGACTCTTTCGCTTCCCCGAGACGGTGCGCCAACGCACTTACCGCCAAGATCTCGTAAATTTTCCGGAAAGAAAATCAGCAAAACCTGAAATTTCGGCGCACGGTTCGGCTAACGCGAGATCGATGTGTTCGTTAGCGAACAGAGCGGCCACCATAGACGCTTTAACATCATTCAACCCTAGTTTTACCGTAAATCACGGATGCGATTTGTCTGCCTTAACACGAATACTTTCTGTAGGCAGACATTGGCGTCACAGATTCAATTCAAATAGTCGCCTGTTTGTGCCGCTGTATGCCACTGACCAGTAAGAAAGAGAAGCACTCATTGAAGATATTTGATAAACATTCCTTTTCCAATCTGATGCGATTGGCTGGCGTGGTACGAAAAGACGACTTCCAGGCGCGCTTTCGCAATGATGAAGCGCCTTTGCGCGCCGAGCTATTTGGCGCCGTCCAAATGGAGGAACACGGCAAGATCTTGGCCGCAACGCATCAATTAAGTATCGGAAAATCGCGCGATCAGTTATTGGCTCGGTTGGCAGAAAATGAAGCTGTCCTCAATGACGCCAGCAATGTGCTCACGGTCGCACTAAAAGAGGGACGTCAAATCAGCCCTGCAGCTGAATGGCTGCTCGATAATTTTTATTTGATCGAAGAGCAGATTCGAACGGCGAAAAGGCACTTACCGAAAGGCTACAGCAAGGAATTGCCGCGCCTGAAGGCTGGCAATGTTGCCGCCCATCCGCGCGTCTACGACATTGCGCTACAAACAATTTCGCACGGCGATGGCAGAGTCGATCCCGAAGGCCTTTCTCGTTTCGTCAGCGCGTATCAGCAAGTCACAGCGCTGACCTTGGGCGAATTGTGGGCTATTCCTATCATGTTGCGCCTCGCCTTGATTGAAAACTTGCGCCGGGTAGCTGCACGCTTGGTGACCAATCGCGTCAATAGCAATCTGGCCGATTATTGGGCCGATCAGATGATCGAAACCGTTGAAAAGGATCCCAGCGGCCTCATTCTATTGGTTGCGGATATGGCTCGCTCGGATCCGCCGATGGTTGGTTCATTCGTCGCAGAATTGGCACGCCGCCTGCAAGGACAAGGTCCCGCGTTGACTCTGCCGCTGACCTGGATTGCTCCACGCCTGTCCGAGATTGGCCTGACAGTCGAGCAATTGATCCAAATGGAGAGTCAACAAAAGGCCGGAGATCAGGTATCGATCAGTAACAGCATTGGTAGTTTGCGCCTTTTGGGGAAAATGGATTGGCGCGAGTTCGTCGAAACCATGAGCGTCGTTGAACAAACACTGCGACGCGACCCCAATGACGCTTATCGTTTGATGGACTTCGCCACCCGCGATC
>Ga0206937_10039_pt1 | contig 43866 bp, 43 predicted proteins | sample Alteio_BWOrgHeat_11_FD_152923 | JGI IMG/M metagenome (GOLD analysis project Ga0206937, IMG submission 152923) | Enriched cells from forest soil in Barre Woods Harvard Forest LTER site, Petersham, Massachusetts, United States -... | ecosystem: Environmental > Terrestrial > Soil > Temperate forest >... | reverse complement strand
TTTTTTGGTTGGCGATGGTTAATATTGCAACAACTATCAATTGTATTCCGTAAATCATTTATATCGTTTTGCATGGAACTGTTTTGCGCAGTTAAGGCATCTATTAAATGTTGTTGTTGTTGCATAGCCCTGATAATTATGGGTGAGAGTTCTTGATAATTTATTGACAGGAAATCAAGTGAAGGAGATATTTGATTATGTGCACTATCATATTGCGCTGGACGATGAACACCCATAACTAAATTTGAATCGACAGAAATGGCTTCTTGTGCAATAAGTCCATACTGCTGATTTCCTGGGAGACTCATATAAGAATAATTAGCTGTATCAAATTTATAGGTATGAGTTTTAAAGTTCATTATTTTATTAAGAGCATTCGGTATTGAATCAACGTGAGTTTTAAACATACTGTCTGAAGTAACATACATAACATTTGTAAAAACCGCACCATTAAAATAACCAGCCCAATTTGTATTAAATCCTGGATTTATTGGAGTAATCGGAGCATTTATGGGAGGAGCCTGCCCATAAACACCAATGTTTGTGGCAGTTAATGCTGGATTTCCATTAGAAATTCCTGATACTCCATAACATGTTGTTGTTGGGTCAACAGAATTTGCAGTAAATTGCCCTCCCCATGTTGCAGATCCAGGTTGAGCGGAATTTGCAACACTAAATACACCAAAATTATATGAAGGACCGCCTGTATAGGCACCATCATTAGCATTAGCATATACACCGTCATTTCCATTAGCGTCACTGCCAGAACTTCTGATGCCATAACTAATACCTCCAACATTGGTTCCACCAGAATTATTTGCACTAAATACTCCACCATAATTAACATTTGCATTTTCACCTATAAAATATCCTCCGATATTGGTATTAATTGAATTAACACCCTCTGCTTTAGAGTAAATTCCAACTGATTGACTTGCGGCTGTATTACCAAAATCGGTATTATCTATATTTATACCTATTGGATTATTAAATGCTCCGGTACCACCTGTCCTTTGAACATCAAGCTTGGCAGTAGGAGTAGGTGAACAAGCTATGTTTCCAATAGAAATTGAATTAATTTCTATACCTGGACCATTATCAGATGGTTGACCTGCAAAATAGAGATTTTTATTATGTAAGTCTAAACCTGCATCATCATTTAATATTGGTAGTGGTCCCGGGCTGCAATATCCAATATAAGCTCCTATTTGTGTAAATAATTCTCCAGTTCCATCAGCAATAACCATCTGAACTGGTTGAATAGGAATAGGGGGTAAATGATGAGTTGGTAATGATGCAAATCTTCCAGTTCCATTAACATCAAATGTAACTCTTGAAGCGTAAGGATTGTCGTTTAAAGTCAATTTTGAAATTGCACTTGTTACAGGAATTGTTGGATTTCCATAACCTATACTAACATCACCACCTCCATAAGGAACAACGATAGAATAATTAATAGCACCAGCAGCAGCCGGTGATTCAAACCAACCGGCAATAGAATAAACTATACCACCCCCACTCGTGGTTGGAGCAGGGCTTCCGGTTACAATTGAGCGTAAACCAATGGAACTTGCATCGGCTAATGTTATAGGCACCCCAGCACTATTATCAGTATTTAATACATTTATACCCAAAGTACCGTTGCTTATTAAAGGGTTATTTGTTTGCAATACATCTAAACGGGCAATTGGGCTACAATTTGCAGTTAATAGCCCAATACCTACATTATTTACATTTGAAGGGTCAGCATTGCTATTTGTAAAAACATAATTATGTTGAGCCATTGGTATTTCCCAATCGTTTCCCATTGGTATTGCACCTAGACCACAAATACCACCAAATGGAGGATTACCTCCATTTTCCAAAACAAGCACCACTTTCCCATTAGCATCTACAGTAAGCACACCTGTTCCAGGATTAATACCAGGAATTGAAATACCTGCTTTCAATTCCCTGAATTGCAAACCGCTATATCCAAAGCCAGTAACAGAATTAGGACCACATGTTGCGCAAAATGCAGGCAATTGGGTACTTATCTCAAGTTCATCTAGAGGACCAACTGGATTATTTGATAAACCAATTCCTACAAAAGTTGCTAAATCTCCTAATATCATTTTATTGTCCTGAGTAACCACAGTATTTGCTCCAATAGCTGCTGAATTTCTTAAAGAATTATATGGCGATGCGATCGGCCATACATCCTGCGCATTAGTTCCGATATAGGTATTGAATTGTTTCGCGGTATTATTCCATGAAGAATTCTGTCCAGCAAAAGCACCATAGAAAGTATTATTATCAGCGATATTTTGATAGCCGCTTTGATCTCCTGAAAAAGTATTCCAGTTTCCATCTAAATTTGAAAATCCTGATTGATATCCTGAGAATACATTACCCGAACCAACTGTATTTGTAGTTCCATATGTGGTCCATCCTGATTGAAATCCAAAAAAACAATTATTTATTCCATTAAATATTTGATAACCGGACTCATCTCCAACAAAAGAATTCATTTGAGGCTCACCACCTGGCCCAAACCCATAACCACTTGCGCAACCAACAAAAACATTCCTCTCTTGTTTTATCTCTTCATTTGCAATTAATCCACCCCAGTACCCTGCCTGATAGCCATCAAAAGTATTTCTAGTGCCTTTCACATCCCAATAGCCAGTTTGAAATCCGGTATAGGTATTGAAATTTCCGACCGTATTACTGAAACCTGAACTTGCTCCGATAAATATATTGCTAAAAGTTGTTTGAGTATTAAGTGAAACAGTATTAAATCCTGAACTATCTCCAATGAATACATTGTATTGATCATCTAAGTTATTACTAAAACCAGCAACATGCCCAATGTAAACATTGCGGAATCCGCTCACATTTGTCCATCCCGCAGAATCACCATACATACAATTATAGCTACCATCGGCAGTGTTATAGCCAGCACTATGCCCATAGAAGCTGTTGCTGAAACCGGAGGTGAGGGAATAGCCTGAATTTACTCCAAAAAAGGAATTGGCTATTCCAGTAGTAATGAATTGTGCAGTTTGATATCCAAAGAAGGTGTTACCACCTCCTAAAGGAAGATCAAAGTCTAATAAACCTGAAGGAGTCCCGTTAATAACAAAATTTAAATTAACTACAGGAAAGCCAGCAAGTGTTCCAATAATGTTATTGCCAAGTGCAATTGTAACTGGATCAGAACCAACTTGTGCATTGCCACCAGTTATCCAATGGGTTTGAGCAACGGTTCGATTTGTAAACAGAAAAAGTGCAATAACAATTGCACAAAAAACCGAATAGGTTTTTATGTTTTGTTTTTTCATATTTTTTTGCTATTTAATTATTTGAATTTTTTTAGTTATAATATAATTCTCTGACTCAATTTTCAAGAAATATAATCCGGTAGAAAATGATGAAAGATCAATTTCAGCAATAGCGAAAGGAGAACAAGTAAGTTTCCTTTCAAAGATTAAATCACCAATTGAATTAAAGAAAAGCACCTTATTGCAAGAGTGAGTTTTGCTATTAAAATAAATTTTATCCTTAACTGGATTAGGGTAAATCTCAATCTGATTTTGTGAATTTAAATCTAAAATACCAGATGAATTAAGACAAACTGTTGAATCTGATAAAACAGATATACATACATCATCAATATAAAAATAAACTGAATTATTCCACCATTGAATACCTCCTCCTGGTACAAATATGGTATCAGTAAGAGAATCATTTTTAAAATTGCCAATCGTGATAAATTGTTCTCCTCCTGATGCAAAATAAGTTCCAGTAATTTTTGTCCAATTAATTTTATCTACAATAAAATTACTAACAGGATTTATAATTTGTGGAATATAAGGTAATTCATTATAATTATTGCTCAAAACACTGTCAACTGAAATATACGCACCAATCGCATCTGTTGTGCAAGTACAACTATCGCCAAGAGAAACGTAAAAATTAACATAATAAGAAACTCCACCTATAAGAGGACTATCAAGTTTAACCTCAATATATTCTCTATAAGGTGTGCTATTCGGGTATCTTGCAAAAAGACCCGAATAAGCTACCCCAGTCCTTGCATGTTGGTAGCCAAATATATTTTGTGGCACTCCAACGCCATCAATAATTGTAGAATCAAAACAAGCGTTAAAATAATCTGAAGTACCATCATTACCTGTATTTATTACTGGTAATGTGGGTCTAAACCAGGGAATTGCATGTAAAATTTCACTATAGGAATTAGGGCAAGTATCATACAATTCAAAACTTGGATTAGGTACAAGATTTTGCCCAAAAGAAAACTGTGAGAAGGAAATTAAAAGAAGGAAGTAAAGATTTTTCAATGTTGGATGATTTGATTTGATGATGCAATGATAATAAACGTTTTTCAAATATCCTAATTAAATCTATGTTATTATTATATTAAGTATCTTGGCAAAGAATGATTAAAGTAAAAAACATCATCATTTATTAATTTAAACAACCATAAACATTTCTCAATTGAGTAATGGAGTTTATTTTTATCAGTTAACAAACAATAATTCGACAGGCTCATTAACCAACATAAGAGGGAAGTTGGTGAAGGAGTGAAAGAAAACTATCAATGAATAACAAATCATTATGCAAAGCATTTGTTTAATGTTAACTTTTAAGTTATCTTTGCAGAATGAAGAAAATACGGGAAATCATATTCTATGGAACTCATTTTATTGATTTCTACATCGAACTGCCAAAGGAAGCTCAGGAAAAGATTGAATATGTTTTCGCTATAGTTAAACAAGTTGATATGATTCCGGTAAAGTTTCTTAAACATGTGGAAGGAACAGATGGATTATATGAAATCAGGGTTGAATACAAAGGAAATACATATAGAATATTTTGTTGCTTTGACAATAAACAATTAGTGGTTTTGTTCAATGGATTTAAAAAGACTACTAATAAAACTCCGCTAAAAGAAATTCAGATTGCATTAAAACTAAAAAAAGATTATTTCAAAAATAAAACTAAAGAAAAATGAAAACTAAAGAAAAACTAAAACAAGCCAAGTCCTTCGATGAATTGTTAAACATCAAATACGGAAAAATTGGAACCAGGGAAAGAGACCGTTTTGAAGAAAAAGCACAATATTTTGTGATAAGCGAAATGCTAAAAGATGCAAGAAAAGCAGCAAATATGACTCAGGAACAACTTGCTGAAAAAGTTGGAACAAAAAAGAGTTACATATCCCGACTTGAGAACGGCAAGTGTGATATTCAGCTTTCCACTCTCTATAAAATATTTGAAGATGGGCTTGGCAAAAGAATCAGTATTGTATTCGGATAAGTTACTTTTTCCAAAAGATTCCTTCAAACAAATGAAGTTTATTTTTATCAATTAACAAAACCTGGAACCTTGGCGGGGGAAGTTTGTAAAGGAGTTATTACAAAATGAGAATAAATCATCCGACATTTCAAACTTTTTCAAAAATCTTTCAACAATAAACCCCTAAGTTTTTTTATTTCTATATCTTCGCACCGATAAATGCGGTACGGAATTTGTTATTAAGCCAAAAATCAATTATAAAACACCCGAAATAACCATGACAGCAGACAAAAAACCAATTGGCTTTTATGCAGCCACAGCCTTAGTAATAGCCAATATGGTGGGTACGGGAGTATTTACCAGTCTTGGTTACCAGGTATTTGATACAAAAACAGTCTTTGCCTTATTGATGCTATGGGTGGTTGGTGGAATCATTGCCTTCTGCGGTGCAGTTTCCTATAGCGAATTGGGTGCAGCCATGCCTCGCTCGGGTGGTGAATACCATTATCTATCTAAAATATTTCATCCTTCTTTGGGTTTTCTTTCAGGATGGATTTCTGTTATAGCAGGGTTCGGTGCCCCGATAGCTGCTGCAGCAATGGCTTTGGGAGGATATGTAAATAAAGTTTATCCAGGTTTGAATGATGTTTATGTTGGTGCAGTGGTAGTGGTATTAATAACCCTTGTTCATTCATTTGATGTGAAGAAAGGGGCTAATTTCCAGCTTGTATTCACAATAATTAAAGTATTATTGATAATAGTATTTATTGGTTGCGGATTCTTTGCTTCTACGCATCAAAGCATCTCCATTCTTCCAGCCGAAACATCGTGGAAAGAGATTTTCAGTGGAAGTTTTGCAGTGTCATTGGTATATGTTTCTTATGCTTATTCAGGTTGGAATGCCTCTGCTTATGTTGCTGGAGAAATAGATAACCCCCAAAGAAACCTTCCTCGTTCCATATTACAAGGAACATTTTTGGTGATGATATTATATGTATTGGTGAATTTTATCTTCTTATATACCACACCAATTCCTGAAATTATGGGACAGAAAGAAGTAGGTTTCTTCTCAGCAGGTCATATATTCGGAGAAACCGGTGGTAATATTATGTCGATGATTATTTCCATGTTATTGATTTCAACAATCAGTTCAATGGTATTGGCTGGTCCAAGAGTAACTCAAATGATTGGGCAGGATTTACCATCACTCAAAGTACTTGCTATTACCAACAAGAAAAGAGTACCCTTTGTTGCTATTCTTCTTCAATCAACTATTGCATTGATACTTATTTTCACATCAAAATTCGACACTGTTGTAACTTATCTTGGATTCACTTTAAGTTTGTTCACCACGCTAACGGTTATCGGATTATTTGTTCTTCGTATTAAAAAACCGGATCTTCCACGTCCTTATAAAACATGGGGATATCCGGTTACACCTGTAATATTTATTGCATTGAATATTTGGGTTATGTATTTTTTAATTGATAAAAAACCAATCATTGCCGCTTATGGTTTCGGAACCATTTTAGTTGGGCTGGTATTTTATTATTTAGAGAAAATGCTATCAGGAAATAAAAATGAAAATCAAAATAATAATTAAATCTTAAAATCAAAAATGAAACGAAACAAAATTATCAGTATTTTTCTAATCTCAGCTTTCTTTGGTAGTATAATGTTTACTGCCTGTAACAATGGAAACGACAAATCAAAAGGCAAAGACACCACTGCCATTGACAGTTCGAAACTCAAACCTAAATTTGTTCTTCCCAAAGGCGACAGGCAATATGATGACCTTGCGCGTTTAATGGCAGGATTGAAAGCAGAAGAAGGAAGTAAGTTTGCAGCACTTCAGGAAACTCCTAAATTAAAAGCACATGAGCATGCATTCGATACGCTCTGGAGTAAAAGTGAAGTAATTAAGTATTCCGATAAAATGAAAGACTGGAGAAAAGCTGAGCTAGGAGATGATAAAAATGATACAACAACTTTATTTTATCCCTTCAGCGGTCCTGATTTCCTGAATGCATTCACCTTTTTCCCTTATGCAAAAAAATATGTCATGCTTGCTTTAGAGCCAGCAGGTACTATTCCTGATTTCTCTAAAGTTCCAGCGGATACACTCAGTGGATATTTCAATATGCTTAAGAATTCTTTGAATTCAATTCTGAATTTAAGTTTCTTTCAGACTATTGCCATGTCACATGATTTTAAAAACCAGGTTATCAATGGAACAATTCCTGTTTTATTTACTTTCATTGTCAGAACAGGTAATAAAATAAATGATGTGAAACCTGTTATGATTGATAGTACAGGGGCAATTGTTCCTGCGGAGTATGTAGCTGTTGTAAAAAACATCTCCAAGAATTACGGAGTACAGATAGATTTTAAAAACCCTGATAATGATTATCTTCAAACGGTATATTATTTTTCTTGTGATTTGAGTAATGATGGTTTTAATAAAGATAAGGGATTGAAAACATTTTTGAATAGTTTAGGAAATGTGAAAGCTTATCTAAAAGCTGCATCTTGCCTGATGTTCCATGATTTCTTTTCACAGATAAGAGATATTATGATTGCTCATACTGATTTATTATTGGAGGATGATTCAGGTATTCCCTACAAATATTTTGACAAGAAAATCTGGGATATAAAACTATATGGAGATTATGTTCGTCCTATACCTTTATTTGCTGATGATTATCAAAAAGATCTTCGCCAGGCTTATATAAATGACAGTGCTTCAATCAAGAAACTGGATTTTGGTATAGGATATAATTATGTAAAAGGAAAATCCAACATGATGGTAGCAAGAAAGAAAGCTGCTAAATAATATCACATCAAAGGAGGCAAAGACTTGCACAAAGAACGCGAAAATATATTCTCTGTGAAATTCTTTGCCTCCTTTTTTATTTGCTTTTTACTAGGTTTTTCAACTTCAATTTATTCTCAAAAGACCTCAACTTCTTCAGCAGCTACAACTACGGTTGATACTAAGTTCATATATAATTTATTAAAAGCGCATCCTGAAAAGTTCAAGGATATTTTAAAAAATGTTAATCAGCGTGAGATACAGATAATTTACACTCAGATTGATAGAGATAAAAACAATAAACCTTCGTTCAAACAATTCACATACAGGTTAAATCCTAATGCCTATTTTTATCCAGCCAGCACAGTAAAGCTTCCAACGCTTGCGGTGGCATTAGAGAAAATAAACAGGTTGGGAATTGAAGGGTTTACTAAGTACAGCCGAATGCAAATTGACAGCGCTTTTGTATGTCAATATTCTGATAAGGTTGACAGCACTTCCGAAACTAAATATCCATCCCTTGCAAATTATATCAAGAAGATGTTATTGGTAAGCAACAATGATGCATACAATCGTATGTATGAGTTTTGCGGACAGGAATATTTAAATAAACGTCTCTGGGAGATGGGTTATCCGCTTACAAGAATCATCACTCGGTTCTTTTCTGTGTGCGATACTTTATCAAATCGTTATACCAATCCAATGAAATTCTTTAACGATAAAGGAGACTTGGTTTATGATCAACAAATGGAATTCAATCCAGATCAATATAGAAATCCCATTGGAATAATAAAAAAAGGGACTGGATGGATAAATGGAGATGGAAGATTAGTTAAAGAACCCAAAAACTGGACCTATGGAAACTATTTAAATTTACAGGACCTGACAGATATATTAATATCATTAATGTTTCCTCAAGCAGTTCCTCGAGACGGAAGATTTTTACTTACACAAGATGATTATAACTTCATTCATAAATATATGTCCTTATATCCTAGTGAGTGTGAATATCCGCAATATTGTCCTGAAGATGGTTGGGGCGATAGTTGGAAAAAGTATTTATATTATGGAGCTATGAAGGACGCAATTGAAGATAAAAATCTGCGTATTTTTAATATAGTAGGTCAGGCATGGGGGTATCTTGAAGATTGCGCATACTTTGCTGATTTCAATAACAAAACAGAATTCTTTTTATCCGCTGTTATTTATTGCAATACAAAACCAATTCTAGATGGAAGATATGAAACAGAAAAGATAGGATTTCCTTTTCTTGCCTATCTTGGACAGGTGATTTATGATTATGAAAAAGACAGAAAAAAACAATATCTTCCCAATCTGGATGAATTTAAAGTCCAGGATAAACCTTATTGAATTTCAAGAAAATTTGGAATCATTACTTACTATTTATATTTCCCGAATTTCTCAAATACTCCCAATCCAAATAAAGCAAAATCATATTTTACCGGGTCATTTGGATCAAATTCTTTAAGTTTATCTGTTAGTTCAATCACTGCTTTCCAATCATTTTGTTTCCGTTTTAATAACCCTAAATCTCTTGCTACCCTTCCAGAATGAATATCTAATGGACATAATAATTGACTTGATTTAAAACTACTCCAAATGCCAAAATCTACTTTATTTTTATCCTTCCTTATCATCCATCTTAAAAACATATTTAGGCGTTTAGATGATGAATTATTCAATGGATTCGAAAAATGCTTTTCGACTCGTTGTTTGTGAGATAATTCAAAAAAGGCCTTTCTGAAATTCACAATTCCATTTATTAAATTTTCATCAATTTTAATAAATCCTTCAATAAATAATTGCTCAATTCCTCCATAATTTTTATAAATATTCCGAAGAGATTTAATAAAGAATAAAGTATCAGTATTATTAAAAGTTCTATAAACAAATTTGTCTAATGTTTTAAGTTCGTTTTCTGAAGCTGAAGCAATAAATGAATAAGGTCTATTATCCATTAATAGCATTAATTCTGAGGCAGATTTAATAATTGAAATTCTTTGCCCCCAAGAAATTGTTGCAGTTAAGAAGGCAGCAATTTCTATATCCTCCTTCCTTTCAAATAAATGTGGAATTGAAATCGGATCATTTTCAATAAATGATAGATTATTATATAAAAAATGTTTTTCTTCAAGAAAATGAAACATTTCTTGTTTAGAAAACTTCATAAATCAGAGATTCAGATAAGAAAATTGAATAAAAAAAAGCGAGATTAATTACTAATCTCGCTTTAAACACATTAACACACATATAAACACTAAGAAAAGCACATAAGATTTCCTTTACATTTGACATTTATGATAGGTAAATGTCCATTATTATGACATCAATTAATTTGTCCCCCAACCACTTTCTTCAGTTCCTCCTGTGGAAGAAACCGTTATAGTTGTACCTGTTGGATTATTCAAAACGGTTGTAGAATTTGTATTCTGTTGAATAACTGTTAGATTTCCTTGGTTTGTATTAATCCCAAGTGAGATTAAGATTGCTACTATTAATTGTATCATTTTTTATTTATTTAAATTGTTAATTTATTTACTTGTAATTCCCCATCCACTTTCTTCGGTACCACCGGTGCTACTCATCACGTAGGTGGTATTGTTACCATTATCAGAAAATGTTACCACATCGGTTCCTTGGGACTTTTGATTCGAAATGATATTAATTTGAGAAGGCGTTGCATAAACTCCTATCGTCATTAAAACTGCAATAATTATTTGAATCATTTTTTTATTTAATTGTTGGTTAATTATTTACTTGTAATACCCCATCCACTTTCTTCGGTACCACCTGTCATAGTGTAATTTGTATTATTACCGCTATCGTTAAATTTTACTACTTCCCCATTCGCAGATTTTGTATCCGATAAAATTGTGATTTGAGAAGGAGTTGCATAAACACCAATTGTCATTAAAACTGCAATAATTATTTGAAGCATTTTTTATTTATTTAAATTGTTAATATCAAGTTATTTACTTATTATACCCCATCCACTTTCTTCAGTGCCTCCTGTGCTGGACATCATATAGTTGGTTTTATTACCACTATCATTAAAAGTTACTACTTCACCACTAGGGGATTTTGTATCTGATAAGATAGTAATTTGGGAGGGTGTTGCATATACACCAATTGACATTAAAACTGCGATAATAATTTGAATCATTTTTATAATTTTTTATGGGTTAATAAATATTTATTTGAAATTATTTGGTTGGTATTATATTTTTTTGTAAATTTGTAGCGCTTAATGAATAAATTAGTTCTTATATTATATGTACACAGGGCAAAATTATGAAGGTTTTACTAGGCATCAATGGACAAATTGTTTTGTTTTGGACATTGATTGCAAAAAGTGTTATATTGTTAATTAATATGCATTGATTATGAATGAATTAGATAATAACACTATTTCGATAAAAAACCTTATAAAAGGGCTCTCTAATGAAGAAATTAACTCTGTTAGGAAGTACTTAAATTGCTTTGATGAGACCTTTGGTAATACTAAAACTAAGACAGCTAATCTGTTTGATTTGTTAATTTCAGACGAAAATCTATCCCAAAAGGAAATAATTAACCTTCTTTATACTAATCCTTCATCTGAAGATGCTTTTGATAAACTTAGCAGAAGATTATCTGAAAAAATCCATGAATGTTTATTATTAGATGTTAATGTTGAAAGAAAGGATGTTTATCCAGATTATATTAAAGCAAGTATTGATGTCAGGAAAAAAATAATGCAGGCTCATATAATGCTTGGAAGAGGGTTATCTAAGGATTTGAATGCAGTATATGACAAAATAATTCTTAAAGCCAAAAAGTTTGAATTATATTCGGAATTGGTTGAAGTCCTTTATTTGAAGCAAATATATTTAGGATTCAGGAGAGGGAAGACTGAATTTGAGAATTTGATTGAAGATATTCGAATTTCAGAAAAATCTCGTGATGCAGTTAATAAGGCCCTTATTTATTACTATCAATTGATCGTTAATAATGATTTTTCAGCTGTAAATCAGGTTAATAGGGAAGAATTTGAACAGTGCATTAATGAACTTCAAACTTTATATAAAGTTACAAAATCGGCTAATGTTGGTTATTATCTTCATTTGATTGAATTCGAGTTTTATCAATTAAATGGCCAGTATCATGAAGCAAAGTTGATCAGTTTAAAGTTGGTTGATTTAATTCAGGAAAATCCTTCTATATATATGAAAAGAAGACTTGGGTCTGCTTTTGTCAGATTATCCGAAAATGAATTGCATACTTATGATTTCAAAGAATCCGCTTTGCATGCAAGATTAGCGCAGGATTATTTCCATAAAAATACCATTAACCATAACATAGCTAGAGAAACAGAGTTCTTCTCGTATTATTATCAGGGCAATCTTGAGAAGGCAGAAAAAATCATTAATGGCTTAGTGGAGGATAGCAGAAATATTCATTCTGATTTCCGACATGCAAAACAGGCTTTTTGGGCAGCTAATGTTGCGCTTTTATTAAACAAGAGAAAAGAAACTACTGATTTGTTGAATCAAACCAAAGAGATTGATAAGGATAAAGAGGGTTGGAATATTGGTGTCAGGATTTTATCTATAATGAATCAAATTGAATCTGAAGGTAATGATTTGGCTGAATCTCATATTGAAAATATGAGAAAGCATATTGAACGGACTATGAAAATGAAAGAAGTTCGTCCGAGAGATATTACTATTCTCAGAATATTAAACGAACTTGTTAATCAGAGTTTTGATTTTAAAGCTGTTTGGTCGAGCAGAAAACAATTATTCGAGCAGTTAGCTTCTTTTGATGGTGACCAGGCATGGACAATAAATAGTCATGAGTTGATTTTATTCCATGAGTGGTTTAAAGCGAAAGCTTTACAAACTGAATATCCGTTAGCTATCCGAATTCCTGATACCATTACTGGTCCTAATGCCTTTGAAACGGGTTCGTATCACAAGGCTGTCAGCGAGTAATTCCATTTACAGTAACATTTTTCCTTGATGAAGGAGGCTTTACGGCTTGATGATTTCTTATTATCAACCAAAAGTACCCCTATTATTGACGTTCGAAGCCCAAAGGAGTTTGAACATGCCCATATTCCGGGGGCAGTAAACATTCCGTTGCTTAATAATGAACATCGGGCAATTATTGGGACTACTTATAAGGAATCGGGGAGGGAAAAGGCTGTGATTAAGGGTTTTGAACTGGTTGGTCCTGAGTTTAGCAGGTTTATTAATGAGGCGTTGGTTATCTCTCCTCAAAAAAAAGTTTTGGTTTATTGCTGGAGGGGCGGGATGCGAAGTAATATTATGGCATGGGTTCTGAAAACTGCCGGATTTGAAACTCATACTTTAATTGGTGGTTATAAAACTTATCGGAGGTGGGCTTTGGAGGTGATTAAAACTGCGAAAAACATTCGGATACTTGGTGGATTGACTGGTTCGGGGAAGACGGAAATATTGAAAGGATTGGAGATGAGGGGGGAGTTGGTTATTGATTTGGAAGGGATAGCAAATCACAAAGGTTCGGCTTTTGGGAGTTTGGGTTTGGGTGCTCAACCGAGTACTGAGCAGTTTGAAAATGATTTAGCTTTGGCTTGGGATGGTATTGATTCTGAAAAGGTGCTTTGGCTGGAGGATGAAAGCAGTAATATAGGCAAGGTGAAGATTCCGGATGCTGTTTTTGATATGATGAAACGGGCTAAGGTTATTAAGGTTTCGATTCCGGAGGATATTCGGTTGAGGAAATTGGTGGAGGATTATTCTAAATTTCCAAAAGATGTGCTTCGGGAGTGTACTTTGAAGATTAGTAAGCGGCTTGGGCATCTGAGATTAGCTCAAAGTCTGGAGTTTTTGGAGGCAGGCGATATGGAAAGTTGGGTTAAGATGATGCTGGAGTATTATGATAAGGCGTATTTGTATTGCTTATCGCAACGGGAGGCGGGGACTATAGTTGAGATGAATTTTGATACTGATGATTTGGAGATTATCTGTAAAAAGTTGATGGATTTGAATTAAATTTCAAACCGCATCCATTCCTGATGAAAACGGACGCATATTGTATCGGAATGCGCGCATATTGATGCAGAATGCACGCATATTGAGTCGGACTGCACGCATATTGATAGAGAATGGACGCAGTTTGATGAAGAATGCGCGCATATTGAATCAGACTGCACGCAGTTCGTATCGGAATGCACGCATATTGAGTCAGACTGGACGCAGTTTGAAGGAGAATGGACGCAGTTTGAGTTTTTTTCCGCTTTTTCCGATTTTTGGTTGATAAAATGGTGATTAGCTGCTGCTAATTGAATTACACACCTGGGCTGCGATTGATTGAGGTGAATTGAATTCGGAGAAATGAACCTAATAGACTGCGCCCGATGTTGACATTTTTTTCTGCCTGAATTAAAGCTTGAGTTAAGAGATGAGCTATCGGCAGAAAAAATGGCTGCAGCGGGACTAACATTGCCAGCGAGTGGTGCTTTTATCGCCCAAAAAATATTAAAGAGATTCCTCCTGCGTCGGAATGACAAACTTAAGAGCCGGAGGTAAAAATTTGATTAGAGTTTGTTGAGTTGTTTTCGTTTTCGGATGGCGAGGATGGTGCCGAGAATCATGAGGAGCGCACCGAGCCAAAGAAGGTTGATGTATGGGAAAATGATGGCTTTCATGATGATGAATTCGTTGGAACGTTTTTCGCGGATGACGATTTCGGCTTTGCCGTTTTCGGTGTTTATTTTTGGGAAATCGAGTTTTATGCCGAGGCTGTCGATGAAAACGGGGATGGAAAAAAGGTTGTTGCCGCGGATGACCATGATGGGTTCGATGATGGATTCATGCTTGTTGAAGTCTATGAGTTTGAGGCGGGCACCGGCGGCGATGTCGGTTTTGGCGAGTTTTAGTTTTTCTTTGTCGGGGTCTTTATCAATGCCGGTGAAGACTAAAAGGGTGTTGACGAGGGCAATAGTGTCGCCGGTTTTCATTTCTTTGGTGATGGGTTTTTTGTAGGTGGTATCGGAGTTGTCGGCGGTGGTTACATCGTCGAGGTCGGCATAGGAAATGTGGGTATAGATGTCTTTTGTGAGGAAACGTTTTGTGGAAGGTTCGATGACATTACCCATCTTTTCGTTTAGCTGGACGACTGGATGGAGGTCGAAATCTTTTTCGAGGCTTCCGGTTTCGGAATTGCGTTTGAAATATTCGATGGTGTAATATAGATTTTTCTGGTCGGTGATGTCGGTTCCGCGAGTTCTGCCTTTGTAGGAGATGTAATAATCGCCCATGTGGACGGTATCGCCGCCTTTGATGAGCATTACGTTTTCATTGTTGGGGAAGTCTTTTCCGAGGTTTATGTTTGTGTGGTTTTCAGAGATGACTTTGCTTTTTGAATTGGAGATGAGAACGCCCATTAAAATTAATCCAAAACCAATATGCGCTATGGAGGCACCGGAGAAGGAGATTTTTAATTTCAAGACGCGAATCATGAAATCTAAATTGGCGATGATGCAGAACATGGAGGCAAATAGAAGAAGGAAATAATTTGTACGGTTGAGTTCTAATTGCCATGCAACGAATGCAGCGAATATGAGCGACAAGAGGAATGGGATGCTGATTTTTTTAAGCCACTCTTTGGGGTTGGTATTTTTATATTTGAAGAATTGTCCGATGGCGATGAGGATTCCGAGAACGACAGCGATGGGGAGTTGCCACATGTTGTAATGGGCTTTTGGGTCATCGGGCGGACTTAGATTATGACGCATCTGGAGGAGCTGGATGCTGGTGCTGAAGATTTTATTTATCAGGCCGATGAAGAAGTTTCCAATGGTGGAGAAGAAGTTTGTGATGTGGTAGAAACCGAGCTTATCGAAGACCGGGATGGATGTGGAGAAGGTAATCTGCAAACAAGAAATCAAAAGAACCAATGCTCCGATGAACATCCAGAATTCTCGGGAACTCATTTCTTCTTCAATGGCGGATTTTGGGAGTTTTTTGCGATTCTTAATCATCAGATAAACTGATAAAACAATGTAGAATGCCATATAAACAATCAATTGCCCGGACATTCCAAGGTCGGTAAAGGCATGGACGGATGTGCTTCCTAAGATTCCGCTTCGGGTGAGGAAGGTGGAATATAAAACAAGGATGAAGGTGAGGATGGTGAAGAGATAGACGCTTATTATTGAGTGTCCTCGGTTCTTGAATATCAGCATAAGATGAGCTGCACCAACTAAGGTTAGCCATGGAACTAGTGAGGCGTTTTCAACAGGGTCCCATGCCCAGAATCCGCCGAAGGATAAAGCTTCATAAGCCCATGCTGCACCCATTAATACCCCTGTTCCTAATATCATCACTCCGAAGAATGCCCAAGGGATTGCGGGTTTTATCCATTCTGTGAGTTTTCCTTTTATCAATCCTCCAAGAGCATAAGCAAAAGGAACAACTGTTGAGGCAAAACCAAGGAAAAGGGTTGGTGGATGAATGACCATCCAATAATTTTGAAGTAATGGATTTAATCCCATACCATCTTTTATCATACTTAAATAATTCGGCATTCCTATGAAGGGTGCACTTGCCATATCGGGATGATTTCTTAAAAGAATAAAAGGATCGCTCCCAAGTTTATATCCAAAGACATAGATTCCTAAAAGCATTGAAGTAAGAAATACCTGAACGGTGGCAACGACTCCCACTACAGGTGTTTCCCATTCGTCTCGTTTCCTGATTATGAACCAGGAAAGAACTACATGCCATATCGCCCAAAGCAAAAAACTTCCTTCTTGCCCTTCCCAAAAGCAGGCGAACATATAACGAAAAGGAAGCGTAAAAGAAGAGTGATGCCAGACATAATAAAATTCAAAATAATGATTATAGATAACATAAAACAGGGTCCCCACAATGCCTGCAATGGCAAAAGAATGGATTGCAAAAGCTATCCTTCCAAGTTTTAACCAGGAATTATTCGATAAATCATGTTTGATGGAAATAAAATAACTTATGGCGGAAAGCAATGCCCCTGCAAATGCTAATGCAATGAACAAATGACCCAATTGACCGAAGATGGGATGCTCTCCTAAATATTCTATTGATTTCAAATTATCGTAAATTAATAAACTTTAACCGTTTATTAATTAGCTTTTGGTAGATTTAAACTCCTTCAAATCTTCGTTTGGGTTGCTGTATTTGGATGGACATTTCAAAAGGATGCTTTTTGCTATGAAATCATTGCCGGTCATTCTGCCAACTAATACTATTTCATCTGATTTTTCAAAATCCTGAGGCTTGGTGCCGTTATAAAATACCTTTCGTTCCTCGCCTTTTTTATCAACCATATAGAAACTGAACAGGTTGGCATTCTCAACAGGGTCGTAGTGCATATCTTTGGCTTTATTCAGTTTTCCATTGACGTGAAAATCAGTTTCCGGATTCTTGGCTGCAGCAGCAAAATCAGAATAAGTTCCTGAACTTGCTACGGTACTTAATATTGCTCCGATAGCTACTGCTATCAGGATTATTGCGAAGAGATGAGTCTTTTTCATTTAATTCAGCTATTATTACGCCGCAAAGATACGATAAAAGGAGCGTACTAAAAACTGATTTTTTTCAGGAAGTAATATGATTTATATCATAAATTTGAAATTCTCAAGTTAAAATCCTTAAAAAGGGCTAAAAATGGGTTCTGGGTTTCAGAAAACCAGTTCGTGGATTCAAAAAAGGAGTAGTGGTTTTAACAAAAGCAGCAGCAATTTTCTGAAAACTTGTAGTGGTTTTTGAAAAAATGACTCTGGGTTTTACCAAAACTAGTAGTGGTTTTTAAAAAATCGCAACTAGTTTTTTGAATCCACGAACATGTTTTCCGAATCCACGAACATGTTTTCTGAAACCCAGAACCCGTTTTTATGACCAATTAGCACTTTTATTGAAAAAAGTATCCATAATTCTCAAAAGATTAAACTCTATTAATGAAACGCAAATTGGTATTTTAAAAAGGTAAACGCACTCTTTCAAAACCCAATGCCCTATTTAGAAAATGTAAACCAAATTAAAAAGACCGCCAACTGTGACGGTCTTCCTTTTATTTATGAATTATCTGAAAAAACAATAGAAATCCTCAAATACTCTCTTTTTTGCCATCAATAAGAACATGAAGCTCCTTAAAACCGCATATAAAACCAATGATTGCCGATTGGCAGAGGATAAGTTTCATGTTTATAATCACATCATTAGAAAATAAATACCAGGAACTAAACATGGCTATGGTCAATAATGCAAATGTTGTGAAAAAGCGTTTTAAAGTTTTAGATTTCTTAATATTTAAAGTTGATTCGATTTCCTTAACTTTACTTGTAATTTTATCATTCATCGACAACCTTTCCTTTTCATCCAGATGGTCCATTTTATCCTTTATTATTTTATTCAGTTCACTTTCATCCTCAGTATAAGGAACACCAAATAAATCCCTGAATAATTGTTCCCTGTCTACGATAATATTGTTTTTATCTATTTTAGATGATTCAGAAACATTATTCTTACTTTTTAATCCGAATAATCCATTAAATAGTTTTTTATTGGGTTCTGATTGTTTTCTGATTTTGTTGATAGATTGTATAGATTCTCCATAAGTTTTGGGTTTAATATTTTGTATTAGTGTTATCGAGTACAAAAATAGACCTTATGTAAAGAATTTGTTACCTACCTCTAAAATATAAAGCCATTTGCAAGAAATCTAATGCTATCGCTAAAAAAAGGCTAAAAAATTAAATATCTGGATAGGAAAAACAGCAATTTATTACTTAAATAAGGAGTAAATACTCAATCCTTTAAAGAGAATCTGCATTGTAAGAAAAGTTTGTTTTTGATTAGATTTTGAAGGAATGTTTCCTTTAGAGGTGTATTTTTGATGAAATTTCCTGCTAATCTTTCAAAACAGAATTTGATTTCAGAAAACTTGAAGGTCAAAGATAACCATAATTATGGGGGTCAAAGATTAAACAGCTACATTAAACTCACGCAAAGCATTATTCAGCGAGGTCTTCTTATCAGTGGATTCTTTTCTTTGTCCGATGATTAATGCGCAAGGAACATGAAAATCTCCCGCTGGAAATGTTTTGGTATATGAACCCGGGATAACAACCGAGCGAGGTGGAATATATCCTTTCAATTCAACAGGTTTATCGCCTGTTACATCAATGATTTTGGTTGACATGGTTAGGACAACATTAGCTCCGAGAACAGCTTCCTTTTCCACCCTAACTCCTTCAACGACTATGCATCTTGAACCGATAAAACAACCATCCTCAATAATTACAGGAGCAGCCTGCACAGGCTCTAATACACCGCCAATTCCAACACCTCCACTCAGGTGAACATGCTTGCCAATCTGTGCCGCTGAACCTACTGTAGCCCATGTATCCACCATAGTTCCTTCATCGACATAGGCACCTATGTTTACAAATGAAGGCATTATAATTACATTCTTCCCAATATAAGCACCATAACGAACAACTCCACCAGGCACAACCCTGATTTCTCTTAATGATAAATTCTTTTGCAAAGCGATTTTATCATTATACTGAAACGGGAAACTATCAATAGTCTCCGTCTTTTGGGTCGGGAAATAAAGAAGGATAGCCTTTTTCACCCATTCATTCACTTTCCATCCATTTGCTGTAGATTCGGCAACTCTTATTTTGCCTTCATTCAACATTTCAATTGTTTTCTTTATTGTTGATAGTACTTCTTCTTTACTTAAAAGAGTTCGGTCGTTCCAAGCATTGTTTATTATTTCTTCCATATTATTGTTATATTGTTTGAAAGATGCAAAGAAACGGAATTTAAATGGTTTAATGCAGCAAAGGATTTTAAGATTTCCACAAGTAAGAGTATCTTTGCAGCCGATGGCAAGAATTATGGCAATAGATTACGGAACAAAAAGAGTGGGAATAGCAGTTACCGACCCTATGCAAATGATAGCAAACCGACTGACTACTGTTCATTCAAAAGATATATTTGATTATTTGAAAGAATATTTAGCAAAGGAGCAAGTTGAATGTATAGTTATTGGCGAACCTAAAACTATGATGAATAAACCATCAGAATCAACAACAGAAATAAATGCTTTCGTGAAAAAATTAAGCAAAGAGTTTCCTGAAATTAAAATAGAAAGAATAGATGAACGATTCACATCAAAAATGGCATTCCAAACGATGATTGATACAGGATTAAAGAAAAAAGACCGTCAAGATAAGAGTTTGATTGATTCAATCAGCGCAACAATTATTCTGCAGTCTTATTTAGAAAGTTTAACAAATTCAAGTAACAGATAAAAATGACATTACCGGTTCTGGCATATGGTGACCCTATTTTGAAAAAAGTTGCTCAACCTATTACTAAAGATTATCCAAACCTGACTGAAATAATTGAAAACATGTTTGAAACTATGTATAGAGCAAATGGATTGGGATTAGCGGCCCCTCAAATTGGTTTATCCATAAGGTTATTTGTTGTAGATGGTTCAAATGTTGAAAAAGAAGATTTAAAAGACTTCAAGAAGATATTTATTAATGCACAGATATTAGATGAGGAGGGTGAAGAATGGATGTATAATGAAGGATGCTTGAGTATTCCAGGCATTCGAGAAGATATTTACAGGATTCCAAAGATTAAAATTAAATATCAGGATGAAAACTTTGTTGAACATATAGAAGAATATTCTGGAATTGCTGCGAGAGTTATTCAGCATGAGTACGACCATATTAATGGAGTATTGTTCACCGACAGAATTTCTTCTTTGAAGAAAAGAATCCTTAAAAACCGCCTTGCAGATATTTCAAAAGGCAGAGTGGATGTGGATTACAAAATGAAATTTCCTTTAAAAAGATAAACCAATACATAATAACAAAATAATATGAAATTCCCCTTATCATTATTAACCATTGTTTTAATCAGCATTCTTATTGTTTCTTGCCAGTCACCGGAAAACAAAGCACAAAAAAGAGTTGCCGACCTCAAAAGCGCATTTCAAAAAGACACTTCAAAAGTTTTTAACAAAGCAAAAGCCAGTGCCTTATTAACAGCATATAAAAACTTTGCGGATAGCTTTCCAAAGAATGATAGCGTACCAGAATATTTATTCCAGGCAGCTCGTATTGCAAATGGATTGACATACACCTTGGATGCAATTGGTTGTTACAAAAAGGTTTATGAGAAATATCCGGATAGTAAGCGTGCTCCTTTCTGCTTGTTTATGCAAGGATTTATATATGAAAACAATCTTCACAGCCCTGATATGGCAAGGAAATTATATGAGGAGTTTATGAAGAAATACCCCAATAATGAAATGGCGAAAGATGTTAAGTTTGCCTTGGATAATTTAGGGAAAAGCGATGAGGAGATTATGAAGTCAATTATGGAAAAACAAAAACAGAAGAAGACCTAACCTTTATTATTCTATCAATCAAATGATAAAACCGGGATAACTATTATAGGTTATCCCGTTTTCATTATATAGAATTATATTAATATGGTTATTTCGCAGCCATCACAGGAGGAGTTGGAGGAGGAACCACATTTTGTATCGGTTTGGTAGATTTCAGATAGGTAAAAATTGCCTTGAGTTCATCTTCAGACATGTTTTTGTATTCCTGCCAGGGCATCGGCGGCAATAAATCCCTTGCATTTTCCATTCCTTTAAATTTCCCTTTTTTAATGGCTGTGATAAAATTAGCCTCCTGCCATCCGCCAATGCCTGTGGGGTCAGAGGTTAAATTACCTGTATAGGAAATACCCCAAGGACCCACCCATGCAGTCAAATCATTAGTGACTGCAAGCCCTTTGGATTCAGCATCTTTCCTGTTAACATCGGGTGCCGGCATTTTTGCAGGGTGCCCAGACAACCATAAAGTGCTATCCAATTCAGGACCATGAGGACCCATCTTCTTAGGAGTATGGCAATCATTGCAGCCACAAATTAATACAAGATGTTCGCCCCATTGAATCTGAGTTTCAAAACCGCCATAATTAACTTTTGGTGCTTCTTTAGTCTTTGTAGAATCAGCGGATTTATTATCTTTTGATTCTGATTTGTTATCACCACATTGTGAAAACAAGAATACACTTGCTACAAGTGCAACGATGAAAGTATGATTTCTTTTGTTCATGATTATTAGTTTTTTGGTTTATGTTTAATTTGATAATGCAAATTTATGTTATAAACATAAAAAATCAAAACAAATCACATAATAATTTTATCCATTAGCTTATTTTACTTTACTTTTACACCATTAAACAATTATAATTAATCACAATATGACAAAACAAATATCAATGCTTATTGGAATCATGTTTGCATCATTCAATATCATTGCTCAGCCCCTGATTTTAACTCCTTTTGAAATAAGCAAAGGAAAAAATACCGCAACTTATGATGAATGTATTACTTATTATAAAAATCTGGCAGAGCAGCATGATGAGATAAAAGTATTCAAATGCGGACCAACAGATATCGGAAAGCCTTTGCATTTAATCGTTATTGATAAGGATAAGGATTTCAATCGAATTAATACTTATAAAAAAGGAAAACGAGTTATCATGATTAATAACGGCATTCATCCAGGAGAGCCTGATGGAGTTGATGCCTCTATGATGTTTGTTAGAGATATTGTTACAAAGCCTGAATTCCATAAACTATTAGACAATGTAGTTATCATTGTAATACCGATTTATAATATTGATGGTGCTTTGAATCGTAATTCAACAAGCAGAGTTAATCAAAACGGACCTGAGAGTTTTGGCTTTCGAGGCAATGCTGCGAACCTTGATTTGAACAGGGATTTTATAAAGTGTGATTCAAAGAATGCTCGAAGCTTTGAAGAAATTTTTCAGAAATGGAAGCCTGATTTTCTTGTTGATACACACGTTAGCGATGGTGCCGACTATCAATATACAATGACTTACTTCCCAACTCAAAAGGATAAATTCAATCCTGTTTTAAGCACCTGGATGGTTGATAAATTCCAACCTCAACTCGATAATAAAATGAAAGAAAAAGGAGTGCCGATGTGTCCTTATGTCAATGAGTTAAAAACAACCCCCGATTCAGGAATAGTTGGGTTTATGGAGAGTCCGAGATATTGCACCGGCTATGCTGCCTTATTTGATTGCATTGCTCTTTGCACCGAAACTCACATGCTCAAACCTTTTGACAAACGTGTTGATGCAACCTATAAATTTATTGTTTCTTTATTGGAAATTGTGAGCCAAAAAGATAATGAATATGACGGTAAAAAATATTTTGCCAGTTCATATCCTGTAGAGTATTACCAGCTTCCCATTAATTGGAAATTAGATACTAATAAATTTGATATAATTAATTTTATGGGCTATGAGGCGAAATATAAACCAAGTGAAGTAAGCGGATTCCCTCGGTTGTATTATGATGAAAAAGCTCCTTTTACAAAACCAATAAGATATTATAATAACTATATAGTTTCGGATAGTGTTAAAGTGCCATATTACTATATCATTCCCCAGGCATGGAGCAAGGCGATTGATTTGTTAAAGTTAAATGGAATTGGATTAAAACGACTGTCGAAAGATACTATTATAGAGGTGTCATCATATTATATTAAGGACTATGAAACATCTAAAAGACCTTATGAAAATCATTATAATCATTATAATACAAAAGTTACATCAAACACACAAATGATTCAATATTATAAAGGAGACATTGTAATTTTTACTCATACTTATGGAATGAGATATGTTATGGAAACTTTAGAACCCACTGCCCCTGATTCCTATTTTAACTGGAATTTCTTTGACGGAATATTGATGCAAAAGGAATGGTATTCGGATTATGTTTTTGAGGATATTGCAGCTAATCTTTTAAAGAAAGATAAAGCATTAAAAGATAGCCTGGAGGCTGCAAAAAAGAATGACCCCAATCTTGCAAAAGATGGCGAAGCCCAACTAGCATGGGTTTATCATCATTCAGAATATTATGAAAAAACACATAACCGATATCCTGTAGGTAGAATTATGAAGGAGGTTTCCTTGCCTTTAGGGGAGTAAACTGCAATTATTATACTGAGCTTTATTGATTATGCTCTAGAAATTCCTGTTTTATTGTCATTATTCTTCTCCATAAACTCTTTAAGGGCACTTTCCTGCTCAAATTTCAAATTTATGGTTTATTTAATATATATTGATTTATAGCTACTTAAGTCAAAGGATTGAACCAAATAAAGAACAACACCTCGAAGGCTAAGTAACAATTGAGGTATTGTAGTTACAATACTGCGAAAGACAACTAGCAATTGAGGTAAGTAGTTACAATATTGCGAAAGACAACTGACTATTGAGGTATTGCAGTTACAATACTGTGAAAAACAACTAACTATTGAGGTATTGCAGTTACAATACCAGGAAAGACAACTAACTATTGAAGTATTGTAGTTACAATACTACGAAAGACAATTGACTATCGCTATAAAGTAGTTTATAGATAGAAAAGGATAACTATTGTTCAGAACTTCGAGAAACCTTTTTGTCCTCGATGCCCTTCTCTACTTCAACTCATACTCCAGTTTCCTCTCCAACTCCTCAATACTGATATTAATATTTATTTCACCATCCCGGGCAAAAGATATCTCCCCAGATTCTTCAGAAACAACTATAGCAATCGCATCAGTCTGTTCAGTAATCCCTATTGCCGCCCGATGTCGCATACCAAGATGCGCAGGCAAATCATTATTCTCACTCACCGGCAATACACATCGCGCCGCCTTGATTTTATTTTGAGTGATGATGATTGCTCCATCATGCAATGGACTTGCTTTGGAAAAAATACTTTCAATAAGCATGTTCGATACATCAGCTTCAAGCATGTCACCGGTATTGGTATAAAATCGTAATTGAGATGATTTAGCAATAACTATAATTGCACCGATATTGTTTTTCGATAAGTTTTTACAAGCCTTTAAAACAGGATTTATTGTCATATCATTTACTCTTTCCGATTTCCAGTTCCATAATGCAAACTGCTTTCCGAAAGCGGACTTACCAGGGAAGGTATTGGAGCCTAAAAGTATAAGAAATCGCCTTACCTCCTGCTGAAAAACAATTATCAAAGCAATAAATCCGACCCCGATAAACTGCCCAAAGATAGTCCCCAGCATCTGCATGTGCAGCACGTGTTGAAATACCAGAAATAGAATATAAATCACCAAAACCGCAATTATTATGTTGATGGCAACACCCCCTTTCAACAATCCATAAGCCCTGTATAATAAATAAGCCACCAATAGAATATCCAATATATCCAGCAACCTGACATTCAAAAATCCTATGTGAAATATATCCATTTTGTCTTTTGTTCGATGTAAAATTACGCCTTTTGATAGTAATTAACAATTTTTATCGCCTCAATCGCCTCTTTCACATCATGAACACGAAGTATTTTTACGCCTTGTAAAAGAGCAAGAGTATTTAAAACAGTCGTTCCATTAAGCGCCTCCGAAGGTTTTGTTCTGATAACTTTATTTATCATAGATTTTCTTGAAAACCCACAACATATAGGGCAATCCAACATCTTAAACAGATAAAGTTTCTTCAAGAGTTCATAATTTTGTTCCAGATTCTTTCCAAATCCAAAGCCCGGATCAATGATAATATCATTAATTCCCATCAACTTTAATTTATCAAGCTTCGGAATAAAGTAATCCATAATATCAATAACAATATCATTATAAAGAGGATTGTCCTGCATATTCTGGGGCGTCCCTTGAATATGCATCATAATATAAGGAACATTATAATGAGCAATAGTTTCAAACATCTTTTCATCCATCGTCCCACCTGAAATATCATTAATAATCATTGCCCCCTCATTGATTGAATCGGAAGCTACCGATGATCGAAATGTATCAGCAGAAATAATAGCATCAGGATAATGTGACTTAATTAATTTAATGGCTGGCAACAAACGTTGCTTCTCCTCCTCAATAGAAATATCCGAAGCCTTAGGTCGTGTTGAATAAGCCCCAACATCAATTATCGCAACTCCCTCCTCAATCATTTCTCCAACTGAATCAAGAATATCTTTATCCGAAGAATATTTTCCACCATCATAAAATGAATCAGGTGTAACATTAATAACTCCCATTACAAGAGGCGTTTCAAGACTAATCAACCTGCCTCCACAATTAATAAACTTCTTATTATAGAAAACACTATCCTCGTTCTTCATCGTTTCTTCAATTCTTTTGTGTTAATTTGCAAGATAATTCCCGTACCTAATATTACTAAACTTCAATTATATGTCTTTGACCGAAATAAATTCAATGATAAACCTTACTTCAAAACAATTCGATAACGCCATTTCAGGGTGCAAAGATATATTCTTTAAGAAACTTAAGGACTATGGAACAGCTTGGAGAATTCTCAGAATCTCTTCAATCACAGACCAAATCTTCATAAAAGCCCAGCGAATAAGGAGTATTGACGAAAAAGGAATCCAAAAAATTGCCGAAGGAATTTCAGATGAATTCAAAGGAATAGTGAATTATGCCGTAATCGGATTGATACAATTGGAACTTGAAAGCGATGAAAGAACCGAAATCCCGCAGCAAGAATGCGAGAATCTTTTCAATAAACACGTGCAAGGTGCCAAATCATTAATGATGAATAAAAACCATGATTACGATGAAGCATGGCGTAAAATGCGTATCAGTTCTTTCACCGATTTAATCCTGATGAAACTGATGCGTGTAAAACAAATCGAAGACAATAGCCGTCAAACCTTAATCTCCGAGGGCATCGCAGCCAATTACTACGACATCCTGAACTATGCTATTTTTGCATTGATAAAATTAGAAGAACAAAAATCTTAATAAATAATATTTAGCTTATGAAATTTATAACAGCTCTTTGCCGCATTATCGTTGGTCCCCTTTTTATTTTCTCCGGTTGGATAAAACTCAACGACCCTCTCGGATTTTCCTATAAACTCGATGAGTATTTCGATGTCCTGCACATTCCTTTTTTCAAAGACTATGCCCTAGTTATAGCCATTTTACTTTCCGTCTTCGAAGTAGGTTTAGGTGTAGTAGTAATTTTAGGATACCGCATGAAACTCTTTTCATGGCTCCTCTTCTTATTAATTGTTTTCTTCACCTTCCTCACCTTCTATTCAGCCTATTTCAAAGTCGTTCAGGACTGCGGTTGCTTCGGCGATTTAATGCACCTCACCCCTTGGACTTCCTTCTCAAAAGATGTGGCATTACTTTTCCTCACAGGTGTAATTTTACTTCAGCGAAAAAAGATTCGCCCCATGTTAAAAGAAAAAGCAGGAATGATGGTAACCATTTCCGGATTCGTCATTGCAAGTGCTTATGCAATCTTCTGTTATCGCCATCTCCCTGTTGTTGATTTGCGCCCCTATAAAATCGGAACCAACATCATCGAAGCCATGAAACTCCCCCCAAATGCAGTTACCGACAGTACGGTTGTTACCTATAAATATAAAAACATAAAATCAGGTGAAATAAAATCTTTCGACCAAAAGAATATCCCATGGCAAGACACCCTTAATTGGGAAGAAGTAAAAGGCAGCCAGGAAGTAAAAGTTATCCGCGAAGGCACCAAACCAGCCATCCACGATTTCAAATTAACAGATATGATAGGCGGCGACATTGCCGAAAACGACTCCACCTACACCAATTATTTCCTCACTTTAAATAAGCCAAGTTTCTTTCTTATATCTTATGATTTAAAGAAATCCGACCATGACAAAGACCTCATGAAAAAAATAAACGAATTCTACGATGCCTGCCGAAAAGATTCCATTAGTCTTATCGGTCTTACTGGCACAATCCCAAAAGAAATAGATGCCTACAAGCACGAATTCAACGCCCTCTACGACTTTTACAATTGCGATGAAACAGCCCTCAAAACAATCATCCGTTCCAGCCCCGGCTTAGTATTAATAAAGCACGGAACAGTCCTCGCAATGTGGCATCACAACGATTTCCCAAAATACGAAGAAGTAAAAACCAAGTATTTCAAATAATGGATTCATCAACGAATAACGAATCGGGAACGAATTTACGAATAGCGGATTCATTCGTATATTCGTATAAATTCGTTATTCGTTGATGCTCCCATGATAACCTTCATCCTCCGCCGTCTCCTCCAAGGTTTCCTGGTCCTCTTAGGAGTAATAATTATAGTCTTCCTCCTCTTCAAAGTCATGCCCGATCCAGCCCACATGATGCTCGGACAGCGCGCCGACATAGCCTCCGTCGAAGCCATAAACAAAGACCTCGGCAGAAATCTCCCCCTAACAAAACGCTTCATCCTCTACCTCAATGACCTCTCCCCAATCTCCATAAATAACCCCAAAACAGAATCCTCAAACATCTACATAGACACCAATAAATACGGCAACTACATCACCCTCATAAACCTAAGCAACCAAAAATCTCTAATCCTCAAACAACCCTACCTCCGCCGCTCCTATCAATCCAAAAAGAAAGTCTCCGAAATCCTCTTAGATGCCCTCCCCGGAACAGCCATATTAGCCTTCTCCTCCATGCTATTCGCCACCATAATAGGAATCTTCCTCGGCATCATAGCCGCCCTAAAAAAGAACACCCTCTACGACCGTTTCGCCCTCATCCTCTCCTCACTCGGAACAGCCGCCCCATCCTTTTTCGTCGCCATCATCATTGCATGGATATTCGCCATCCTCCTCCACAATTTCACCGGCTTAAACTGGACAGGCTCCCTATATAGAATAGACCCCTTCCAAGGCGAAGTCCTCGACCTCAAAAACCTCATCCTCCCCTCCATAGCCCTCGGCATACGCCCACTTTCCATCATCGTCCAACTCACAAGAAGCTCCATGCTCGACGTCCTCAACCAAAACTACATCCGAACAGCAACCTCCAAAGGACTCCCAAAATACACCATCATCATCCGCCACGCCCTCCAAAACGCCATTAATCCCGTCCTCACAGCAGTTTCCGGATGGCTCGCCTCCCTCCTCGCCGGCGCCTTCTTCGTCGAAACCATTTTCTCCTGGCACGGCATCGGCAAAGTCACCGTCGACGCCCTCTCCACCTACGATTTCCCCGTCGTCATGGGCGCCGTCCTCATCATCGCCATCCTCTTCACCACCATCAACATCCTCCTCGACATCACCTACGGCATCCTCGATCCACGCGTCCGACTAAGTTAAATAATCATAAATAAAATTTGGGCGGGTACTTCACCACTCGCTGGCAAGTTCAGTCCCGCTGCAGCCATTTTTTCTGCCATCAAGCTCATCACTTAATTCAATCTTCAGCTCAGGCAGAAAAAAATGTCAACATCGGGCGCAGTCTTCAAGGTTCATCTCTCCGAATTCAATTCACAGCAATCAATCGCCGCCCAAGAGCATAATTCAAGAGAGGGAATAACTATCAAAATATCCTATTATCCGAAATCATTCATTCCTTTTATAAATGGAATTTAGCTGCAACTAGACATGTTTAGGGTGAACATATCAATCTTTTCCGGAAACATCTTAATCATTTCCGAGAATCTATCAATCTTTTCCAAGAATATCTTAATCATTTCTGAAAATCTATCAACCATTTCCGAGAATATCTTAACCATTTCCGAAAATCTATCAATCATTTCCGATAATATCTTAATCATTTCCGATAATATATCAATCATTTACAGAAATATCTTAATCTTTTCGGAAATGATTATAGTCTTTCAAAAAGAAGCCGTAGATTCAATCCCGCACGTGAGGGATGAAATCAATGACTCTATCAATAATTTTAGGATCCCTTTTATTAATTAAAATTAAGCCTCTGAAATACTCAATTCCCGAAAACAAACCTCAAAGTAGCCCCCAGGTCAACATAATTCAATGGATGCATTACCCCAAACTCATAAAAAGGTTTCGCGTCAATCCCCACAGTAAAAGGAACAGACAAAAACTGGTACTCAAACCCAATTGTTCCATCCACCCCAGCCGCATGTCTGTCATTTCCCCACCTATAATGCCCCCCAATACCATAAACCCAGCACAATCTCGTCACCTGAAACTTCGATTCCCGAAACCTCACATTATGCTCCCACATCAAAGTAGCCACTTGCTGCATAAAATTAGAACCTTCTAAAGGCATAAACTTTTGCCCATAAATAACCTCAAAATAATTAGAGGGGTCCAATCCCTGTTTATATGAAAAACCATAAAGCAATCCCCCCCTTATTCCTAAACCAGTCCTATATTGTGCTTGCCCTTTGCCCAATATTAATATCAAAAACAGAAAAACTAATAACCACCTGCGTGTAAAATCTTTAATCATATTTTTAAATTTATCTAATAAAAAAACTCCTGTTAACTTTTACGCTAACAGGAGTCTTTTGGTTTCAATTTATGAGAATTTTAATATTCCCACATATCATGTTCAAAGTTAACCATGTCATCATGAATCTTTGCAGCCTCAATCAATTGGTCCATTCCGAGTTTATAATCAGCAATTCGCCTGTCATAAACATTAGATTCTTTATAGATGTAACTACCAAACATTCTTTTGAAGAAAATATCATCCCAGGTCTTTCTTTCAGCATCATTATGAGTATTAAAAACCTCATTATTAGCTAAAATCCTTCTTGCCTCAGGAAAATAAATCCAGAAAAGAGGCGAAGGCTCAGGAAGTAAATTACCTTGCTCATCCCTACTCAAAGTAATAGGACAAATACCGATAATTCTGACATCCATCACAGACCTTTGTTTATCAAAAAACCAATCTTCCTTTATACGATACCTGATAACATCATCCAAAATCAATCTTCCTTTTAATTCCATGGTATCTTTTTCATAAGGAGGATCAGGAATCGGCACCTTAACTGAATCCAAATGACCAGAAATCTTTCTTTCGAATTCAGCTTTAGTCAGCCGTTTAGTAAATTCATCATCAACAGAAGCATCATAAGCGGTTAATGTACCTTCTTTTACTCCATTCAGTAACAACTGAATAAAACTTGTTCTGTCATGAGTTGTTCCCTCCCTTGGATACTTGAAAATCAAATTAATTTTTTCATTGATTTCAATTTGTCTCCAAACCCTCTTTGACCACATCACATCTGCTTCCCTTAAAAAAGCATAAGGAATCGGTTTACGGGCAGGATAATGTTCTCTTACATAAACACCGTCAAGTACACTTGACCCTGATTGATTAATACCATTTAGAGTAGTATCATTCTTTCCTTGCTGGGAAATTGTAGCTTGATTATTCGTTGAATCCGCACCATTTTGGTTATTTTGACTTCCTTGGTTTACGTTATTTTGAGAGAATGAAAAGCTACAAACAGAACCAAGAATAATAATTACCAGGCACGATTTTTTAAATAAATTTTTCATCTTTCTCATCATTTTTAGTTTATAAAATAACAAAGTGAACACCATTAATTTCTCTTAACACACCATCAGGTCCTCTTACTTTTAAAAATGAAAAGTCGACCGCAGATTTTGAAGGCAAAGATTTAATAACATCTTTGATTTTTTGCGTAAAAGTACCACCTTCTGCATCTATTGTAAAACGATCTCCATTTTTAACATATTCAAATTTATAAGAAACCATTGTATAATGTGCATCGAAAACAAAATCATCTAATTTAGGAATAATTCCATACTGAATAGCAATAAAATCTTTGGTAACATTTCCGCCAGTTTTCCCTCCAACTTCAGCATGAGGTGGCGGAATTCTCATAACCCTGAATTCCTTAGGACCCATTGATTTAGTTGTACCTGCACCAGTTCCGGTTTTATAAGAAACACTAATATTTGCAGTTCCAGGCGTAGAAACTGTAACTATATAATGCCCTCTTGAACCTGTAATTGTCCCGTTAGTAATTGAAGCAGTAACATTTTCTGCAGGTATACCTGGAACAGAAATTGAAACAGGATTTTCAACTCCAATATAAAATACATTCATTTTATCAGGTGAGACAACTAAAGCAGATTTTGCAGCAATATATTCAGCATGAAAAGGGTATTCCTTCACTTCATTTGTAGCTGGATTTTTAACCCTTATAACACCACCCCATTTTTGGGGTCCTTCACCTCCGGGATGCGTCTTATATACCCCAACACCTGCTACAGTTTTTACAGAAGTAGTATCGGGAGTTCCGATAAAGTGTGCGGGAGGAATCGTATCATATTGTCCTAACCAAATTTCAGGTTTTTGAGTTGAGTCAGAAGCAGCAACAAAAATGTCAGCAGAATATTCCTCGCCTTCCATAACATAATTTGAATTAGCAATAACCTTCGCAGAAACTGTATTAAATTTAAAATCAGTTTTGTCGATTGCATTCTTTAAATGATTAATAATAGCCGCTTCAGCATTCTTTATATCATTTTGAAATTTAGAAAGCATGACAACTGTTGCAGCTAATGGATTATGATAAAAGTTGAACATTTCCCATGTTCTTTTACCTTCACCTATTGCATCTTTATTTTTTGGGTCTTTAGGATCAGGGTCTTCAGTGCTTAGAGATACTTCCAAACTTTTCTTAATTGCCGGTTTATCTTTATCGGTTTTATCATCCAAAAGACTTAATAAATCATCCTTAAACTTTTTCAATTTTTCTTTCAGCGTAGAAGCTTCATGACCCTTTCCATCATTTTCGTCCCCGCACATAATGTGAGTAGGAACATCATAATTATCTTTAGCGCCAACATCTATTAGTTCAGGAGTTTTCTCATTTGGATCAAGTTTTTCAACCTTTCTGATTAACATATCTTTTGTATTTTCAAGATAACTAATCATTGAATCAGACATAGCTTTTACCTTCATTGCCTTATCATAAAACGGTTTTGTTTTAACCGGATTAAGAATCATTGCAGAGCGAAAATCCTGATAAGTCTCTTCATTTTTACCTGCCAAATTATATTTAGAATTAACCAAACTCGTATTTACCGTAACAAAAGCGTTTAAAACTTCTTTTGAAATATTTAATGCAAGTAATGCTGTTAGCACTAAATACATCATATTAATCATCTTTTGTCTCGGTGATAATTTTCCACTTGCCATAATATCCTAGTTTTTAAAAAATAATGTAACTTATTTGACTACATTTTTCCACCACTACTCATGGCAGTTAGCATATTACCATAAACATTATTAAGTGCAGCTAAATTCTTTGATAATAAAGATACTTCTTGTTTATATTTTTTAGTATCTTCCAAAGATTCATTTAAATTTGACATTAAAGAATTAATTCCATCATAAAATTTACTAGTAGCTTTAAAATGTTCATTTGAATCCTGTAATTGGAGTTCATAAATGGCATTTAATGCAGATAAATTTTTAGCAGCATTTGCCATTTGTCCATTATAAATTTTTACATCGTCAGAAGCAGCAGAAAGTTCACCCATAACACCAGCAGCTTTATTGTAAGAATCTTTTAAATCACCAACAGATTTTGAGGCATCTTTTACATTTTTAACATAATCGTTAGTTGCAACAGAAGCGTCAGATAAATCAGCCAGTCTAGCAGTATTATCACCTAAACTCTTTAATCCTGCACCAAGACTTTCAATTAATTCAGGTCCAATTTTAGCTTCAGAAAGTAATTTGTCAAGTTCCTGAGAAACTTTATCTACTTTTTTAGGTTGTTTTTTACCTTTTTCTTCATCATCAAACATTCCGGAAAACTCTGGATAAACTAAAGACCAGTCATATTCATGAGGAAGAGGCTCAAATGCTGAGAAAAAGAAAATAATAGCCTCGGTACTTAAGCCAATTACAAGCATAAGACCTGCACCATTATAATGTTGAATTTTAAATAATGCACCAACGATAACTAATGATGCTCCCCAGCCATACAACTTGGCCATAAATTTTTTCCATTTTTTTCCGTGTGTGAAATTTGCCATTTTTTAATTTAGTTTAATTTAGTTAGTTAATATTAATTTTTATTGAAATTTATTTTTTAGTAATCTGCTTTATCTCTTCCAAGGAATGACATAACACAACGAAGACCAATATAGCATTTTGCCGTATCTTGATATTCATAAGATCTTGTACCTGTTTGTAAAAAATAACCCACATCCTTCCATGATCCACCTCTAATAACCTTTCTTTTTAATGCGGGGAGGTCAGAATCTTTTGCATTATATGAATAATCTGGGCTTAAATCATGAGTAAAGCTATATGCAGATTCATCAAAAGCGTTACTAGTCCACTCAGCAACATTCCCTGCCATACAATATAAACCATAATCATTCGGCCAATATGATGTAACTTTTACAGTATATACTCCCCCATCATCTATGTAATTTCCTCTCATGGGTTTAAAATTTGCAAGAAAGCATCCTCTACTATTTCTGATATACGGACCACCCCAAGGATAAGGAGATAATTGCAAACCACCTCGAGATGCATATTCCCACTCTGATTCGGTAGGCAATCTATAATCTTCCGGATAGGTGGATTCCATAGAATTAAGATATGCATGAAGATATTGCGTTCTCCAAATACAAAAAGCTGTTGCTTGAACCCAATTAACTCCAACCACAGGATACTCATCATAAGCTGGGTGCCAAAAATACGTTCTTGTTAATGGATCATTAAATGAATAGGTATAATCGTGAATCCATGCTAATGTATCAGGATAAACATTAATAGTACCTTTTTTGATATAAACTGATCTATCAGTCATGCCTTGTGGTCGCTCAAGTTTACCATCGTGCATTTCTTTTTCGGCAGCTGATTTAAGGTCTATCCAATAATATTCAAAATTTAACTTCCGGGTATCAATTTCTTTTTTCCTATAGTATCTTTCACTTTCTGGGAGGAATAATTCTGCTAAGGTTTCAGTATTTGCCTCATCATCCCATTTAATCTTTTTCTTCCAATTAATTCGTTCACCATATTCACCTTCTTCTAAGATATGATCTCCACCTATTAATCTATGAGCCAAAGAATCCCTTACCCAATATACAAACTGCCGGTATTGATTATTTGTAATTTCAGTATGGTCCATATAAAATGCCGGAACAGTTACGGATTTACTTTGAGCAACAACAGAATAGGGAACATCTTCATCGCTTGGTCCCATATTATAGGACCCGGCCGGAATATAAACCATTCCATAAGGATCTGATTGATACCATTTTGGCCTATGTTGAACTCCTACTAATTCTCCATGGTCACCACCACAACTGGCGAATAATATAATAATTGAACAACTAAAATAAGTTGCCCTCATTATTTCTTTCTTTGTCCTTAGTGCCGACTGAATTTTATTTTTCATTTATTCTAATTTTTAATGACTTAAAATACATTTGCTTAAATTATGTATTAAAGATTAAAGTCTTTGAACGATGATTTTAAATAATAGTTACAACAAACTCAAATTATCTTTGCTGTCCACCTAAAGTCCTCACATTTTCGTGACGCTGAATTTTTGGAGGTTTGGTTGTTGGTTTAAAGCAATAGTGAACCATAATTTCATGAGAACCGCCACTATAATTTTTAATCTCAGAAGTTGTCACATCATACGAATAACCAATTATAAATCCCCCGGTTTGAAAACCAACCATTGCTACAATTGCATCTTGCAATCTATAAGATACACCTCCCCAAAATTCATTTTTATAAATTGCTCTAAGGTTAATATCTAATTGAGTTGAGGAGGCATCAGACTTAATAAGAGTAGATGGTTCTAATTCTAAGGTTTCTGATACTGGGAATTTATATCCTCCCATAAAATAATAATGATGAGCAAGAGAAGATTTGATATTTCCATACGTAATGGTACTTGCTGCTAAATGGGTTGTCGACAGCCCAACATAATAATCTGTTGTATTATAATAAGCTCCAAAATCAAAATCTGGTGCCGTTGCACTTACGCTTCCCGGAACTCCTGAAAGAGAAGGAATTGATCTGTCACCTGCATCTTGATAAAAGAAAGTGCCACTTAAAGAATTTTGCATAAAACCTAAATCTAAACCTAAAGCAAGTTTGCCATCTCCTAAATCCATTCTATAAGCGTAGGCTAATTTAATATTAAGAGATTTTTGCAAACCTAATTGGTCGGAGGTTACATTTAAACCAACTCCGCCAAGAATTTGAGGTATTGCTGCATCTGCACTGAACAAAAAAGTTTTAGGTGCTCCAGGAAATCCATCCCATTGATCCCTATATATTAATGTTCCACATATTGCATCGTTACTTCCTACATAACCAGGATTAACGGATTGTTTATTAAACATGTTCATTGAGAATTGAGGATCCTGCTGTGCAGTAACCCTTAAAATCGAAGAAACTAATACTACAAGAGTAAAGATTTTTTTCATGTTCTATTTATTAATTCTATTTAAATTATACATAACCAAGGGGGACTCCCTTTTTAATTGAGCGGTAAAATAACAACATATATTTCGGATAAACAAATATTTTTTCATTTTATTTCATTTTTTACCTTAAAATAGCTGTAAAAGCCCATTTTGTTAGCTAAATTTATGGAACGCTTGCCACCACCGTTCCGGAATTTCATTAGTACATGCTGTTTCATAATCCTTATATGAACATGAAACGAGGTTTTGATGGAAATATTTTAATTGGTTGCCGGAATATGGTATTTCCATCCACCATCTATCGGTTTTTTTACTTTTATAAAAGACCAATTCCATATCCATGCTTTTCACATTAACTGTATATTTTACAAAATTAGATTTATCTTTAGAAGGATGATCTTGTCTCCTATTATAATATCCATCAATGAAATACCATATCATTTGAGCAACCAGATGTGATGTTTGTTCCTTATTATCTGCTTCAGGATTAATCTCATAAAACCCTATTGAGGATAATTTGTCAGTAAGTCCTGCATACCTTATTATCTGACAAGCTTCTTCCCCATAAAAGCCATTTGGAGATGCGTTATTATTTCCTGGTGCATCTGATTGCCTGATTGCTGATATATCAAATGATATCATATCAGCATTTCTTACTATAGGCTCTACTTCTTCTAAATCGGCGCGGACATGACCTAAACGATATACATCAAAATATAACTTTTTCATCATCTGAATTGAATCGCTACCAACAAAATAGGACTGGAATCCTATATTACTATAATTAAATAGATAATTTGGTTCATCTACTATTATCTTTCCTAAAAAAGTTCTTGAGCTAACTTTACTTTCGTTTGTTCCTAAGTCAAAATGAGAATCGACAGATACTATATTAATCATTTGACCTAAAGGACCATAACTTTTATATTGAGCATAAGTCAAATCCTGGCTGCCTCCTAATATAATAGGTACAATATTTCTTTTGAGTAATTTAGAACACACATCGGCAACCGCAATATATGTATCTTCCAATGTATTCCCAATCTTCAAATTCCCTATATCAGCAATTCGAACCTTATAATCTCCGCAAAACAATTCATACAATTTACTCCTTATTATATTTGCTGCCCCTTTGCAACCTTTGTTATTATAGGCTCCCCTTTCTTCAGGAACTCCTATAATAACAATATCTATTTCATCTAAATCAGGGAATTTACTGCCATCGGAGAAGATTTTAAAGAGGCTTCCATAAGCAAATGGATTAGCATCCTTATCAGGAAGTTCAATTTCTATTGGCTGGAGGTAATCCTCTATTTCCATATGTAAATAGTATAGGGAAACTATTTCTTAGCTTTCTTTTTTGGTGCAGCCTTCTTTTTTGGTGTACTTCCACCTTTTGTAGCGGTTTGAGGCTTCTGCTCATTTGCCAATTCAAGGCATTCCTGAAGAGTCAGTGAACCCGGATCTTTATCTTTCGGAATCTTAATATTTAGTTTTCCAAAGGCTATATAAGGACCATATCTGCCATTAAGAACCTGAACTTCCTTATTCTCATCAAAGGTCTTAATAAGCTTTTCAGCATCAGCTTTTCTTTTTGCCTCAATGATTTCAATTGCTCTTTTATTATCAATAGTAGCCAAATCATCTCCCTTTTTCAAAGAATAATATTTGCCATTATGCTTAACAAATGGTCCGAAGCGCCCCTTTCCTGGTGTAATTTCGTGTCCCTCAAAAGTTCCAAGGGCAGACGGAAGATTTGCGGCATTTTCTTTTTCATTGATAATTGCCAATGCCTCTTCAAGTGTAATTGTTTCAATGCGTTGCCCTGGTTCAAGACTTGCATATACATCCTTTTCGCCTTCTTTATCAGCTTTTAACTGAACCAATGGTCCATATCTTCCAATCCTCACACTAACTTCTTTTCCTGATTTGGGGTCAGTTCCCAGAATCCTTGCTCCAGATACTCTCTCAGCATTTGCCCCTGCTGTTTCAACTGTTTTATGAAAGGGGTCATAAAAATCCTTTATCATTTTTGTCCAGTTGATAACACCTTCAGCAATCTCATCAAATTCCTTTTCTATCTCGGCAGTGAAGTTATAATCCAGAATGATTTCAAAGTTAGCAACCAGGAAATCAGTTACCACCGAACCAATATCAGTTGGCAACAACTTTCCTTTATCAGCACCAAAAAATTCTTTGCTGGTGGAAACAGTCACCTTATCATCCACCAAAGTTAAAACCTGAAACTTTCTCTCCTTGCCTGTTGTATTTCCTTTTTCAACATATCCTCTTTTCTGAATTGTGGAAATAGTTGGAGCATAAGTAGATGGTCTTCCGATGCCTAATGCTTCCAATTTTTTAACAAGACTTGCTTCGGTATATCTTGGAAGCGGTTTACTGAATCGCTGTGTCGCAATCATCTGTTCGAAAGAAACTTTTTGTCCCGGTTTCAATTGCGGTAACAATCCTTCTTTTGCTTCCTCATCCTCATCATCGGTAGATTCCATATATACTTTCAGAAATCCATCAAACATAATTACTTCGCCGGTTGCAATAAACTCATCCGCGGTTTTATCGGGAATAATTGTGGCAACCGTTTTTTCAATCTGTGCATCAGCCATTTGCGATGCAATGGTTCTTTTCCAAATCAATTCATACAAACGGTTTTCGCGCAAATCATCCGAATCCAAAGACTGAACACTCATATCTGTCGGACGGATGGCTTCGTGTGCTTCTTGCGCACCTTTTGATTTAGTTTTAAAATTTCTGGTCTGAGAATATTTATCTCCAAATGATTTTCTGATTTCTTTTTCAGCAGCATTGAGAGCTGTATCGGATAGATTTACCGAATCCGTTCTCATGTAAGTAATCTTTCCCGACTCATATAATTTCTGCGCCGTCATCATGGTTTGTGCCACTGATGAACCAAGTTTTCTGCTCGCCTCTTGTTGAAGGGTAGATGTAGTGAAAGGTGCCGATGGCGTTCTTGTAGATGGTTTCTTCTCTACATTTTTAACAGTATAAATTGCGCCAATCAATTTTTCGAGAAATGCTTTTGCATCATCTTCCTGTTTAAATTTTTCGGGTAATTCGGCTTTGAAACTTATCTGATTTCCATTATCATTGGGTGCATTAAAATAAGCAGCAACTCTGTAATTCGATGTTACAGAAAATTTATCTATCTCTCGTTCGCGCTCCACAATCAGGCGGACAGCAACCGATTGCACACGTCCGGCAGATAAATTTGATTTCACTTTTCTCCACAAAACCGGCGACAATTCAAATCCAACAAGGCGGTCAAGAATTCTTCGCGCCTGCTGCGCATCCACCAAATGCATATCTATTAATCTTGGATTATCAATTGCATTTTGAATTGCAGATTTTGTGATTTCATGAAAAACTATGCGGTTAGTTTTCTTCACATCAAGGTTCAAAGCCTCAGCCAGATGCCATGAAATGGCTTCTCCCTCGCGGTCCTCGTCAGTTGCGAGCCACACTACATCGGCTGCTTTTGCTGCTTTCTTTAAATCGGCAACCACCGATTTCTTTTCTTCCGAAATCTCGTATTGAGGTGCAAAATTATTTTTCACATCAATCGCTTTATCGCTTTTGGGCAAATCGCGGATGTGTCCATAACTCGATTTCACTTCGAAATCATTACCCAAAAAACCCTTGATGGTCTTTGCTTTTGCAGGTGATTCAACTATAACTAAATTTTTTGCCATATCTATTTTTGGGTTATCTCATTAAATTTTGAGGGCGCAAAGTAACGCATAAAATTTTCAGGTTTCCAAATTTTTTTTCTTTTGTTGATAAAGAGTTTATGAAAAAGAGAGTGTGTTAATAACTTATAACCATCAAATAAAAAAGCTCCCTGCCAATCTATAACAGGGAGCTTGGTTGAGGAAATTTGGAGGTCTGGCAGACCCATTAACAAACTCAACTTTATCTTTAAATTAGGAAGGAATCACCGTAATTATGTCTGCACCAAAATCGCCCGGTCCTCCATCTTTGGTGTTTAATTTATAACGAAGTCGCAATTTAACTCCTTTACCTGCATCTGCCTCAGGAAATGCTGCCGAAATATAATCTTCTGGACTATCACAAATAAAAACGAAATTATCAGGAGACCCTGCAACAATAATTGTTGCCCAAACCTCAACAACATCAGCCCATTCAGGCATTGCATTACTTGTTGGCAACAAATTACTCTTATAATGAACCCCGACATGCCATCTCACACTCAAATCATAAGATAATGTTACCGGAATATCCTCTCCAACAACTCTTTTCGTCTTGGTAGTTTCATCAATATGAACACCCCATTCTATCTTTTTATCATTTGGGATATGATTATTATCTTTCACATCCGATTTAAGAAAAAGGTTAAAACGTTTTTGAAAAACCTTTCTTGAATCATCCTTTTGTTTTACTTGAGTATGATTTCGGGTTGCTGAAGCATCCTCGCCACCGGCAAGAAATTTGGGTCCCCAGTCTCCTTGGAACACAATAACTTCATCTCGATTAGCGGTACTAACCAAATACTCAGGATGAGCAGTCGGGTCTGTCCCTGCAATAACTTTCTTTTGAAGGGTGTCGAATTGTTTGTCTGATAAGTTCATTTTTTTATATATTTAAAATTGATTATTTCAATACAATTAGTGTTTTTCTTGATATAGATAAGCTTCCTCTTGGTTTAGATAATCTTTATCTAAGCTTAGATAATCTTTATCTAAACATAGATAAACTTCCTCTAAACATAGATAAACCTTCTCTTGACTTAGATAAACCCCTTCTTGGTTTAGATAATCTTTATCTAAGCTTAGATGAATCTCCTCTAAACATGGGAAAAAGTCATTTAAACCCTCTCTTGGCTTATGATTTTTAAACTCTTGGATTACGCAAGCGACACTCTTATTCAGCAGTTGAGGAAACGGACTAATTGTCCATTTAATCAAGATTGATTGGGGAGATTTTAAAACTGCTTGAAATGTTCATGCTTTATTTTATTGAGGCTGCAATACTAATCTTAAATTCTCATCCAACCAAATAAAATGAAAATAAGTTTTTCATAATCAATGTATTTTTAAGAGGTTTTCTTATACTGTGTATAGCTGCAAGCGATGATTATTTATTTTTTGGGAGGATTACCATAAGATGCAGAAGGATGGGATATATCTCCCATAAAGAGCAAAAATGCCACAACACAAATAATAATTAAAACAACAATCGTTATAGCAAAAGTGAGCAAAAAAGCGATAAAAGTAAATTTTGCAAGCCCCAACAAAACCATCACTTCGCGTTGGTTTTTGCCTCTTAGGTTAACCCCATCAACCATTAAAATATGCCAGCCCTCCTGTAATCCAACTGCTTTGGCAGTAGAATTTTCTATAACTTTTGATATCACAGGAAGCAAATTATAAGAAGTATCCAATCTAAACATAACTCCTATACCATAAATTTTATCATCTTGCTGCCCCAAAGACTTAATCGGGTTTGCAATTAATACTCCTATATATATAAGGAGTGACATTATCTTAAAACTGTTTTTCATTAAATTAATTATTTGTCGAATAACGCAAATTAAACAAAAATCTTGCCCGGGTTTAGGATATGATTCGGGTCGAAGAGGGTTTTTATTCCTTTCATCAGGTCTAATTGTTTTTCATTGAAGGCGATGTCCATGTAGTTTTTTTGCACCCAACCAATGCCATGTTCACCAGAAAGGGTGCCTCCGAGTTTAACGCATAATTCAAATATTTCTCGGATTCCTAAAGGGAGTTTGGTATTCCAATCCTCGTCCGAAAGATTTTCTTTGATGATATTTACATGCATATTCCCATCTCCTGCATGACCATAGCATACGGAACGAAACCCATATTTTGTTCCGATTTCTTTCACTCCTTTTAATAAAACGGCAAGTTCAGCACGAGGGACTACGGTATCTTCTTCCTTATAAACTGCATGAGAACGAACCGCCTCCGCAACTCTTCTTCGCATCTTCCAAAGGTTTTCTTTTTGTGCAGCGGTTTCGGCAAAGAGTATTTCATCGCACTCAAAACCATACATCACTTCCGAAATCTTTTCGCAATCTTTCATCAATACATCCAAATCATTTCCATCAACTTCTATTAAAAGATGGGCTTTGATGTTTTCTTTTATCTCGATATTAACTTCAACAAATTTCAATACCCAATCAATGGCATCTCTTTCCATGAACTCCATTGCAGAGGGGGTAATACCAGCTCGGAAAACTGCCGATACTGCCTCACAAGCTTTTTCTGCAGAGAAAAATGGAACGAGCATCAACAAGGTTTGAGTCGGGTAGGGGATGAGGCGGAAAATTATTTTGGTGATGATTCCTAATGTGCCTTCGCTGCCCACGATGAGCTGGGTGAGGTTATATCCAGTTGCATTTTTCAGGACATTGGCACCTGTCCAGATTATTTCTCCTGTTGGAAGAACTACTTCAAGATTTAAAACATAATCCTTCGTAACCCCATATTTCACTGCTTTTGGTCCACCTGCATTCTCTGCAAGATTTCCACCAAGAAAGCAGGAACCTTTACTCGCCGGATCGGGTGGATAGAATAATCCTTTAGCAATGACTGCTTCCTGGAATACCTGGTTGATAACGCCAGGTTCCACAGTTGCCTGCAGGTTTCTTTCATCAATCGCAATGATGGAATTGAACCGCTCCATTGCAAGTATAACTCCTCCATAAACCGGCAATGCACCACCGCTTAATCCTGTGCCAGCACCGCGAGGAGTGACGGGGATATTTTCTTTATTACAAACCTTGAGTATCTCCGAAATCTCTTCCGCCGTTCGTGGTTTCAGGATTACTTCGGGTGGAAATTTGAGATCTTCGGTTTCATCATGTGCATAGTGTTTTATATTTTCTTCATCATAAAAAACATGGTCTTTGCCGATGATGGATTGGAAAATGGATATATGTTCAGGGGTTACTTTGCTGTATTGCATGGAATCAAAAGAAGAAGTTAAACTCTGATTTCATTAAACTTTTGATAATCGCCACTTTCAAGAAGTTCTTTTATTTTTGAAATAAAAGGCTGCAGAGTTTGATGTTTACTATTATTAGCCAACAACAAAATTACTTTTACGTTAAATTTCGGGAGATTTTGTTGTGTTTTCAGGTTTTTATCCAAAGTGATGAAAAAATCGAATTTATTTTCCGTCATCAAACCTAAAAGCTCACCATTCTTTTTTCCTAGCCATTTCATATCTCTGATACTTTTGACTTCATATCCTTTACCAAAATCGAATTTAACTTTGGTAGGGATATTTTCATCAAGCAAAATTTTCATGAAGAATCTTTTCTGTCATCAGACTTTTCTTTGCCATTTCCA
>Ga0206937_10036_pt1 | contig 45108 bp, 41 predicted proteins | sample Alteio_BWOrgHeat_11_FD_152923 | JGI IMG/M metagenome (GOLD analysis project Ga0206937, IMG submission 152923) | Enriched cells from forest soil in Barre Woods Harvard Forest LTER site, Petersham, Massachusetts, United States -... | ecosystem: Environmental > Terrestrial > Soil > Temperate forest >... | reverse complement strand
GCCCAGGTCGAGGGCGGTCGCATTTTCGGGCAGTGATTTATAAGCCGTGCTTACAATATTTACCGTATCGTCCTTAACCCGTTTTACTACGCTCCATGCGCGGCTGCTTACATATACCTGCTGGGTAATGTTATGCTGGTATTCGTTGCGGATCTCGGTGATGATGATGCTGTTGAGATCGGCAGCGGTATATTCGGGCGCATTGAGGCGGATGATCATATTTTCGGGATTTATCCGTTCTATAAACAGGATGATGCGCTCATAGGCCTGTAACCGCAGAGGCAGGGTTTGATTTGCAACCGATTTTTTTAGTTCGAGCAACTGGATACGCTCGGATTTGTCGAGATGCGGCTTAATAAGATAGTAGGCTATCCATACCACGCCCATCCCGGCAACGGTATATTTTATGATATCAGTTATGATACTGGAGTAATTGATCATTGTTACAAAAAGGTCATAAATAATCGGCCTGCGACAAAAATCTGCATTTTACATTATATTTGTGTAGTTAATTAAAAATAAGATGAGTACTGTTGTTGAATTGGCCCCGGTAACCCTTACTGAAGGTGCCGTAAAAGAACTGAAGAAATTACGCGACCAGCAAGAGATCGGCGACGATTTCGGCCTGCGTATTGGTGTTGAAGGTGGCGGTTGTTCAGGAATGAACTACATATTGGGCTTCGACCAGCGGAAAGACGGCGATAACGAATATGAGTTAGACGGTATACGCGTTTTCATGCACAAAGCGCATGGAATGTACCTTGTTGGCATGCAGATAGACTTCCAGGATGGTTTGAATGCCCGTGGGTTTAGCTTTAATAACCCGAATGCTGCAAGCACTTGCGGCTGTGGGAGTTCGTTTTCGGTGTAAACTGAATTTAACAAAAGATTTATATAACAGGGAACCGGTCATAAGCCGGTTTCCCTGTTTATGCGCATATCAAGCGCATATCACCAAATGTTCCGATGGAACATAAATATTCTTTTTTATCTGATCGTCTACCCACCAGTTGTCCCTACGGGACACGTATTGCAGCCCATTTCGTCCCGTAGGGACGACTGGTGGGTAGAAAAAATCATAATCGGAAAAAGTGTTCCATAGGAACATCTGGTGGGTTGTAGAATTTAAATTGCACCTGGCCCAAATTATTTATCCCGCAGCCGGCAAACTCAAATAAAACGTAGTGCCCACGCTCAACGCGGTCTCAAACCATACTTTCCCGCCTGCATTTTCAATGGAGTTTTTTACGAATGCCAGCCCGAGGCCTGTGCCTGAACTCTTTGTGGTAAAGTTTGGCTCGAAGATCTTTTCGCGCAGCATTTCGGGTATGCCGTTGCCGTTATCCTTCAGGCTTATCAATATATTTTTACTGGTGATAAGGTAGCTGATATCGATCACGCCAATTTTATCCGATGCCCTAGCCTCGATGGCATTTTTGAGCAGGTTGTTAAAACAACGCAGCAATTGGTCGCGGTCGGCGTTAATATAAAATGGTGTATCAGGTGGGCTATAAATAATCCTGATGTTCTCCATGTGCGTAAAAATGGTTACCGCCTGGCTTAGCATATCAAAAACATTTAGCCGCTCCATATGCGTATCCGGCATCTTGGCGAATGATGAAAACTCCGATGCGATGGACGATAAGCTCTCTATCTGTTCCACAAACGACTTACTGAATCGCTCGAATTTCTGGTCGAATTTAGGATCTCTGTCCCGCCATGATTTTTCCAGCAATTGCAATCCCAGTTTTAGCGGGGTCAGCGGGTTTTTGATCTCATGCGCTACCTGCTTGGCCATTTCGCGCCAGGCGCTTTCCCTTTCGCTTTGGGCCAGTTTCTGCGCACTATTTTCAAGCGCTGAGATCATTTTATTATACTCATTTACCAATGCACCTATTTCATCATCGCGCTCCCATTTTATAGGTTCATTCTTTTTACCGTAGGAGATCTGCCCCAAATTATACTGCATAAAGCTGAGCGGCGCCGTTATTTGCCGGGCAATAATGATGGCAAACAAACCCACGATGATAAATATCACCGCATACACATTGATCATCACATTCAGCAGGGATGCGATATGGCTGTTATAATCGGCCTGGTCCGAGAAATAAGGCAGCTGCAAATAGCCCACCGTTTGCTGCTTTTTATTGATGAGCGGGGCATACGCTGATTTATAAGTCAACTCACCTATTCTTTCGTCATTCACCACTTCTGATTTCTGTAGTTTAGACAATTTGATGAACGCTTTGGCATTCATTCGCCGTGGTTGCAAATTATAGTTATAAACGCGTGGTTGTGTACTGATAATAGGCACGCCATTCAGGTCGTACAGGATCAGGTCGGTAGAGTAATTGCTTGCAAGGTTGTCGAAATCTATCTGGCTTTCATCATTAATATCGTGCAGGTACCTGTCAAGCGCCCCACTGGTAAAGGCCGCACTGATATGGCTTATCTTATCACTGATCATTTTCTGCTGCTGATCGGTGTATTGCTGGCTGATGGAGAAGAAAGTAATAAAGCCTACAAATACCAGCGTTATTACCACTGCCGATATAATAGAGAACTGGATACGGGTTTTATACAATACCCTGTCGAAATTGATCCTGAACTTCCATCTTAAGCTCGTTTCGGTAATGTTCAATATTTTTATACGCAGCCATAGCCAACGCACAGCTACCACCATTAAACTAAAGGCCAGCAGCAGTATAAAAAAGAAAGTAAGCGAAGTGATGTCATAAAATACCGGGTTCTGCTCCCTTGTCACCACAATCATGTAGCGCTTGCTCGGCATGTAGATCAGGTGGTTATAAGTGCTCAGGTTTTTGTACCATTCAGGGTTTTCGGGTTGAGTAGTGGCAGTAGTATATTTTTTCAGCTCCCCTTTAAAGCTGGTATTTACAAGATCATAGCCAAAAGTGCCCGATTTGTTGGTGAGCTTATTATCGCTGTAAAAGGCATATGAATAATCTTTAAACTTATAATCCTGGTGTATGGAAGCGTCTTCTAATAGTTCAGGGAATGAGCTGGCCTGGGCAACTGGTTTCGATTCGAGGTCGATAACAATGGTGCCTAACGGCTTTGAATTGCGGGTGATGGGCAGGATGGCAAAATAATTCAGCGCACCAAAAGATTCATTCTCGCGGTAAAAATAACCCGAAACCTTATACGAGCTGTAAAACACCATCTCCTCATAGCTGCTTAGCGGCGACTTGCTATCTGCATGGATAGGCTGCCCGTTAATATCAAACTCATTTATATTAAAATTATAGGCAGACAGGTATCCATCAAAATACAGCTTTTGCAGCCTGCTTTTTACAGCGCTGTAGTGTGATGAATCGTCAAAATTATTGATCACCTCGTGGTCGTTAATGATCTGACTTTCTATTTTTCTAAATATGTGATCGGCAGTCGGGTCATCCGGTACTTGCAGCTTACGCATCAGTTCCATGCGCACCTGCTCCTCCTTTTCCGATTCGATATGACGGTAACGGAAAAATGCAACCAGCGCAAAAATGAGTATCACCAACAATAGCGAAGAGGCACTAAGGTTGCCCTGGTTATAACGGTGCGCGTATGCCCGTATAAATACCACCGCAGCAACCAGTATAAAAAACGAATTGAATTGCTGGTAATAACTTATTAAAACAAGTGATATGATCACACCCAATACAAACAGCGTTATCTTATGCGCATCGGGCACGGGCAGTCGCATGCAAACGGATAGCACGGTTTCATTCAGCAAATAAAATATCAGAAAACCAAAGCAAAGCATAAACAGCCCCAGCATACTGTATTTGCCCAGGTTGAATACATTATAGAGGTCGAAATTGATATTTGAGTTGATAACCAGCCCGTAAAAAAGGTTAAGCAGCACTGCAGAAACTACCAATAGAGCTATTATGCATACGATGACGATAATGTAACTGGCTGCTTTACGGGGTATCCGCTTTAATAATTCATCGCGCTCTTTATGCAGGAAGATAAAGAACCAGGTGGCAAAGAGCACATTGAGACAGAAATCGCCAAGGGATGGAAATATGCTATTGGTGGTATATACGCCCGGCTTAAAAATATTAAGCTGGTAAATAAACCCCGGGTAATGATAATGCAGGTTGATATACCTGGCCAAAGCAATAAATACTGCCAGGGTAAGCAGCGATAAGAACACATACCGCCTTGATATCAGGTACTTACAAATGGTATGCATTAATATGCATAACGTTAAAAAGGTAAGCAGCCATGATACTAGCTCGAAATAGTAAAAAAGATGGTTTACCTCGTTCGGTTTCAGCTTTACCGAAAACAGGTAGGTATCGTTAATACTGCTGTGTACGGGGCGGACAAATGTATCGGTATAATCAGCAAGCTCGATGTTGTCATCAGAAAGCAGGTCGGCAGCGAATTTATTTTGCAGGTATTGGTTCTGAATAACATAGTCGATTTTTACCGGGATGGAAAAAACAACGGAAAAATCGCCTTCGCTTTTTTTAATTGTCTCATAAAAGCCATTGGATTCATGAATAAATGAAACCCCTTCCTTTATACGCGATGGCTTTTGCGGGATGATCTTAATACCGCTCCAAAACATCAGCGAATCACCCCTGAAGGTGCTGAACCATATGCTGCGGTCGGTGGTATAATATTGGATGATCTTTAAGGCATCTTCCGGGCGCTGCTGAATGGTTTTTAACCCTTCAAATTTTGTTTTGTTATTAATGAAGCCCGATACATAACCTTCTTTTTGTTGCAGGTTACCCTGGAGTATTTTGGCAGTTTGATCGAGATTTTTTGCCGGCGTGTATGTGCTTTGCACCACGATTGAGGTAAACAGCAAGCTGGCAAAAAGCAATGCCAGTAACAAACGTATTTTGCCGGATGTACTCATTTATTCATGGTTGACGATTAATACAGCTTACCTGCCGCGGAAACGGCTGTCGGCCGATTTTAGGTAACATAAAGCTAACGAAAAAAACGCCCGTTTGTGACGGGCGCTGTGTAAAATTATTCGGGCAATGCTGCGCTTTCGGTCGGGATATGGCGGTCTACCTTTTTTACCAAGCCCTGCAGTACACTGCCCGGACCCACTTCGGTAAAATGATTGGCCCCGTCGTCCAACATATGTTTTACCGTTTGCGTCCAGCGTACCGGGCCTGTTAATTGGGCAATGAGGTTATGTTTTATCTTTTCGATATCCGTATAAGCCTTTGCGTCGATATTCTGATAGATCGGGCATATCGGCTCGCGGAATTCGGTATTCACAATGGCATGCTCCAGCTCAACACGCGCTACTTCCATCAATGGTGAATGGAAAGCGCCGCCTACGTTCAGTTTCAACGCACGTTTTGCGCCGGCTGCGGTCAACTTTTCACAGGCCTCGTCGATTCCCTCTATAGTGCCTGAGATCACCAACTGGCCGGGGCAATTGTAATTTGCCGGCACCACAACGTTACTTATCTCCTGGCAAATGTATTCAACAGTATAATCATCCAACCCCAGTATGGCAGCCATGGTTGATGGCCTTATTTCGCAGGCTTTCTGCATGGCATTTGCACGTGCGGCAACCAATTGCAATCCGTCCTCAAAAGCGATTGCGCCTGTTGCTACCAGTGCCGAGAACTCGCCCAATGAATGGCCGGCAGCCATATCAGGGTTAAAAGCGTCTTCCAGTGCGTAAGCCAGCAATACCGAGTGCAGGAAAATAGCGGGCTGCGTAACTTTGGTTTGTTTCAATTCTTCGTCGGTGCCGTTGAACATGATATCGGTAATGCGGAAACCCAATATCTCGTTGGCTTCTTCAAAAAGTTCGCGGGCTTTTGCCGATCTGTCGTACAGATCCTTACCCATACCTACAAATTGAGCGCCCTGACCGGGGAAAATGAATGCTTTCATGTTAGAGATTAGTTGATTAGAGATTGGAGATTAGGTATTTTAATTTGCGAAGTTAATGCTAAAGATTGGAGGTTAGTTGATTGACTGTTAGAAAAATCCTAATCTCTAATTAACTAATCTCCAATCTCTATTTAATTTCTTCGAGGCTCAAGAAAGCCTTGAAGAAATTAAATTTAAAAATTCAGTTCTTGTTTTTTCTTTTAAAAACTCGCCGGTAAATGCCGATGTGGTGGTTACCGAGTTTTGTTTTTGCACGCCGCGCATGCTCATACACAGGTGGCGGCATTCTATTACCACACCAACACCCAATGGCTGCAACGTGTTTTGTATACAATCGCGAATTTCGTTGGTGAGGCGTTCCTGCACCTGCAAACGGCGCGAATAAGCATCAACCACGCGGGGTATTTTGCTCAGGCCCACCACATAACCATTTGGTATGTAGGCAATATGCGCCTTGCCAAAAAACGGCAGCATATGGTGCTCGCACATCGAATACACTTCAATATCCTTTACTACCACCATCTGGCTGTATTCCTCCTTAAACATGGCCGATTCCATAATGCTTTTTGCATCAAGATCATAGCCGTGTGTGAGGAACAAGGCGGCTTTTGCCATGCGTTCGGGCGTTTTAAGCAAGCCTTCGCGGGTAGGATCTTCACCAAGACTTTCCAGTACCGTTTTATAATTTGCCGAAAGGCTGTCGATCAGCTCCGGGTTATACCGGTCGATCTTTTTATAGCCGATGACACTTTTGTCCCTGTCGGGCAGGTTTTCTTTATCCATGTTCAAAGTTTAGTCGCCGAAATACTCGGCAGAGTTATTTTCGGTTTCGTACAGCCTCACCGAATGTAAAAAAACGCCCTCATGCGCTTCGATAGGGTCTCTTAGCTGGTTAAAGATCTCTATGCACAGCAATTCGGTCGAAGCCATTTTGCCGTTCATAAATTCCACATCCTTATTGATGTTCTTATGGTCGAGCTTTTCTATTACCCGCTCATTGATGATCACTTTCAGGTCTTTCAGGTCGATCAGATAACCTGTCGCATGCGTAACATGGCCCTTCACGGTTACAAACAGGTTGTAATTGTGCCCGTGCCAGTTAGGGTTAGCGCACTTGCCAAACACCTCGAAATTCTTTTCTTCGCTCCACTCCTCGCGGTACATCCTGTGTGCTGCATTAAAGTGTTCTTTACGCGTAATGTAAATCATCATAATTATTGTGGGTGCAAATATAAAAAACAAAAACTGGCATTTGTTTTATCTTAGCGTCACAAATAGTTAGTGTTGATAGTTGTGGGTTGAGGAATTGATTGATTTGAAAGATTGTATTTTTGGAATAGTGCGGTTGTAAGGAAAGGAAGTTTTGATGTATGAGATGTTGTTACAGGTGCTAAGTTAAAGTTCCCATCTTGAGAGGGGCGCGCCGGATTGTGCAGTAGCAGGGGTGTGTCTGGCGAACTATGCAACTGATCTCTAATCTCCAATCAACTACATGGGCGTTGCCTGCGGCCCGGGCTTTCCGCTCATACGCCTGCAGGCCTTAGGCTCGGGGCCGGTATCCGCTGCAATCCCTAACGCATTTGTCTTGAACCATGATTTAAGGATTTAAGGATTACCTGATTTTATATGCGTATATTAATAGTAGCAGCCACCGAACCCGAGATCAGCAAGCTTAAAGAAGACACCCGCTTTGCCATTTTAGATTGCGACCAGGGCACACACAGCACGCCGCAGTTCAAAAAAGCCTGCGAAAAGCTGGACATCTCCTTCCTAATAACCGGCGCAGGCATGGTAGCTACTGCGTTTGCATTAGGCAAACATTTCGCCCAAAATCAATACGACCTCGCCATTAATTTAGGCATAGCCGGCAGTTTCGACCGCAATATCCCCTTAGGCGAAGTAGTGGAGATAACCCAGGACACCTTTGCCGAATTAGGTGCCGAGGATGACGAGCAATTTATTACAATAGATGAATTAGGTTTTGGGGAAAGTGTATTTACCGCTACTTATTCATTACCTGATTCGCTCAATATCAAAAAAACTACTGCCATTACCGTAAATACTGTGCATGGCAACGAAGCTTCCATCCAAAAACTCAGCAGCCGTATCGATGCGCAAATAGAAAGTATGGAAGGCGCGGCATTTTTTTATGCCTGCAAACAGGCAGGCGTTCCTTGCATGCAGATCAGGGCAGTGTCAAATTACGTGGAAAAACGCAACCGCAATGCCTGGCAGATTGGGCTGGCTGTGAAAAATCTGAATACATTTGCTGCGGAATTATTAAATAGCTATGGGTCTGTTTGATTTTTTTAAGGGCGACAAATTAATCTACGGTCCATCACTGTATTTTTTAAACCACCCGTTAAAAGACAAATACTTTTATCGCACCATATCATTTCAGTATTTAGATAAATATACCATTACTGCCCTTGATGGAAAAAGAGCGCGAATGATAACTTTTGACGATTGGCCACAGGAAATATTCCTGAGCGCAACAGGCACACAAACCGTTTACGAGTTTTTGATAGAAATGGCCAAACGCTATCGTGGCAAAGTGCCTGCAAGACTTGACCGCACAGTGATTGAAGAACTTGAGAAATTAATAGATGAACAAATAGTAAATATATCTGACGAACCCGTTGCGCTTGACCCGAAGATATTGAACCCGATAAGATAAAAATACGTCCATGAAACTTACCCTCGGCTTTTCGCCCTGCCCAAATGATACTTTTATTTTTGATGCGCTAATTCACCATAAGATCGATACGGAAGGATTGGATTTTGAAGTGTTTTATGATGATGTGGAGACGCTAAATCAAAAAGCCCTGCGCGGTGAATTGGACATTACCAAGCTGAGCTACCATGCCTTCGCCTACATGACCGATAAATATGTACTGCTGGATGCGGGAAGTGCTTTGGGATTTGGTGTAGGGCCTATGCTGATCTCAAAAAATGAGATCTCTGTTTCTGACCTGGAGAATAATCCTGATTATAAAATTGGTATCCCGGGTAAATATACTACCGCAAATTTCCTGTTGGGATTAGCCTTCCCGGATGCGCAAAACAAACAGGAAATCGTATTCTCAGAGATCGAGGATTCGCTGTTGAACGACAAGATCGATATCGGCCTCATCATTCACGAAAACCGCTTTACCTATCAAAATAAAGGCCTGAAAAAGATCATTGATTTGGGCGATTTCTGGGAAAAGAAAACAGGCTGCGCTATACCGTTAGGCGGCATAGTAGCCAATCGCCGCTTGCCGTTGGATGTGCAACTGAAGATCAACCGGGTATTGAAGAAATCGGTAGAATTTGCCTTTGCCAATCCAAAATCAGGATTGGAATACATTCGTTCCCACGCACAGGAAATGAGCGAGGAAGTGATGTATAAACACATCGACCTCTATGTAAATAAATATTCGGTTGACCTGGGTGAAGAAGGCCGCAAAGCGATTAATTTGCTATTTGATACGGCGTTGGAAAAAGGGATCATTCCGGAGATAAAGGGTAAGATATTTTTGACGTAGTATTATGCTCGATTTGTATAAATATCAAATCGTAAAGTAAATCCTAGCTCCTTATCTTTGTTAAGTTGTATTAAGAAATTCTCAAAAGCCCACTTTCTTCCTATCCAATTATTTTGATCTAAAAACTCAATTTCTTCATTCAAAAAAGTATTGTTGTTAACATCTGTTCCAAATAATTCGATGCAAATTTTTATTAGTGATGTCAACTCTTTGAAATAAAACCATTTGGAGAACGTTCGATTGTCTTTGATGAAGTGAATTATCGTAGAGCCATCACTTGTATCAACCCAAAATGCAGTATCGAAATAGCCGATAAAAAAGGCTTCTAAAAAATATTCTGTTATAGTTGCTTTATTATCTAAATTACTATATGTTGCTTTTATAGGATGACTTCTTAATTGTAAGATAATATCAACTAGACTTTTCCCATCCGCAATCTTTTTAATCAATTTGTCAATAAATTCAGAAAACTCATTCGCAGACCAGATAATGGTTTCGATTCCAAACTCTTCGTAAACAACTTTCGCTTTTTCCTTAAGTTTTTTATCTTCAGATAGAAAAATATCACAATGCGCACCGTAAAATGCATGAAAAGCGTCTGTAATAAGATTTGAAGTTGTACTATTATTATCTGACTTGTATCCTACAAGATCTAAACAATAATATCTTGTTATAAACCAATCAAATTGTGAATAAGATTTATCCTTATTCCCTAATTTAAGTGACTGCAATACATATTCATCAAGTGATTTATTAAGTTTTGTTTTTGAAAGTTCTATATTTAAATATTCGATTATATTTTCCTTTTTATTCCCTATAACTTTTCTTGGCAAGTGTTTATCAAAGTTATTTCTAGCTGTTTTTAATAAATCAGAGGAGTTTAATGCCTGTTGAAGAGTTTCTGCTATATCTTCAAATAAAGATGCAAAAGTTGGATTGTCTCTAAACCTTTTAAAAAAAGGATTTGTACTATCTGGATTTATTTCATCAGATTTCTCAGGAATTGCAATTGATAAGTTTTTCAATTTATCTAGCGGATTTTCAATTCCTAACTTATTACATTCATTGTCAAAGTTTGTAAGTGCTTCTTTTAAATCAAAAGATGGATTTGTGAAAGATTCAAAAAATTCGAACGGGTCTCGAATATCATAGGTTATGTCTTCTATACCCCAATACTTTGCAAGACATTGATTTTTAGAATATTTCTTAATTATTGATAAATCTAGCTCTGTCTTATCAGCATCCGTACTTCGTTTTAAATCATCTAAATGAGCAGATGAATAAACTACATTTAAATAGTCAGAATATAGTTCCAGTGTTTCTTCCAACAAAGGATAATTAGATATTTTGGTAATAAGATTTGTATCTAAATAAATCCTAAGCATATAAAAACAAAGTTAATACAACAAGTGATCATACGGATACCGCTCCGTATGTATAGCGATCACCTTATCATATAACAGCTTTCGCAGCTCTTCAATATTTTCCTTTTTAGTGGCAGAAATAAATATGGCAGGGCTGTTGTTCTTCGCCATCCAGCTGTGTTTAAAATCTTCCAGCGTCATTGGCGCTACTTCTTCGCCTTCAAAAAGTGCGATGGGTTTATAGGCGTCTATTTTGTTAAATACAGTTATTACCTGTTTATCAACGGCGCCAAGCTCTTTCAGCGTTTCGTTTACGGTGCGGATCTGGTCGTCGAAATTGGGGTGCGATACATCCACTACATGCACCAGGATATCCGCTTCGCGTACTTCATCCAGTGTCGATTTAAAACATTCCACCAAATGATGGGGCAGCTTGCGTATGAAACCTACGGTATCCGATAACAGGAACGGTACATTCTCGATCACCACCTTCCTCACCGTAGTATCCAGCGTAGCGAACAGCTTGTTCTCTGCAAATACTTCCGATTTGGAAAGCATATTCATGATAGTGGATTTACCCACGTTGGTATAGCCTACCAAAGCCACACGCACCATCGCAACACGATTTTTGCGTTGTGTTTCATTTTGGCGGTCGATGCTTCTCAGGCGCTCTTTCAATAATGCTATTTTATTCAGGATCAAACGACGGTCAGTCTCAATCTGCGATTCACCCGGGCCACGCATACCGATACCGCCCTTCTGGCGCTCTAAGTGTGTCCATAAGCGGGTCAGTCGTGGCAATAAATATTGCAATTGGGCAAGTTCCACCTGCGTTTTGGCCTGCGCGGTTTGTGCACGGTTGGCAAATATGTCGAGGATGAGGTTATTCCTGTCCAATATCTTCACCTGTAGCTCATTTTCAATGTTACGCAATTGCGATGGCGATAGCTCGTCATCAAACACTACAATGTCTATCTCCTCGGCTTTTACAAACTCGCCGATCTCCTCCAACCTGCCCGACCCTACGAAAGTCGCGCGATCTGGCTTTTGCAATTTCTGGGTGAATATGCGCACAGTCTCCGCCCCGGCAGTATCCACCAGGAACTGTAATTCTTCTAAATACTCCTTTGTCTGCTCATCGGTTTCGTGGGGCGTAATTACACCCACCAGCACGGCGCGTTCCTGCTTCACAGCAGTATCATAAAATTTTTGTCTCATTAAATCCTGTCTATCAAATCAATTGCCAAGTTACTAAAAACTGCACAAGTGGCGTTAATGGGATATTTTTTGTGACAAATTATCTTAATATAAGTTTGTTAAGAATGCGACCCGGTGGACTCACCCGGTCATCGCTGCGCTCGACCACCCTCTCTTCGCTGCGCGGAAAGAGGGTAGCTACAAAATGACACGGAAATAATATCTATAACCCATGACTTTGCCCTCTTTCCGCGCAGCGAAGAGAGGGCCGAACAGCGAAGCGCATTCGGGGTGAGTCCACCGGGTCGCGTACATAACCGCTGGATAGTTTTGCGACTTGTCATTTATCTTTAGCGTTCTTATTAAATTTATAACTCAGATACACCCCTTTTACAACTTCGGGTATCAATGATTTATTTTCAATAAGAATTTCTCTTATAAAACATGTTGCAACATATTACGCTGCATCGCTATTTTTGCACCGGTTTGTAACGATTACGATTTTTTAAAACCGAATACCTTCAAACCAACTTACATAACTACTAATGATACAAAACCATGTTTGATAAACTATTAGAGGCCCAGCAAAAAGCCGGCGAAATGAAACAACGACTCGACGGCATCAGCGTTAGCGGCAGCGCCGAGGGCGGAAAGATCACCGTTGTAGCCAATGGCAATAAGGTGGTGCAATCCATCAATATCGATGAGGAATTTTTAAAGGTATCCGATAAGGAAGAGTTGGAAGAGCTACTCATCGTAGCTATTAACAAAGCGATGGAGCAAGCCGACAACGTAAGTCAAAGCGAAATGGCCGCCATGACACAACAAATGTTCGGCGGCATGGGCGGTTTAGGGAATTTGTTTGGTAAATAATCCATTATAAAATATGTCATCTCAAACGAACAGCGCAGGATATGTGCGGGGGAGTGAGGAGAGATCTTTTGCGTCATGTATAGCAAAAATTGCATAGCGCAAAAGATTTCTCACCAGCCCCGATCGCTCAACCCAATGCTATTGCTGATTCGAAATGACAAGTCTGTTTGTAAATTTTAATCTATTATATGAAAGCAACTTATTATGGCCAATCCTGCATTGAGATTGAAGCAGGCGGCAAAAAATTATTGTTCGATCCGTTTATTACGCACAATCCGTTGGCGAAGGACATTGATGTTACCTCCATCAAACCGGATTACATCCTGGTGTCACATGGGCATGGCGACCATGTTGGCGATCTGATCAACATCCAAAAGCAAAGCGGCGCTAAAGTGATCTGCATTGCCGAAATTGCAAACTGGCTAGGCGGCCAGAACATCGAAGCGCATGGCATGAACATAGGCGGTGGCTTTAACTTTGATTTCGGCCGGGTGAAAATGGTGAACGCCATTCACTCCAGCGCTTTGCCTGATGGCAGCAACGGCGGTAACCCTGCAGGTTTTGTAATTTATGCCGATGGCAAAAAGATCTATTTTGCAGGCGATACAGCATTAACCTACGACATGAAGCTGCTGGCTGATGAAAACCTCGACTGGGCAATATTGCCTATCGGCGATAACTACACCATGGGAGCCGACGACGCCATAAAAGCCTGTGATTTTGTTAACTGTAAAAATGTGGTTGGCGTACATTACGACAGTTTCCCGGCCATCAAGATCGATAAAGATGAGGTGAGAGAGAAATTTGTTAAGGCCGGCCTTAATCTAAAGTTACCTGCCATAGGCGAGAGCATTAATTTGTAAAAAACAAAAAGCCCGGCGAAAGTGCCGGGCTTTTTGCTATAAATTGGTTTTCTTTCGAAAAAGAACATATTAGTGGGTAGCCACGCTGTCCTTTTTGACTTTTACCTTTGTCGTTCCATCTTTTTTCTTTTTCACTTTTTTCTTAACTTTTACCGTATCCGTTTGAACAGCGTTCGTATGACGGACAGGCGCCGCCGCGAATACGCTTCCGAATGAGATCGCGCCTAACGCGATCATGCAAAATAGTTTTTTCATGGTCTTCAATTTTTAGTTTTACCTTAATGAGGAACGCAATTGAAGCGATAATGTTTTAACTATTAATTAGATAACTGTGCCATTAGGAATAATAGCGCGCTTTTTAACCACTACAATTCCATCCTGTACGGTGTGTGTTCCGTAATCACCGTCGGCCAACTTTTCACCACAATTGATCTTTACGTCGTTACCGATATAAGTGTTTTTATCGATGATCGCATTTTTGATCACACACCTGTCGCCAATACCCATAATAGGCGAATTACTTAGCCTGGCATCCTCTATCTGCTCAAGCGTTTGGTAATTATCGCTGCCCATTACGTAGGTGTTCTCTATAATAGTATCAAAACCAATGCGGGTACGGATACCGATTATCGAGCGTTTTAACCGGCTGGCATTGATGATGCAGCCATCGGAAATAATGGAAGCCTCAACCTGCGTTCCCGACATTTTTGATGGCGGCAGCATGCGTGCACGGGTGAAAATGTAATTCTTATCAAATAAGTTAAACTGCGGTATCTCGTCAGTAAGGCCAAGATTGGCTTCAAAGAACGATGGTATGGTACCTATATCGGTCCAGTAACCTTCATATTGATAGCTGAGTACGCGATGATTGCCGATCGATTCCGGAATGATCTCTTTACCAAAATCGGTACGCTCGTTTCCATCCAGCAATTCATACAGCAATGAACGATTGAAGATGTAAATACCCATCGATGCCAGGTAGAAGCGGCCTTGTGCAGCCATTTCCTCACTCACATCTGATGCCCAATCCCCGAAATCGCTCTTTGGTTTTTCGATAAATGAAGTGATATTGCCCTCGTGATCAGTTTTCAGGATACCAAAACCCGGTACATCGTTCGCGTGCACAGGTATGGTTGCTATAGAGATCTCCGCATTTGCTTTAATGTGGTTGTCTATCATCGTCTCAAAGTCCATTTGATACAACTGATCGCCTGAAAGGATAAGCACGTAATCGAAATCATGCACGGCCAAATGGTGCAGGCTTTGCCTTACGGCATCGGCAGTGCCCTGGTACCACGAACCGCTGGTTGGGGTTTGCTCGGCTGCAAGTATATCGACAAATGCCTCGCTGAAACTGCTGAAATGGTAGGTGTTTTTGATGTGCTTATTAAGCGAAGCCGAATTAAACTGCGTTAAAACATAAATACGTGTAATACCCGAATGCAGGCAATTAGAGATAGGAATATCTACCAGGCGGTATTTACCGGCGATAGGTACAGCGGGTTTAGAACGTGTAGCCGTGAGGGGTGACAAGCGGCTTCCCTGGCCGCCGCCAAGCACGATGCAGATTACTTTTGATGTCATAACGTGTTTTTTAAACTTTCGTAAAGGGTAATATATTCTTTAGCCGATCTGTCCCACGAAAAGTCGAGGGCCATCATGCGTTTTCGCAATAATTGTAAATGTGGCTTATTTTGGTACAAAGCGATAGCCCTGCCGATGGAATAGCTCATATCATCGACGGAAACATTATTGAAACGAATGCCGTAGCCACCTTCATCGCCAAAGTCGATCACGGTATCTTTTAAACCTCCGGTAGCACGTACTATAGGCACCGTTCCGTAGCGCAGGGAGTATAATTGATTAAGACCACATGGCTCAACACGCGATGGCATCAGCAGGAAATCGGAACCGGCATAGATCAGGTGCGACAGGCTTTCGTCGTAACCTACAAACACATTGCACTGTCCGGGGAACTGATTTTTCAACTCGGATAATTGCTGCTCTATCCATGGCTCGCCCGTACCCAGCATCAGGAAGTTAAATTCACCCGGATGCTCGAACAGGCTGCGGCGGATGGCTGCGGCGATCAGGTCGGCGCCTTTTTCAAGCACCAGGCGACCAATAAAAGAGATGAGCGGCTTCTCAACGTCAAGACCAAATTTTTCGCACAGTGCTGCCTTATTTTTAGCCTTCCCTTCTTCAGGTTTTGCTGGTGTAAATTTATTCGGGATCATCGGGTCGGCCTTCGGGTTCCATACATCCGTATCTATACCGTTAATGATACCCGATCCCTTTGATCTTTCTAAATAAAATAAATATTCCAATCCGTTGGAGCTGTATTCAAGCTCGTGCAAATAGCTTGGCGATACAGTAGTATAACGCCAGGCACATTTCACAGCTGCGGCCAGCGGATTGATCGACCCGCCCCAATCCAGCAGACCGGTTTGGTTCAGATCAACATCAGGCAGGTAATTGAATTTATCCCAGCTTAAAACACCATGGTATTGTCCGTTATGGATAGTGAATACTGTAGCGATATTTGCCAGCCTGCTGTACAGCCTTGAATGATACATCAGGAATGGGATCAACCCTACATGATGATCGTGGCAATGGATAATATCCGGTGTTTGCTGCGAGTAGCTGATCCAGTCGAGAAATGCCAGTTGAAATGCAACGAATTGTTCGCGCTCGTCGGGGTACATGTATACCTCTTCGCGATCAAGCAGGCCGGGGATCCTGATCAGGTATAGCTCAAAGCCGAGTTTATCGGTGTGTTCTTTTAGTACTTCAAAGTAATAGCGCTTATTGCCCAGCAAAGTTGCCGCCTGGAAAACCACGTCGAAGACATTTTCTTTAACGAATTTCCGGTTATAATAAGGCAATACAACAGCGGCGTTCATGCCCGCTTTATTCTGGTATTTTGGCAATGCGCCAACAACGTCAGCCAGCCCGCCGACCTTAGCGACGGGGTAACATTCAGCAGCAAGGTGATAAATTCTCATTGAGGATAATGTGCTGTCAATTTAAGCAAAGATTGACAAAAGAGAAACCTGTAATAATTAATATAGTTTTTAAAATTTAGGCGGATGATTGTAAAAATGTTGACAATATTTAGGTGAGATGGTTGAAAGAATGGCAGGAAAAACAGGGCGTTTCTGTTTGATAAAATTTCAAATAAGCACTATAAAAATAAAAAATCATCAAAAATCAACTGATAATTGATGTGTGAAATTCCTTTTTAATAAAATTAGCCAGTAAGATTGAGGGAGAAAAATCAGAATGCGATGTCGCAGTTGATTATGGCAGACCGCAGCAAACCGGTTTCCTCATAGGTTTGCTCATAAACTCCCTGTTCATTTAAGGTTAGCAAAGTGGTAACCTTATTTTCCGGATCGATCATGAAATACTCTTTTACGCCTGCTTTTTCGTAAAGTGCACGTTTGCGTTGGGTGTCGTATAATTTGTTTTTTGATAGTATTTCAATGGCAATAGACGGTGCGCCATAGATACCGTCCCGCTTTATCTGATCTGAGTTTTCGTTCAAAATAACAATTAGATCTGGCTGTATTACTGACTCAAAATTTTCCAGGTAAACATCTACCGGCGAAACAATTACTTTACCGGCTTTGGTTTCTTTTAAGAAGATAAAAAGTAAAGCATTTAGCTCGGTAACCAAAAGCTGATGTAAGGTTGTAGGTGACGGCGACATGATCAGTTCATTAAAAATCACTTCACAACGCGTGCCTTCAGGCAGCATTTGATAAATTTCAAGTGCAGATGATGGTATTTCCGATATGAAGTTTTTCGCTTTCATTAGTCTCTACTTACAAATATAATTATTTGTGGTGAACTAATATAATGCCAATTAGATCGTCATGGCGAGGAACGAAGCCACCCCTGCGCGTGCAAGTCAAGGAGTGGTCGGTTTGTTAAATGATGTCATTTAAAAAGTATTTGTTTCATTGAATAGCAAATTCAGAGATGGCTTCGTTCCTCGCCATGACGAATCACTATCTATCAATGCGCCTCCAGCCAATTCGCACCAACACCAATTTCAACCATAATCGGCACCTCGGTTTTAATGGCGTTCTTCATGTTCTCCATAATGATGGGCTTTACTATTTCCACTTCATCATTCGGTACGTCGAAGATCAATTCGTCATGTACCTGCATGGTCATGCGGGCATTTAGTTTTTGGGCACAGAATTCTTTATGGATATTGATCATCGCAATCTTGATCATATCTGCCGCCGAGCCCTGTATAGGTGCATTGATGGCATTTCGCTCGGCAAAGCCGCGTATGGTTGCATTGGCAGAATTGATGTCGCGCAGATAGCGGCGGCGGCCCATCAGCGTGCATACATAACCATTCTCACGGGCAAAGTTCATGGTATCGCTCATGTATTGTTTGATGCCGGGATACTGTGCGAAGTAATTTTCGATGATATCAGCAGCCTCTTTTCGGGGAATGCCCAGGCTCTGCGATAAGCCAAATGCCGATTGCCCGTAGATAATCCCGAAGTTTACCGCTTTGGCATTGCGGCGCTGGTTACCATCAACCTCGTGCAATTCAAGGCCATAAACTTTGGCCGCGGTAGCGGTATGGATATCGAGATTTTTGGTGAAAGCCTCCATCATATTGACATCCTTGCTGATCTCGGCAATAATGCGCAGCTCAATCTGCGAATAATCCGCCGATACGATGGTGTGCCCGCTGTCGCGCGGGATAAATGCCTTACGCACCTCACGGCCGCGCTCGGTACGGATAGGGATGTTCTGCAAATTGGGATTAGTCGAGCTTAAACGCCCGGTTGCGGCAATAGCCTGGTTGTATGAAGTATGTACCCTGCCGGTTTTGGTATTTACCATCTGCGGCAACGCATCTACATAAGTCGACTTCAATTTTTGCAGCTGGCGATAATCTAATATATCGCGTACTATGTCGCTTTTTACAGCCAGCGATAATAGTACGTCCTCCCCCGTTTGGTATTGGCCGGTTTTGGTTTTTTTAGCTTTAGGATCGAGCATCAGCTTTTCAAATAACACCTCGCCTAATTGCTTTGGCGATGCGATATTGAAGCGCACGCCTGCCTTTTCATAAACGATCTTCTCCAGCTTGGCAATGTCTATTTCCAGCTCTTTGGAAAACTCGGCGAGTGTGTTATGGTCTATTTTTACCCCTTCATACTCCATATCGGCCAGTACATAAATGAGCGGATGCTCTATTTCGTGGATCAGCTTTTCGGCTTCCACCTGTTTTAGTTTTGGCTCGAAAACTTCTTTTAGCTGCAGGGTAACGTCGGCATCTTCGGCAGCATAGTCTTTTATTTTCTCTATTTCCACATCGCGCATATTGCCCTGGTTTTTGCCTTTGGGGCCGATGAGCGCGGTGATGGAAACCGGTTTATAGCCAAGGTAGTTTTCCGACAGTACATCCATGCCGTGGCGGGTATCCGGGTCGAGGATATAGTGCGCCATCATGGTATCGAACAAGCTGCCTTTTACCTGTACATCGTACCATTTGAACATCAGGATATCAAATTTCAGGTTTTGTCCGATCTTGGAGATCGAAGTATCCTCCATTATTCCCTTAAATTCGGCGACAATGCTTTTTGCCTCTGCCTGATCGGCAGGAATCGGCACATACCAGCCTTGTCCCGCTTTTATAGAGAATGACAGGCCAACCAGCTCGCAGAAGTTTGCATCGGTGCCAGTGGTCTCCGTATCAAAGCAAAAACTGGTTTGTTGTTTCAGCGTGTTGATCAGTTGCGCGCGGGTTTCAACCGTATCCGCCAAATAGTATTCATGCGGAACGTTATCGATATTTTTTGCAGCGATGGTCGGTGTTTCCGGTTCGCCAATGTCGGCAATGTCCACCGTCATGGTCGTGCGGCCGGTAGCAACCGGGTTACCAAAGAGGTCGGTTTGGATGGAAACCGACTTCATTTCGGTGATACTGAAATCGTCGCCAAATACGCGGCGGCCCAGCGTGCGGAATTCCAGTTCGGCAAATAATGGCTCCAGCAAGTCTTTGCTTGGGGCGCACATTTCCAGTCCGGCTTCATCCAGCTCTACAGGCACATTCAGGTTAATGGTGGCCAGGCGTTTTGATAGCAGGCCCTGCTCTTTAAACTGTTCCAAATTTTCTTTCAGCTTGCCTTTTAGCTCATGTGTATGCTCGAAGATGTTTTCCATCGAGCCATATTGTTTGATGAGTGTTTTGGCGGTTTTTTCACCCACGCCGGGTATGCCGGGGATGCCATCGACCGCATCGCCCCACAGGCCTAAAATGTCTATTACCTGCTCTACATGCTCAATTTCCCATTTGGCGCAAACTTCCTTCACGCCCATTATTTCCATCTCGTTACCCATGCGGGCAGGTTTGTAGATCTTGATGTTTTCAGATACCAGCTGTGCAAAGTCTTTATCAGGCGTCATGCAATATACCTCGTAGCCTTGTTTTTCCGCTTTTTTGGCGAGGGTGCCAATGATATCATCAGCCTCATAACCATCAGAAGTAATGAGCGGAATATTGAAACCCAATATCACCTTAAACACATATGGCATAGCCTTCGACAAATCCTCCGGCATGGCCTCACGATGGGCTTTGTATTTTTCGTACTCAATGTGGCGGTCAGTCGGCGCTTCGGTATCGAAAACCACAGCCATGTGGGTAGGCTTTTCCTTCTTCAATACATCCAGCAGCGTATTGGTAAAGCCCATTACGGCAGACGTATTCAAACCGCCCGAAGTGAAGCGCGGCGTTTTACTTAAAGCGAAATGCGCCCGGTAAATAAGGGCCATGCCATCCAGCAGAAATAACTTTTTCATATTGATCACGAATTACACGAATGTAGACGAATTGCACGAATTAGAGCGAATAAAGTCGAATTATACGATCCTTTCAAAGCACGAATTAACGCAAATTAATAAGTACAGGTATGTTAATATTACAAATTATGCGAATTGTAATCGCGTAACTATTAATTATTCAAATAGATAAAAATTATTCAATATTCAGCATAATGGATAATTCTGCTGTGCTGATCACGCGGTCAAATCCCATTGATTTAAGGTGATCTGTTAGTTTTTTATCGCCTGTCCATAACAGGCCATCCGTTTGAAGAGCCAGGGCAACAAAAGCAATGTCATCGCTGTCTACTCCTTTTGTAAGCCTGTCGGCCTCCTGCCAATGTACAGGCATTATAAAATCTTCTTCATACAGTTTGATGTATTGCAAATAAGCATATATATCATCCGATATTACTTTAGAGGTACGTTTAGATGCCCTTACAATTTTGTCGTGATGTTTGGATAATTCAGCGATCAAGATATGGCTGCTTATACGTTTGATGGGTAGACTATAATAGCTTAAAATTCGCGCAAGCCTGCTGTTTGGAGTGATAAGTGCAGAAATGAAAATATTGGTATCGATAACAAGGATCATTTAAGAAAGCGATGCTTATTTTCATCCCACCAGTCTTTATTGATCTCACGTGCTAATTCGTCAGCTTCTTCCTGTGTGCCTTTATTTTGTGCATTGGATTCCAATATGCGTAAATAGTCAATAGTTTTCTGCACCTCATCCATACCAATTAGAGATGCATCTATCTTAATAATCACATTCTCGTTGTCGCGTTCAATCACCATAATAGGATTCCTCTTTATCCAAATTTACACTATTTTTTCGCCAAAGCCAATTTGTGTAATTAGTATTCGTATAATTCGATCTTATTTATTGATACGTGTAATCACTTAAAAGAGCAGTCCGGCAAATGGTCGTTCACCATACCCGTGGCCTGCATGTGGGCATAGCAGATGGTGGTGCCAAAGAAGGTAAACCCTCGCTTTTTCATGTCCTTGCTGATGGCATCAGAAATGGGTGTGCTTGCAGGAAGTGCGCCGGTGGTATTGTTGATCGGCTTTCCATCGGGCATAAAGCTGTATAGGTATTTATCAAATGAGCCGAATTCTTTTTGTATTTCGATAAAGAGTTTGGCATTGTTGATGGCGGATTTGATCTTTAGCTTATTGCGGATGATACCCGCATCGTTCAGCAATCGCTCCGTATCCTTCTCATCAAAGGCAGCTACTTTATGCACGTCGAAATTGGCAAAAGCTTTACGGTAATTCTCGCGCCTGCGCAATATGGTGATCCAGCTCAATCCCGCTTGTGCCGATTCAAGGATTAAAAACTCGAACAGGATTTTATCGTCGTGCGTTGTTTTGCCCCATTCTTCATCGTGGTATTTGATATAAAGCGGGTCGGTGCCCGGCCATACGCAGCGTTTTATTGGTTTTTCCATAAGGTGTGTTTGAATGGGCTAATATAAACTTCCGATAGCAAACTTATAATTGAAAGAATGAAAATGGGTCAACATCCTGTCCAATCTCTTTAATCCGTTTAATCCTGGTTCAAAGCCAGCTCCGCTACTTCCTCACCCACCAAACTGCCCATCGCTACGCCCATACCGTTGCAGCGTACCGCGCAATACGTGCCGGGGCCTATTTGTTTTACTATCGGGCACAGGTCTTCGCCGAAACCCATGATGCCGCTCCACCAGTAGTCGATCTCAGCATCCTGACCGGGCAGGATCACTTCGTTAAGATAATCCATAAGTTGCTGCCTTACAATATCGGTATGGCCGAACTCCCAGGTCGCTTCAGCCTCAAAATCCAGGTTACGACCGCCGCCAAAAAGTACACGGCCATCTATATTGCGGAAATAATAATAGCCTTCGTTAAAATGATAAGTGCCTTTCAGTTTCAGCCCGGGGATGGGCTTGGTAACCATTACCTGCCCGCGGCCGGGTGTCACTTTCAGCTCGGGGAAAAGCTGGTTGGCGAAGGCATTGGTTGCCAGTATCATTTTAGGCGTTTTAAAAATGCCATGCGGCGTATGCAGGTAGATCTGATCCTTATAATGCTCTATTTTGGTAACCGGGCACGAATTTAAAACCGCGACATCCAAACTGTAAACCTTTTGCAGCAGGGTGCGCATCATTTTGCCGGTGTTGATCTGTCCCTCATACGGGTTATAGATCAGGTGCTTAACTTTATCAAAGCCAAAAGCGCCGATCTTATCATCTGCGACTGCATAAATGTCAGTCCCGCCGATAGCATCTTTTAATAATCTATTGAGATACGGAATTTTATCGATGCACCTTTCAGCCTGCCTATGCTCGTTATCCATAAACAGCTCATATCCGCCATGCTGGTAAAAACCGATATTGGCATCGCCGAGGTTCTGCCGCAGCCGTTGTAAGCCGCGCCATTTGTAAGCTACCAGCTGCGCAACTTCATCTTCTGATGATCGCTTTAAACCTTCCAATTGTTCCGAAACAGTGCCAAAACAGGCAAATCCGGCGTTTTTTGTGCTGGCGCCTGTTGGCAGGAAGCCGCGTTCCAGCACCAGTACCTTTAGTTTGGGCTCACGGGTTTTTAGGTGCAGCGCGGCGCTCAGGCCAACCAGCCCGCTGCCGATGATGATCACATCGGCATCATCAATAAACGCGGTGCGTTCCCAATATGAAAATGATGCTTCCAAACGTTATAAATGTATTCAAAGGTACAACAATCGTTTCGCTGGTTCTTTAATTCGGAATACTTTTTGAAGTAACAGACATAACAAATATTTAATTATGGATCATTTCATTTTAGGATATATAGCTATAGGCCCGGCCTGGCTGCTGATGATAGCAATAGCCATAATTGGCGCTATTGTGCAATGGCGCTTTAAAAGCAAGTTCAGGGAATACGCGCAAATGCCTTTGAGCTCGGGCCTTTCCGGCCAGGAAGTAGCCGAACGGATGCTGCGCGAAAACGGCATTTATGATGTGCAGGTAGTTTCGACAGAAGGCCAACTCACCGACCATTATAACCCCGAAACCAAAACGGTAAACCTCAGTCCGGATGTTTTTTATAGCCGGAGTGTTGCCGCCGCCGCAGTAGCCGCGCATGAATGCGGTCACGCTGTTCAGCATGCAAAGGCTTATACGTGGCTCAGTTTACGCAGCGCAATGGTGCCGGTTATCAATGTGGCATCAACCTTAACGCAATGGACGTTGTTTATTGGCGTACTACTGTTGTTCTTTACGCATAATCCATTAGTATTGGCAATTGGCGTTGCTGCTTTGGCGCTGGTAACGGCGTTTAGTTTTATCACTTTGCCTGTGGAGTTCGATGCAAGTCGCAGGGCTTTGGCATGGCTCAATAACAATTACACCGTAATGCAAACGCAACAGGAACACAACGAAGCAAAAGACGCCTTATGGTGGGCCGCCATGACTTACGTGGTTGCTGCCCTGAGCGCGCTGGCTGCTTTGTTATATTATGCATCGTTATTGTTTAACAGGCGCAACTGATAAATTTCTTCAGAAAATTAATCCTTACAAAATGCCCTTTAGCAATGTTTTAATGGGCATTTTTTATGAGGTAATAATTTGATAATAAGCTTTACTCAAATTCTAATTTAAACTATAAAACTTATATGCCGTCTTAAATGTATTAGTAAACACACTAAACAAAACAATTTATTATGAAGAAGCTACTAAAAATTGGTTTTGTTGCTGCCGCGATGTTATGCGCAGCGCCAAAACTTCATGCACAGATAAGCGTTGGCATCAGCATTTCGGCCAATATTGCCCCGCCGGAACTGCCGGAATATACACAACCGCCATGCCCTGAAGATGGCTATTTATGGCAGCCGGGCTATTGGGCTTGGGACCCGGATGTACAGGATTACTATTGGGTACCCGGTGTATGGGTTGCCCCTCCGCAGCCAAATTATTTATGGACACCGGCTTACTGGGGTTATGAGAACGGCGCATACGGTTTTCACTCCGGTTATTGGGGCCCGCACGTAGGTTTTTACGGTGGCATTAACTATGGCGGCGGTTACGTAGGCGTAGGCTTCGTGGGCGGTAACTGGTCGGGCGGCCACTTCCGTTACAATACGGCCGTTGTAAATGTGAACAGGACGATAGTACACAATACCTATGTAGACAGGACTGTGATCATAAACCATACCGTGGTAAATAACCATGTAAGCTTTAACGGCGGTTCGCATGGTGTGCAGGCAAGGCCTCGTCCGGAGGAGTTAGCTGCAGAGAGAGATCATCACGTACAGCCTACCAGCCAGCAACAAAATCATGCGCACAAAGCTATGCAGGATAAGAGCCAGTTCTCCAAATCAAACGGGGGCAGGCCAACCAACGTAGCTATGAACAAACCGGGTGGCTCACATTTTAACCCGGAAGGTAAATCAGTGCCGCATACCGCTACGCCACAAAACCATGCTACGCAGCATACTAATGGCGCTGCTGATCACAAACCAAGCGTGAACCAAACCAACCCTGAACGTAATAACCCGGCAGATAATAACAAACCGGATAACCACGTAAAGACTGAACAAGCTAAACCAGCTAATCAGACAAGGCCTGAAAATCATCCAAAGCCCACTAATTCGCCTGGTATGGCCCATCCAACGGAGCAGCATACACAGCCGGCTGCGCAACAACATGCTCCGCAACAGCATAGTGCTCCGCAACAGCACAGTGCTCCGCAACAACATGCTCCTCAGCAGCATGCTCCGCAACAGCATACGCAGCAACACGCACCGCAGCAACACAGTGCACCGCGCCCGCAGCAGCATGCTGAGCCGCACCCTGCCGAAAAGGAACATCATTAATTTCTAATTCAGCAATAGCTAAAACAGCCCGTACCGGTAAAATGGTACGGGCTGTTTTGTTTTCTGTTTTTGGGGTGACTTTGCCGGTTGATTATTCACCACTATAAGGAGTTAAATTATTATCCGAATTTATAGGATGCGTTAAATTGTAGTTGATATTATTTCTATAAAATTACAATGGACTTAACTTTACAAGTTGTTGATATTTAGAAAATTATATAATTTTAGGATTCACAATTTAGCTTCTGAAACAACAACCGCCGCCCCAGCCTATGGAAGTCCACCATCACCCTGAAGTCGAAAAGAAGGGCTTCAAAGAATACCTGTTAGAAGGCCTGATGATATTTGTGGCCGTTACCATGGGCTTTTTTGCCGAAAGTATAAGGGAAAACATCACCAACAAAGAACATGTACAGCAACTGTGCAGGGGTTTTGTACAGGAGCTAAGATCAGATACCGCAAGGCTGGATAAGGTAATGGCGGCGCACCAGGGCTATGTTAAAAACGACGACAGCCTGCTGGTTCTGTTGCAGCAACCCATGGCCGGGATGGATACCCGGAAATTACAACAGCTTATCGGCAATAGCTATTCTATAAAATTGTTCCAGGGCTCAAGCGGCAGTATTAATGCCATAAAAAGCGAATTGCATTTAAAACAGTTCTCCAGCTCCGGCATAGCCAATTATATTTCCGATTACCAATTTGAGGAGGATATTGTAAAGCATGTTGAAGACCTGGAACTGCAGCATATAACCAGCCACATCCAGCCTTTTTGCGAAGCACATTTTACAACGGCAAACATGTCGGCTTACTTCTTTTCAAAAAACCAGCGCGTTGCTGATGGCCGTTTGCGTAATCTCAAACAGGATGACATTGAGCAGCTCGGGGTTAATGTCAGCATCCTAAAAGTGTTGCATTTAGATGCGATAGAACACCAGGATTCGGTAAAGCAAGAAGCAGTAAGGTTGATCAAGTATATAAATGACCGCTTTGGCCTGGATGAAAAATAAATGCATAAAAGAGTATCATAACAATTAACACCCCTATTAATGGAAGTACACCACCATCCCGAGGTTGAAAAGAAAGGCTTTAAAGAATACTTACTCGAAGGCCTGATGATATTTTTAGCCGTTACCATGGGCTTTTTTGCCGAAAATATACGGGAGCACATTACTGAGCACCATAAAGTAAAAGCGTATGCCGCAACCATGATGAGCGACCTGCAGGCGGATAACGACAGCTTAAAGGACCTTATTAAATATTACACCATGGCATCGGCAAATGTGGATTCGCTGACGAGCCTGCTAACTAAAAACGACATTAAAAAAATCCCTACCGGGAAGTTGTATTATCACGGCCTTTTTGGCGGCGCATCGGGTACGTTCATACCTAACGATGCTACATTTCAACAACTGAAAAGTACCGGGTCGCTGCAATTCTTTGAAAAGCATATCGCGCGCGAAATAGAACAGTATGACCAGCTTTGCCGAAGGTTGCAGGCTATCCAGGAAAATGACCGCGCTATATATGTAGAGGTGCGTAAGATGCGTGCCCGGATATTTGAATTCCAATATAATTCGCAGGTCAATAATATCGTTCAATACAGCTACTTGCATGGGATAGATACTGCTGCGCTGAATAAATTTCTGAAAAGCGGCCCGCCCCTGCTCACCTATGATCCTACTGTATTTAATGAGTATTTGGAAATGGTACGGTCGCGGTTTTTGCCGCGCCTGGTGCGAAGCATGAAAATGGTTTTAACATGCAATACCAAATTGCTTGGCGATATGAAAAAAGAGTACGGCGATAGGGAATAACATCGCCGTATTTTAACCACAGAGAACTCAGAGAGGAAAAACACAGAGCGCACAGAGTGAAAAAGATCTCTGTGTGCTCTTGTAAATCTTAGCGCTCTACGTGGTTAAACTGAAAATAACATCTCCGATATTTTTTAACCACAGAGAACTCAGAGAGAAAAACACAGAGAACGCGGAGTGAAAAAAATCTCTGTGCCCTCTGTGTAAATCTCAGTGCCCTCTGTGGTTAAGCTCCCGTAACAAGTTCTCTTTTCCAATCAAATAAAAATAATTTTTGCAAGTGTCAAATTAATATATCTATATTTGCAACCAATCGGTTGCAAATATTATGAGAAGAGACGTTTTCCAGGCCATAGCAGACCCTACACGCAGGGCAATTTTAACCTTACTTGTGGTGCAGGCCATGACGCCCAATGCCCTTGCCGAGCATTTTGAAACCACCCGGCAGGCAGTATCAAAACATATCGGGATCCTGACCGAGTGCGGGGTGGTATCGCAAAAGCAAACCGGCAGGGAGATCCATTACCACGTTAATCCTGAAAAATTGAAAGAAATAGACATCTGGCTGGAACGCTTCCGCAAAATGTGGGAGGACCGCTTTGATCAATTAGACAATATATTAAACAACTTATAAAACTAAAAACTATGACAAACAACATGGTGTTCGAAAAAGACCTGGCCGCTAAAAAAATTCACGTAGTACGTGAGTTTAACGCGCCGATTGAAAAAGTATGGAAAGCATGGACAGACCCTGACGTGCTTGAAAAATGGTGGGGCCCAAAACCGTGGGTAGCTAAAACCAAATCGATGGATTTTACGGTAGGCGGCGCCTGGCTGTATTCGATGGTGGGTCCGGAAGGCCAGGAGCATTGGAGCTGCGTAAAATTTACCGCTATTGAGCAAGGCAGCAGGTTTGCAGCAGATGCTGTATTTTCTGATAAGGATGGCAATGCGGCACCAGGCGCAAAGGCAGGACACTGGGATAATAAATTTATAGCCGAAGGCGACAAAACAAAAGTAGTGGTTGACCTTAGCTTTGATGACGAAGCAACCATAAAAATGATGGTGGAAATGGGCTTTGAAGGTGGCTTTACTATGGGCCTTAACCAACTGGAAGAATTGCTGGCGGCGGAATAGATGTGAGAATTGAGACGTGAGACTAAATTCATATCGGTTGCTCAAATTCACGCAAGAGGCTGTCCCACAATATGGGGCGGCCTTTTTTTAGTAATAGCCTATGAATAGACATGCGGCTTTAAATAAGCGCAGGGAATGTGCGATTCCCTCCCAAGGGTTTAAGTTAACCCATAAAATTGTATGGCTGGTATGGTTGACTATTTCACCAGGTGTTCCTACGGAACACAATTGTAAATATTAATCGTTTTTCTACCCACCAGGCGTCCCTACGGGACGTGGCTTGCAGGTTATACGTCCCGTAGGGACGTCTGGTGGGTAGAAATGCGTATGAAATGAGTCCTACGTTCCGTAGGAACGTTTCGTGGGTTATAAATTAACAACCGGCCGCTTGGATTTTATCATTAACCGTTAGATGACATTACGAATTTTTTTATTTTATGGGTTACCTTAAACCCCGAGAGGAGGGGTTTATACTGTTTGCATGGCCAATAAACCCCTCCCTGCATTTACGCGCCTGCAGCCACGCCCCCTCCCTCCGCGTGCCGCTGTAGCTTTAGCGGAGGAGCAAGGAGGGAATAAAAAAGCAATCTCTATTCATGGGCTATTACTCCTTTTATTGAACAGGTTTAGCCCGGTGAAAAAAAACTCACATTTCCCCCAGCATTTTGCCAACCGGCTGCGTAATGTAATTGTATGCATATGCCAACCAACACAATTACAAACATTATTAATCATTCAATATGAAAACGATAGTTTATTACGTGCCCGTTATTTTAGGGATCATTGTTATGGCCTTCTGCATAAACAGCTGCAAAAAAGATCCAACGTCTTTGCAAAAAACGGCCACAGTGAGCACTGTTGCCACCGGTTATTATACGAGCATTACAGTTGACAAAAGCGGGAACATTTACGCGCTCCGGATCCAGGATCCTGACACTATTTTCAGGATCACACAATCAGGTGGCAAAAGTGTGTTTTACGTTCCGCCGACTACTATAGATCATGATACGGTTGAGCACCACCCGATGCAGTGCCTTACTACCGATTCGGCAGGAAATATATATACAATTGCTTTTAACGGCATAACTCACCCCGACGTGCTAAAAATAACGCCAACCGGCACGGCTACAACTTTGTACACTAACATCAGCATGGCATATTTCCAGGCGAATGCAAAAATAGCGCTCGATGCACAGGGCAATCTCTATTACCCCGGTAACAATACGTTGTATAAGATATCTCCCGGCGGCGCATTGTCAACCGTATTGACAGCACAATTCGTAACATTTACACCGGATGTTTATGGTAATATATATTATACCAATATGCAAAACAGCATACAAAAACTCAGTACAACAGGTACAACGAGCACCGTAGGGGCCGGCAAGATACTGGGCGATGTTTATGATCTTGGGGCCGACGTTTATGGCGATGTCTTCGTTAGTTCTACGTCAGATGGCGGCATGCTTGCTATTCAAAAACTCAACAAGAATGATTCGGTAAAAACGGTTATATCCTGTATATCAGGCCATGCCGATGGCCCGGTTAACAAAGCGCAGATATCATCAGCTGTATCGCAGGTAACAGATGCGACAGGAAACCTGTATTTCATGGATTCGGGCGGAATTCCGTGGTATATCCGCAAGATCACGTTTTAAACCCATCTGCTTAATATTCCCTAAACCAAAAAGCCGGCGCCCGTTGAGGGTGGCCGGCTTTGTTTTTTCCTGATTTATAGCGATGCTGTAAGCAGCGGCAGCAGACTTTCATGCAAAGGTCGGGATTTTTTTATGTCTGGCAGAATTTATAAATTAGTGCATTCCAAAACGTTCACAATTTCACTTCACCTGCATATAGACCCCCCGCCTTATGATAACAAGCCTTAAAGATTATAAGCCCCAGGGCAACCAGGCATTGGGTGTGGTGATTTTTGTTTTGTTTTGGGTGGGGCTGATTTTAACATTTTTTGCAATGGATCTTTATGACAGTATCTGCATGCCTTTATCGCTTGCAATATTGTTGTGGATATTACCGGGGTTTATCATTACGCCGTTTTTATATAACGCTGTACCGAGCCAAAAACTCAAAGGCGCCGGCAAATTTATTGTACTGTTAATCTCGGATGTAATAGCTTTTGGCGGCATTGTGCTATATGTCGTGCTGGCCATTGATTATTATAATGCGAAAGATGTACCGCTTACTGTTAAGTCATTCCCTGTGAAGGAATACAGTTATAATAAGCCTCGCGGCAGCAGAGTAAAAACACCTCTCGCAACCATCAGTTACCAGGAACATTTAAAAACACTTTCTTTCACCCGTAATACAATGGAAGATACGTTGAATTACCGTCATGTGGAGCTGAAGACTGTGCCGGGTGCTTTGGGTTATGATGTGATTAGAAGTGAGAGGTTGATGAGGTGATTGCCGCGTTAGCGATAGCAACGGATACAGGCTTCGCGCTTAATGCCTCGTGCAGTATGAGTGGATAGCGCGGGCTGCCGCGAGGGCCTCAGCGCAGGCTGCGGCAACGCCCAAATATGCATCATTACGTGCTACAAATTGTTATAATCTTTATCTTCGTGTAACATCACACTCTCACAAGCCTATGAGCATCGATTCGCAAAACGTAACCGACTACACCAATAACAACACCATATTTATGGTTTGGAATTTTAAGGATGACATGGACGTTAAAGCTGTTTTTAGCAAGCTTTGCAAGCTGGTCATCAACCTTAATAATTCTGCCAATGTGCGTTTCCCGGTTTCGAGGGCGAGTTGTGTGATGGGGATCGGGCACGATGCCTGGCTGCGGCTTCAACTGCCTGCTCCGTTACCAAAAGAGCTGGTGAATTTTGCACCTGTAATTGGCGAACGGCATACCGCTGTTTCGTCTAAAGGCGACCTGCATTTTCATATCCGGGCCGATACCACCAGCATATGCTACGATATGGCTGCCGAGATCACCAACGTTTTGGATGCCGTAGCGGTGAGCGTGGAAGAGGTGCATGGCTTCCGGTATTGGGACAGCCGCTCTATTTTGGGCTTTGTTGATGGTACGGAAAACCCGCACGGGCCCGACAGGGAGCTGTTTGGCATGGTGGGCGATGACGATGCAACCTATAAAGGCGGCAGCTATCTTTTTGTGCAAAAATACATCCATAACCTCACTGCCTGGAAGGGGCTTTCGACCGAGCAGCAGGAGAAAGTGATCGGCAGGTATAAATCGAATGATATAGAAATGGCTGACGAGGTAAAGCCATCCAACTCGCATATCGCGCTGGCCAATATTGGCGATGACCTAAAGATCGTGCGGGATAATATGCCTTTTGGTAGTATGTCGACCAACGAAATGGGGACTTACTTTATCGCCTATGCGGGCACTTTCAGCACGGTACAAAAAATGCTGACCAACATGTTCATCGGCTCGCCGGCCGGGAACTATGACCGGATCCTGGATTTCAGCACTGCAAAAACGGGCACCCTGTTTTTTGTGCCGACGTTTAATATGCTGGATGAGTGGTCGGGGTGATTAGAAATTCGACTATATAGATTTAATCTATATCATTTGAAAAGATTATTTATTGTATTGTTCGTCGGTGACGTGCTCCATCCAGTCCACCGGCGAGCCGTTTAGTTTTTCCTGTATGGCGATGTGGCTCATGGCCGTAGTAGCAGTAGCGCCATGCCAGTGTTTTTCGTTTGGTTCGAAATAGATCACGTCGCCGGGATGGATGTTTTCACGCGGGCCGCCTTCGCGCTGTACCCAGCCGCTGCCTGCGGTAACGATAAGCGTTTGCCCAAGCGGGTGCGTATGCCAGGCAGTGCGTGCGCCCGGCTCAAAAGTAACAAGCGCCATGGCCACGCGGGCGGGCTCAGGCGGGCTGTTGAGCGGATCGATACGTACAGTACCTGTAAAATATTCTGCCGGCCCCTTGCCCGAAGGCTGCGTGCCAATGCGTTTGATCTCCATAATATTCTCCTTGTTGTTTTACACTGTAAAATGAAGCAACAAAGGTATTCCGTAATAGTTGACGAGGGTTAAAGCTTTTCAAACAGAAAAGTATGGATTTCAAATAAAGTTCGAGTCAGCATTATTTAATATTAAAAAGCGGGGCCATCACTTACGACCGTTTTCCGAAATACAGCGCTTTCTCTGTTAAAAAGATTTAACATTTCATATTCATACGCCAACTTTCGGGAAAGTTCAGGATGTTTATTAATCTGATAATCTAATTCCTTTTTAGCCGCATCTTTCCCATCAGTTATGGCCTTTAAATCAACAATATTTGCGATTGTTTTTTCATTAGCCGGATCTTTAGCAAGCCTTCTTTGAAATGCAACTGAGGAAAGTAAATAATATATTTTTGCCGAATCCGGTTTACCCATCCTTTCAAAAAGTTCTGCTTTTTGCTCAAATAACACGGCGTCATTCGGAATTAGTTTTAACAATTTGTTGAAAGCAATCATTTCTTTATCATAGCTACCTTTATAATCATAGGCAGTGCTTAAATTTATGTAAGCTGTGAAATAGGTAGAATCACACCTAACCGCCTGTTCAAATTTATCAATAGCTTTATTTAGTAAGCTGTCACCATCCCTGGGATAATTCATTAAGTATTTACCCCCATCGTTGTTTAACTCTATACATTCTTTTGATGGCATAGCACTAATACCTGAATGCCTGTTTTGGCAAGAAGTTCCATTTACGATTAATAAAAAAAAGCAAAATGTTATTAGCAAACTATTTAGTTTCATGATAAGATCAAGTTAGGTTATAATCATTATAAAGTTATTTAAATAATTACGCCAGTTCAATCATAAATATATAAAAATAGCCGACAATTAGCTTCATACCTTATTTCAAACATCCCCCATTTAGGGGGAAATTGACCCTTCTTTTTGCAATCCCCGTTCATTTAAATTAAATTTACCTTGTACTTTAACTGACCATAACAAAATGAATATTAAACGCATTGTATCAGCGCTGGCTATCGCTTTGCCGGCATTTACCCTGCACGCGCAGGACAACCTGGTAAACTCCCTTAAATATAACCAAAGCGACAGCAGCAAGCTGCATTTCCATTTCACCCCGGTGATCGACCTGGCCAACACTTCTATCAAGAACCAGGGCTCGAGCGGCACCTGCTGGAGCTACTCAACCACCTCATTCCTCGAATCGGAAATGATCAAGGCCGGCAAACAACCTGTCGACCTGTCGGAAATTTATACCGCGCGTTGCGCCTACATCGAAAAAGGCGTTAACTATGTGCGCATGCATGGTGCCGTAAGTCTTGGTGACGGCGGCGAACCGCACGACGTGATCAACATGTTCCGCAAATACGGCGCAATACCTAAGTTGTATTATTCGGGTCTGAACTATGGCACTACCACTAATAAGTTTGGTGAAATGAGCGCCATAATGGAAGGCGTACTGAAAGCCGTGGTATCAAACCCTAACGGCGAGCTTACCCCGAACTGGCGGCAGGCTTATACCGACGTGATTGACGATTACCTGGGCAAAGTGCCTACCACATTTGATTACAATGGCAAAAGCTATACGCCAATGACCTTCGCAAAAGAGGTTGTTGGCATTAACCCGGATGACTATGTGGAGTTCGGCTCGGAAACCGACCAGCCTTTATACCAGAAATTTACACTGATGGTGCAGGATAACTGGGCGTTTGGCCAGGTATACAACCTGCCATTGAACGATGTTACCGATGTTATAGACAACGCACTAAAAAGCGGCTACACTGTTGAATGGTCTACCGACGTATCGGAAAAATACTTCAGCTGGAAAAACGGCGTAGCGTATGTGCCCGAAAAGGACTATGCCGATATGACCCCGGCTGAGCGCGACGGAATGTTCAACGGCCCTAAACCGGAATTAGAGATCACCCCGGAAGTACGTGAAAAGGCATTTGACGACTATAGGACTACCGACGACCATGGTATGCACATTGTAGGTATTGCCAAAGATCAGAATGGCAAGGAATACTACATCGTGAAAAACTCATGGGGCCCAAGTAACGATTACAAAGGCTACCTGTTTGTTACCAAAGCCTTTGTGCGCTACAAAACCACCAACTTTTTGCTGAATAAAAACGCATTGACTAAAGATATGCGTGGTAAGTTGGGGATATAATAAACGCCGTTTCAAGCGTGGACGCTTGAAATTTTAAGCGCTCAAGTGTGGACACTTGAGCGGGCGGATAATGACACATTGCTATAAAATGCTACTCCTTACCGGGTAGCATTTCTTATTTCCGGCCAAGCTTATCCAGCTTTTTCTGAATAGCCTGCTTATCGGTTTGCGTTTTGGCGAGAGACAACGCTTTCTCAAAATGTTCAATAGCTACCTTATCATCCAAGCCGGTATAAAGCTCGCCCAAAAGCACGAAGTAGAAATGATCGTTTTCCAGCTTTAACTTTTCTGCTTCGGCAATAGCTTCTTCCCTGCTGTTTGCTTTGGCAAGCGCGTAGGTGCGGTTCAGCGCAGCGACCGGCGAATATTCTATTTGCAATAAACGGTTATACAATTGCAATATGCTTTCCCATTTTTCTTTGGTATCGTCCTTTTGCGTGTTCCAGAAGGCAATAGCCGCTTCAAGGTGATATTTAGATAGTGTATCCCCTTTATGCGAACGCTCGAGGTAATAGCCGCCCCGGCTCACCAGCTCCCAATTCCAAAGCCGCGTATCCTGGTCATCGTACAAAACCAGCTCGCCGTTTTTATCAAAGCGTGCCTCGAAACGAGAGGCATGGAAATACATCAGCGATAACAAAGCATTTACCTGCGGCTGGTCCGTCGCCGGGTTTTCGGTAAGCATTTGGCACAGGCGCATCGCTTCAAAGCAAAGTCCGGTACGCAACGTTTTATCCTGGCTTACGGAATAGTAGCCTTCGCTGAAAAGCAGGTAAATGGTAGTGAGCACATTGTCCAGCCGGTTATTTATTTCTGCGAGACTTGGGAATTCTATCCTGATATTTTCTTCGCGCAGCTTTTCTTTTGCACGGTAAAGGCGTTTGTTGATGGTTGCTTTATTGGTTAAAAAGGCTTCCGCAATCTCATCAATACCGAACCCGCACAATATACGCAAAGCCAAGCCAACCTGCGCCTCGGGCGGGATGGCCGGATGACATATCGCAAACATCATTTGCAACTGGCTGTCGCTGATGTTTTGGGGCGAAAGATCTATTTCAGTATCCGCATTTTGAGTAAGCTCATTTTTGAGTTCGATGGCAACCTTATTATTAAAAACCGAATTGTGCTGCAAATGATTTCGGGCTTTATTCTTTGCCACATGGTACAGCCATGCAACCGGGTTTGGCGGTGCGCCGTTCATTGCCCAGCTTTGCGCAGCGGCCAGGAAGGTGTCGCCGGCAATATCTTCAGCAATTTCCATCTGCTCAAAACCAAACCGACGGCAAAGCACCGACACGATCTTGCTGTATTCCTGCCTGAATAAATGCGGTATGATCTCCTGTTGCATGTTTATTATTTGATCATTAATTATTTAACCACAGAGCGCACAGAGATAAAAAACGCAGAGAACACGGAGATAAACTTTAATACGCTGTGCCCTCTGTGTAAGACTCCGTGTTCTCCGCGGTTAAACTCAACCCAAAGGCTTTTAATGCGTACCGTCGCGTTTGGCTACTTTGCGTACTTCAACGGTGTTGCCTTCGCCCTGCAAAACCGGGCAACCTTTGGCAAACTCGGCGGCTTCTTCAACCGATTCCGCTTTTACAATGATCAGCCCGCCAATGGTTTCCTTTATTTCGCCGAACGGGCCATTGGTTACCATTTTATTGGCATGCACCACGCATGCATCGGCGAAGGGCAAACCTGTGCCGCTTACAAACTTGTTTTGCGCTGCAATGCCGCCAATCCAGTCCATGGTTTGTTTCATCCATATTTGCATCTGCTCGGGCGATGCTACTTTCATTCCATCCTCATGCCTCATGATCAATGCGTATTCTTCCATTACTTTAAAATTTAAAATGTTATTAAATATATTAATTACACTCGTATCAAGCGTAGTGGGATGAATAGGACAGCGCGAACAAAAATTATTTTTGTTTTGCAGGATATAACTTTCATATTTAAATAGGATATATGTGAATAGAGAGATTGGATCAAAGAGTAATTAAGTTATTTAAAGATCTTGAAGATTTAAATCTAATTGCTATAACAGAACTTTCAGAAGATATATCATAACCGCAAACCATCGCCCAGTATAATAACGACCTTGAAAAGGGTGATGCTGAAATTAAGAATGGCGAGTTTACTACCGCTACAGATTTGAAAGCTGAAGCAGATAAATGGTAATTGTATGGAGTAATAGTTATCTGAAGATTTCATAAGAATAAGGGGAAGTGCGATTCCCTCCCATGGGGTGACTGTGTGGACACATCTTTTTACCCTTATAATGACAGATATGGCGTTAGCAAGTTAATCAAGTTTTTATTCCTAATATTTATTGCCGTTGACTTTAGTCAACGGGTTAATTTCCAGTCTTTTCAGGCTTTAGCCTAACTATTTCGGCTAAAGCCGTTACTTGATTACTTAGTTCCGTTGACTAAAGTCAACGGCAATATGGAAGATTTCACTACAGTTATACTTGTGTCTACACAGTAGCCCATGGGGAGGGTTTAGTCGCCATGCATTGTGCATAAACCCCTCCCTGCCTACTCACAACCAACCACACCCCTCCCCATGGGAGGGAATATATATAACATCTATTGTTGAACAATTCAACAACCTGTAGAATAATTCAACACTTTTCAAATTGCCTTAAAAAATTAAATAGCTGATTTACTGCAATTTAACATTTTATGGCACAGCTGGCATCATTCTGTTGCATAGCTTATCAAATCATATTAAAAATAAATTAATAAATAGATTATGAAAAAGTTAATTGCAACAATAATGCTTTCAGCATTCACATTAGGCGGTATAGTTATGGCAGCAACTCCAAAAATGCAAACTGATACCACTAAGAAAAAAGAGAAGACTAAAAAAGATACAACAACTAAAAAGCCACCTGTAAGGCTTCAAAAATAAAGATATCTTATGATCCGGCTGCTATAACCCGGCGGCCGGCCATGACCTTTCTTTCTCAAGTTTAATTCACGTTCACTCTGCCGGGCACAGTTTATTAACCCTGAACTGCTGTCCGGCAGTTGTTTTTTTAGGCCCAATGCCCTTTTGATTGTCAAAAAAGCGGTTTTTTAAAAACATTTAGCTTTTTGCTTGTTACCTTTGCCATTAGTACCCCCGGCTCTCTATGGCTAAAATACTGCTGATTGAAGACGATCTGACTTTCTCTCATATGCTGAAGGTGTTCCTGCAAAAGCATAACCATGAGATAATTTCTGCCGAAAACATCAAAAAAGCCCGCCAGCTTGTCGCCCAAAATCATACCGATCTTTTACTGCTCGATTACCGTTTGCCCGATGGTACGGCGCTCGACCTGCTCGACTGGCTCAATGAAGCAGGCCATACCTTCCCGGTTATCATCATGACCAGCTTTAACGATGTGCGCACCGCCGTAAAAGCTATCCGTTTAGGCGCATTCGATTACATCACTAAACCCGTAAACCCGGATGAGCTGAATATGCTTATCGATACGGCATTGGGCACTAAAAAAGATGGCAAGAAGATCGTTAACACGCCTCAGCAATACATAAAGGGCAACAGCCCTTATTCGGAAAAGCTACATTCCTATATCGATATTGTTGCGCCAACCGATATGTCGGTGCTGGTGCAGGGCGAAAGCGGTACCGGTAAGGAATACGTTGCGCGCACCATACATCAGCAAAGCAAACGTGCCGATAAGCCTTTTGTGGCGATAGATTGCGGCGCGCTGTCAAAAGAGCTTGCCGCGAGTGAGCTGTTCGGTCATGTAAAAGGGGCTTTTACAGGCGCCATTGGCGATAAAAAAGGGGTGTTTGAATATGCCGAAGGCGGTACTTTGTTTTTGGATGAGGTTGGAAATTTGAACTATGATGTACAGGTAAAGCTGCTGCGCGCCCTGCAGGAAAAGGTGATACAGCCCGTTGGCAGTAATAAACAGACAAAAGTAAATGTGCGCCTGGTAACTGCAACCAATGACGACCTGGTGAACAGCGTAAGCTCCGGCGGTTTCAGGCAGGACCTTTACCACCGTATCAACGAGTTTAAGATCCAGCTTTCGCCTTTGCGGATGCTGGGCGATGATATCGAGATCTTTATCAATCATTTTATCGGGCAGGCCAATGCCGAACTGGGCAGGCGTGTAAAAAATATTTCAGCCAGCGCCAAACAGGTGCTTAACCGCTACGACTGGCCCGGCAACCTGCGCGAGCTGAAGAACGTGATAAAACGCATGGTGCTGCTAAGCACCGATGATACCGCCGGCAAAGAAACGCTGCCTGAGGAAATGGTTTTCGCGGTAGAAAACGACCTGGTGAACAACGACTCGGACCTGAAAGCGCAAAACGAGATCAACGAAAAAAGCCTGATACAGAAAACCCTTTTGCAGGTAAAGAACAATAAATCAAAAGCAGCCAAACTGCTTAATATCGACAGAAAAACGCTGTATATGAAAATAGAGCGTTACGGGTTGGATAAATAGACATCGCCTGTTTTTAACCACAGAGAACCCCGCCTGCCTGCAGGAATGTGTAGCGCAGTAGCTAAGGCCCAATGTCATTAAGTTAAGGACTTTATGTTAACAAAAATGGCTGAAATGTCACTTTCCAACCTATCGCGCTCCGTTTACCCACCCCGACTTCGCTAAGCCGCTTGTCGGCCCTCCCTTTGCTTCGCACAAGGAGGGCAAGCTCATTTTTCCTTAACTTAATGACATTGGGCTAATGGCTACTGCTACAAAATGCTACAAAACACACAGAAAGACGCTACGGAATGCTACACTTTGCTACAGCATTTAAAAACTCAAGTTGCTGATATACAGGAGCAAGAAATAAGCGAATCATGAAAAATGGCACAAACAAAAAGCTACACTTTTTGACCAAAAAACACGTGTAAAAGAGCAATTTATGGGAAGTTTATAGTAATTTATGCCTAAACTGACTGATTAAGCCTCAGTTTCATTCTCCGCCATTTCCTTTACCGATACGGCAAACTCCTGTAATTCTGCTATTTGCGGATTTATTTTCTCTATCCATTCGCCGGAAAGTTCGCCGGATTTTCGCAGGTGCAACTCGGCCAAACGGAAATTTTTGGAGAGTTCACCAGCGCCAATTTGTGCCGTACGGCCCGCTATACGGTGGGTAAGCAGTAAAATATCATCCATCTTCTTTTTGCGGATGGCCGGCTTTAACAGGCTGATGTCCTTTAGCGTATCCTCAGCAAAATGCAGCAAGATCTGCCCGGTTTGCCCTGCATTGCCGAAGGTCATTTTATCAAGCGCCTCCATATCAAGCAGTGGATTGATGGCAGCCGCTTTCTGCGGCTGTTCGCTGCCGCCAGCTATGTTCACCAGCTCACTTCCGCTGAAAGGCTTCATTAATAACCCATCAAAGCCGTATTCGGTTATAGAGCTGATCTCGTCCTGCATTACCTGGGCGGTGAGTGCGTAGATGCGCGTACCGGCCGGGGCTTTTTTACGCATCAGTCGGCAAAGCTCGGCGCCATCCATTTCGGGCATGCGCATGTCTATCAGCAGTGTAGTTACCTCGTTATCCCAATCCGCATCCAGCATAGCTGAAGGAGAGCTAAAACAGCGGTAACCTATCTTATACTGGTAGAATATCCTGGAACAAAACTCCAGTATAAAAGCATCGTCATCTATCACCCATACCTTGCCCGATGCCGTTACCGGTAATACAATATCTGTTTCCGGTGTTTGTGCAACAGCCTTTACAGCTTTTTTAAATTTAAGATCGAAAGTAAAGGTGCTGCCTTGTCCCGGCTCGCTTTTCACAACGATCTTTCCACCCTGCGATTCAATTAAAGCCTTAGTAATGGCAAGCCCCAGCCCCGTACCCGAACGCACGCGTTTTTCATTGCCTGCCTGTTCAAACTCGTTAAAAATATGGCTGATCTCGTTTTCAGAAAGCCCTACGCCGGTATCAGCCACCTCGAAACTGCAGGTAACATACTTTCTGAAATTCTGCACACCGGCCTTAAGCGTTACCGAACCTTCATCCGTAAATTTAATGGCATTACCAATGAGGTTGTAGAGCACCTGTTTCAATCTGAAGGCATCGCCGCTTAGTTCTACGGCATCTTCTTCCGTCTCAAATGCACTGATCAATTCCAATCCTTTCTGCTCCGCCTGCGGCCCCATAACAGCCAATACATCGTCCAATAATTGCGACAACGTGAAAGTTTCATTTATAAAAGTGAACTTACCTGAAATAATACGGTTATAATCCAGCACCTCGTTTACGATCTGCAGCAGGTGATTTGCCGAGCGATAAATGGTTTCGATATCCTTCTTCTGCGGTTTAGGATCATCGCGAATGATCTCGGTAAAGCCGAGTATAGATTGCAGCGGCGTACGCAGTTCGTGGCTCATGTTGGAGAGAAAGCGGTGTTTGGCCAATGCGTAATGTTCGGCCTCGTCCTTTGCCGCCTCCAGTTCACGCCGGTATTTGTTGATGCGCGAAATATCCCGCAGGATAAAATAAACGAGCAAAGCTGTCAGTATGGCAAACAAGATCATGATCAGGCTGATGCGTTCTATACCGCTTTTTACGGCATTTTTTGCATTAGCATCGTCACCTGTGGCCTGCGAGATAGCATCTATTTCTACCTTTTTAAGCAATGCCAGCATTTGCCGGGTAACATTTGCATTGGCCCTCCCCAGCAACGCCTCCCGGCGGACAAAAGCCTGGCTTTTTACCTGTTGTGTTTTGGCCATGTTTTGCATGGTGCGGCCCACGCCTTGTATCAGGCTGTCTTTTAACCCGCTGGTGAGCGTATCCTGCTGAACATGTACTTCCTCAACTACCTTATAATTTTTAGTGGTATCCGTATCCCTGCTGCCGAATAATTTCTTTAAAAAGCTGACACGTTTCCTGGGAGAAGCAGGGGTTACCGTTGTGGATATTTTTCGTTCGGTAGAAGTAACCATGCTGTCCGTTTGAGCAGCGCTTTTATTTACAATGTCATTCAGCTCGGCAAGTTGCGTCGTAAACGCGGTATTATTGATAAGGCCTTCGCGCACATCGGCGTAATCAGTGTACAAGCGGTCGCGCTCAAGCAGCAGGTTTTTAAGGGTTTTAAGTCGTTTTACCTGCTTAGGTGCATTGGCATACAGATGGGTAATGGTGTCTATCTTTGTGCTGATGTGTTTTGTTTCGGCGGCATGCGCGGCGCTTTTATAATGATGGTCGAGGATGCTGGCCTTTTGTTCCTGGTCCAGCTGCATTACCATGTAGCTCAACTCATCCACCTGGCGCAGTTTTTCGTTTGGTGCAGACACATTTTGGAACGAATTAAGCACTACCATAAAGGCGTTTTTGCTTGTTTGCCAGGCGGTAAAAAGCGCAGCGCACGCCAATACAGAAGCGATAATGATCTTTCCTTTTACAGAATTTCTAAACCCGGTCTTTTGCACACTAAGCGAATTACTTAGTATATAAACGCAAAAACGGCTGATTGTTTATTTTCCGCGAGTTTTTAGTATTGATTGTTACATGAGCACAGTTTATAAAGATATTTATTATACTTTTGCAAACTCTTTGAAAAAGGCCTGGCTAACAGCCTTCTTTAAGGGAAACAGGAGAGGTGTCTGAGTGGTCGAAAGAGCACGCCTGGAAAGTGTGTATACGCCAAAAGTGTATCGAGGGTTCGAATCCCTCCCTCTCCGCAAGAAGTTTTCACGCTGTATTATAATAGTGTGAAAAATTGTTGAGAATGTTTATAGAAGGCCTTCAGGTTTATTTCTGAGGGTTTTTTATAAAAAGAGTGCCAAACACATAGCTGATATTTCTATATCGGATTTTAAATTTGATTTCCGGCCTTCTCGCTCTACCTATTTCTCTCCATTTTTTAGTTTATTCTCTGTGCTTACATCAATTTGGTATTTAGCCTATGCAACGGGCTTTAAACGACTTGTTCATGTTTATTCAGCCCTGAACCTCTCTTCCGCCTTTTTCTTCAGGTCCAGCAACGCTTTATTCCTGTTCTTTTTTAGCGGTTCTACTATGTCCGCCGGCGCGCCGGCCGGATTGTATTTTTCAGCCCAAAGCGTGATCTCCATCAGTACAGGGATCAATTCAATCGCTTTTTCAGTAGGGCGATACAAGAATTTGGATTTGTTTGTTGGTGCAGTGTGCTTGGTAACGAAACCATCCCGCAGCAGCACGTTGAGCCTGTCAGTTAAAATATTTGTTGCAATTTTTTCATCCGAACATAAGAACTCACTAAAGGAATCTTTGCCATACAAAAGCAAGTCCCTGATAATCAACATTGTCCACTTGTCGCCAAATATATCCAGGGTATAACCAATCGGACAATCCGACCTGCTGTTTATTGTCTTCATAAAAAATAAAAAAATAGCTATTGCAAATTGCAATAACTTTATACATTTGTACTTGCAATTTGCAAGTACAAATGTAACAAAATAATTTATTTCGAAAACTAATTCCATGAAAGCAATTCAGTTAAAAGCATACGGACAGCCAACAGAGAATGTAGGCGTCGTAGAAATTAATGACATCAATACCATTAATAATGATGAAGTTATTATTGAGGTTTTGTATAGCCCCGTGAATCCAAGTGATCTATTATTGATGCGGGGCACTTACCCCGTACAGCCCAAATTACCTTCAGTAATTGGACAAGAGGGTGTAGGCAGAGTGGTTTCGGTTGGTACTGCTGTTACCACTGTTAAGCCAGGCGACATTGTGACCATTCCCTTCGGCACATTTGCCTGGAGTGAAAAAGTTGTGGCCAAAGCTGCAGGGCTGGTTGTACTGCCGCAGAACGTGGATTTACAGCAAGCGGCCATGCTTTCCATAAATCCACCGACAGCGGTGTTGCTGCTGGAAGAATTCGTTTCGTTAAATCCAGGTGACTGGATCGTACTCAACGCTGCTAATGCTTCGGTGAGCCATGCGATTATCGCAGTCGCCAAATCAAAAGGCCTGAAAACCCTGGGAATAGTCAGGAGAAATGAGGCAGTAGATGCCGCGTTGAAGGCGGGTACAGACGTTGTTTTAGTTGAGGCTGAAAACACCGTTGTCGAGGCGAAAAAAGCCACCGATAATGCAGAAATAAAGCTGGGACTTGATGCGGTTGGCGGTAAAGCGACAAATACCATCGCCGAAATTCTTAGTAACGAAGGCCGTTTGGTGTGTTATGCCATGATGAGCCGTGAACCCATTATTGTCAGCCAAATTGGCCTCATTTTCAGAAGGGTACAGATTCACGGGTTCTTTATGTACCTGCCCCACTACGTCCCTAAGTTAAAAAATGCCATACTGAAATCGGTACAACTACTTGAACAGGGAAAATTAAACGTTCCGGTTGCGAAAATATATCCGCCGGAGAAGGTGAAAGAGGCGATACAACACACTATAGATGGCGGTAAGGTTTTATTACAATTTAATTCTTAAAAAATGAAAGCCTTAGTATATAGACAAAAAAATACGTTGGACAATTTTCAGATAAAGCTGGAAGAAGTGCCAGACCCCATCCTGAACGAAAATGATGTGTTGGTATCCGTCAAGGCCTTTGCGGTCAATCCGGGTGATACCTATTTTCGCCGGACCCAAAATCCTAATAAAGACGGGTATCGAATATTAGGCTATGATTTCGGCGGGGTAATACAAAAGTTAGGTGAAAAGGTAAAAGGATTTTCGGTTGGCGACCGTGTTTATGGCGTGGGTGATTCTGCGAGGCAGGGGTGTTATGCAGAAAGCGTGGCGGTAGATTATCGTTCGGTAGCCAAAATTCCGCCTTCAGCGCCTTTTGACCATGTTGCAGCTGCACCTATTGTCACAATAACTGCCTGGGAATCGCTTTTTCGCGATCATCATAAACTGCCTGAAGGAGTAAAAAATGTTTTAGTTCTGGGCGCAGCGGGCGGTGTTGGCACAATGGCTGTTCAGCTTTTAAAGGCACGGACCGACGTTCAGGTGATTGCAACCGCTTCGAGGGATGAATCTGTAGAATGGCTGCAACAGTTTAATCCCGACATAATCATTGATCATAGCCAGAATGTACCCGAGCAGCTGAAGCGGCATGGGATTTCAGGTGTCGACTTTGTTTATGCAGTAAACGGGTTAAAGCAGTCTATCTCCTGGTTACCCCAAATTATTCGTCCCTACGGGCACTTATCGATAATCGAGGTAGACACAGGGGTTGATCTGTGGCAATTCCTGGGTAAGTCAATATCGATCCATCTGGAATACGTTTTTTCAAAAAGCGCATTCGATCATAAAATAGAAAGCCATGGTCAAATATTGGAAGAGGTTATCTCACTGGTCGGGGCTAAAAAAGTGAAATCCCCGGTAAAAACAGTCTTAAAAGGGCTTACTGAACAAAACATCTTCCTGGCGCATTCCATGCTGGAACAAGGGCATACGATAGGAAAAATTGTGATAGAACTTGAAGAAAACCATTAAGGCGGATAATGAATTTCTTTTATAATGCTTTTGAACATTTGCTTTCATTTAAAACCCCAAATTTTTGTCATGAAAAAATACATTTTTTTTAAAATAATAACATTAATAAGCGTACTGGTTAGCTGCGGGTTCTCCGTAATCGGCATCGTTCGTCCCGAATTACTG
>Ga0206937_10035_pt1 | contig 45862 bp, 40 predicted proteins | sample Alteio_BWOrgHeat_11_FD_152923 | JGI IMG/M metagenome (GOLD analysis project Ga0206937, IMG submission 152923) | Enriched cells from forest soil in Barre Woods Harvard Forest LTER site, Petersham, Massachusetts, United States -... | ecosystem: Environmental > Terrestrial > Soil > Temperate forest >... | reverse complement strand
TCCTGTGCGCCACCCAGGGAAATACGGAAGCCTGTCCACATTTCGTCGAATATCAACAGTGTACCGTTTTCACGGCATACTTCGGCCAGTTCCTGCAGGAAGCCTGGTTTTGGCGCTTCGAAAATGAAAGGTTCCAATATTAAGGCGGCAATGGTTTCGTCCAGCGCTGCTTTTATTGATTCGATATCGTTATACTCGAAAGTATAGGTCAGATCCTGTATAGCGCCGGGGATGCCTGCGTTACGGCTGGTGATGCCGATGTACCAATCGTGCCAGCCATGGTAGCCGCAGCAAAATACTTTATCGCGACCGGTAAATGCCCTTGCTACGCGGATGGCAGCCGAGCATACGTCAGCGCCGGTTTTTGAGATCTTTACCGCTTCGGCATTCGGGATAACTTCGGTGATCAGTTCTGATAGCTCCACCTCCAGCGGGTGCATCAGTGAAAAGGTAATGCCATCTTCCAGTTGTTCGCGGATAGCATCATCAACTGCCGGGTAGCAATAACCTAAGGAAAGCGGACCAATAGCCGCGTTGAAGTCGATGTATTCGTTCCCGTCGACATCCCATACGTGCGAGCCTTTGCCTTTTACAAGATATTTTGGCGCTACGCCTTTGGTAAACTGGCCCGGGCCTTTAGCCAGGGTTTGGGTAACCGGTTTCTGCACCTTCAGCGCACGCTCATATAATTTATCCGACTCCGTGATTACCGGATAGTCGTTGTTTAACGCAATCTTATTTGCCATATCGTGCAATTTGATTATTCTGAAAATACATTCATTAATATTTCGGCCTGTTTGTGTACCGTTTGGTAGCCCAAGATCTTTTCGGCTATCTGTTTGCCGGTGAAGCCTTCGTGCTTTAAAACATCAGGCAGCAGGCCCGGTTTAAACCAACGGTTGTTGAGCGCAATAGGCAATACATTTGCCGTTTTGCGGTATTTAAGCAATGTTTCGGCTACTATGGTATAAAGGCCGCCGGTTACAAAGTGGTCTTCCAGCGTTACCACCATCTCCGAGCGGGTGGCGGTGAGGATAGCCTGCTCATCCACCGGTTTCAGGCTGCGCATGTTAACGAGGCCAACAGAGAGGCCTTCGCTCTTCAAGATCTCAACGGCTGCAAGCGCCTGTTCAAACAGCAAACCGTAGGTGAGGATAGTCACATCGCTACCTTCGGCTATCATTTCGGCTTTGCCCCATTCATAGGGTTGATGCTCGTAGCCGGTTTTGCGGGTATTGATGCGGGTATAGGCCGGGCTGGGAGCGCTCCATATGGTTGAGAGCATTTTTACCAGGTCGTCTTCATCTGCAGGGGCAAAAACGTTTACATTGGGTATGCCTCGCATGATGGAAATATCTTCGATGGCCTGGTGCGTAGGGCCGTTACCATCGGACAAAAAGCCGGGGATGAAGCCGCTTAGCTTTACCGGCAGGTCGGGGATGCCGGCATCTGTGCGCACAAACTCAAATGCGCGCATGGTTAGGAATGACGCCAGCGCATGCACGACGGGAATGCGTCCGCGCAGGGCCAGTCCGGCGGCGGCGCCGATCATGGTTTGCTCGGTGATGCCTGTGTCGATAAAACGCTTGCCCAGTATGGTGGGCAGGTTGCGTACCAGGGCGCGATTTTCGGCGGTCATGACTACCACGCGCTCGTCATTAAGGGAAATTCGGGTCAATAGTTCTTCGTATGTCATCTTATCGAACGATCAAAGTTTCTGATGTTAATTCGGTGTTATGTGCGCCATGCAGCTCCAGCAAAAGCTGTTCAACTTCGTCTGCATTAAAGTTGCAGAACCAGCGGTCGGCGCGTTCCTGTATACTTGGTAAGCCTTTGCCGCGTACGGTATCGGCTATCACTACGTTTAATTTGTCTTTTTGGAAAGGGTATGCTGAAAAAGTTTCGTCCAGTTGTGAAAAGTCGTGACCGTTTATGCGTTTCACTGCTGCGCCGAAAGCGATGAATTTATCGGCAAGCGGTTCCAGCGGGATCAGGTCTTCCGTACGCATATTGGCCTGGAAGTTATTACGGTCGACTACGAAGATCAGGTTATCCAGTTTGTAAGCGTTTGCCACCAGAACGGCTTCCCAGCAGGTGCCTTCGTTCAGCTCGCCATCGCCTAAAATGCAGATCACTTTGTTATCGCCACCGCGCATCTTAATGTCCAGCGCTACACCAATGGCAACCGAAGGTAAATGCCCCAGCGATCCTGAATGAAATTCGATACCCGGGATCTGCGTATTTGGGTGCCAGTAAATATGGTCTTCGATGGAAAGGTGGTTTTGCAGCCTTGCCTTGTCCATCAGGCCTAACTCCACAAATGTGCCATACAATGCCGGCACGTCATGCCCTTTGGAAAGGAATAGGTAATCGCGGTTTGGGTCGTCGAGATTGTTTGGATTAATATTTAAAAAACTTGCGTACAGGTAAACGACCAGGTCGACCGCGGAAAGCGAAGCGCCGGTAAAGCAGCCGCCATCGGTGGACATGCGTACGATATGTTCACGTACATTGAGGGCAATGGCCTCCATTTCGGCTTGAGTATGTTTTTTGTTCATAGTTAAGCGGTTGTTAATTCGCCGGGGGCTTGTTTGGTTTGCCCGGCAGACACGGTTTTCAATTCATCCAAATGATTGCGGTACCAGTTTACACCGGCATAATGCGCATTCAACTGGTATATTTCGGGCTTACGCACAAGCAGCTCAAGGATATCATCGCAGGAGAAATTCTTTTTTGCAGGGTACAGTTCTTCGAATACGCGTTTGATGAATTCGTAATCATCAGCATAATCTATTGTAAACCGGTGCGACATGGAATAATCCAAACCCGATGACCAGCTTACATTGCCGATGCGGAACTTGCCGGCATTTTCCCATATATAAGGCGTGGTATGTTCCTGCTGCATGCCTTGTGCGGCATGCTGCCATGCTTTTTCGAGGCATTCAATGGTCATCACTTCCACATCGTTGCCATCGGGCCAGGTTGCGGGGTGCAGGTTGCTCACGTAATCGAACTTTTCGCGATTGGCGAAATAATGATCGAGCACCTCATCAATTACCTGCGGATCGATCAGCGGGCAATCTGACGGGATCTTCAATACAAGATCCGCACCGTGTATCTTTGCCGCCTTGTAATGCCTGTCGACAAGGTTATTAATGCTACCGCGATAAAAAGGTATGCCGAGCATCTCCGCCTCCAGCACAATTATATCGTCCTCGTTACTAACGGTAGTAGCTATTACGATAGTTACTTCATGCCTCACCATCTGCAGCCGTTCTATCATCCTAACCAGCAGGCTTTTGCCCAGTATAGGCATCATTACTTTACCCGGTAAACGGGTTGACGACATGCGGGCCTGCACAACAATTACGGCTTTCTCTCTCATAAGCACTAAATCAAAGTAGGTTCAGCTATTGACGGCAATGGCGTCTCGGCCAAAGCAGGTTCACTTAAATAATGCGGTAAAAACGTATTCCATTCACCTTTGTAAAGCGCATAGCTCCTGCATAGAGCTGCTATATTTTTTGCGGACGCGCCACCATTTTGCACCGGCTGCAGCCTTTTAAGCTCTTCCACATCAAACCATGAATGAACTATTTTGCCAAGCGCAATACCTGTGTATACGACTGTAGAATATTGGGTGATCAATTCGCAGCAGTTGGCTATCATCTCGTTGGTGTTACCGCTGTTGTATATCAAAGTGCCTGCGGGTGCGTATTTGCGGATCTCCCGTTCGGCACGGTCCAATTTTTCATTCGGGTGAAGCTTGAAGAGCAACTTTCTGCCGGCGGCTATTTTAACGGCCTTTTTAATAAAGGCAGGGCGATTTTCAAACCTGTAGGTCTCGCGCATGTCGGTAGTGGCTACCATTACGTAGTCTTTATGCGGGAAATCGTTATTGTTGAACTGCTGCAGGTTATCATAATTGGCCATACCTGTTACAATCAGTTTCCGGGCATCGGTGCCATTGATTTTAAAATACTCGCTATACCCATCGGATGCGGTACAATAGATATCGCATACATTGCCGCTACCATTGAGCGAAGTGTTGGCGCATAAAAAAGCCGGCAGCTTTAACGCCCGCACAATGTGGCTCATGATAGTGAACCGATCAGTCATGCCCTCCTGTACCCATATGGTTTTGGTTTTGCGCATACGGGCGGGCACCACCATATCAGAGCAATACACTACCAGGTCGTAGCTGTTTAGCTTTGCGCTGTAATCTATCTGCAAGCCGTGCGACGTTAAATATTTTTCGGAATTGTGCCGGTACTTTTCAGACATTACGGTACCGTTAAGCAGCGAAGTTTTTTTGAGAAAAAACTTAATAAGCGGTGAATCGGTAAATACCTGGCTAAACCAACAGTCAAATTCCGGTAAATGATCAGCAATCTGATGCATTTGCGTAGTTTGGTTGAGAGAACCGGTAATAAAGAGAATTCGCTGCATTAAGGGGCAATTATCAGGGTACAAAAACTTCAATAATTTAACACAGGAAAATTAGCCCTATATTAAAAATATCTAAAGCTATTGTTGGCAGTTTTACCTAATAAGAAGTTATCGTTATCAAATTATTAACCCATATATTGCCCTGTATATCAATGGATAATATTTAATTAACTTTAGCATAAACCTTGACATCATAGAGTAGAAAGTTTTTCAAATTATCCAATTGATCGGTATTGATCAGATCCACACCACAGTTCAAAAGCTCGTTCCAAACCGCTTTATTTTCGGGCGAGGCCCATAAACGCACCTTCTTGCCCAGGTGGTGCGCGGCCCTCACAAACTCGCATAAATGCTCATGTTGCTTTAATGGTATAGGTCCCTCTCCTATCCAGTCCAACATGCGCGAATAGCGGCAGCTGGCCGTTTCATAAAAATTCTGATTTATTGTGTCCTTCTGTACCTGCATCAGGTCTTCATCCACAAATGCAATGCGGTCGGTCTCTTTGCGCAGCAATTCCACAGGCTTGTGCCCGGTAAGCACTATGGTGATCTTGCCCTGTTTAAAGACACCGTCCTTACACGACGATAGCAACGGCCGATATTTCTCAAGCAATTGCCTTAAGGCGATATAAGTACTGCCAGCCGCCGACTTTATATCGATCATCAGCATTACGGGGTAGTCCGGGCAGGTGAACTCCCTGTTACTGCCATTAATGCAACTGGCCAAAGGTTTAAGGTATAAACTGTCTAACGTTTTTTGCATCCTTAACCGCGGCAACAAGTGCGCTACTACCAGCTGACCGTCCCGCAAATAAATATCCGCTTCGATATGGGTGAAACCATTGTCCAGCGCATCGTACAAAGGCCTTTTGTGCCAGTAGTCGTTGTGTGCGTAAGCGTTGGGGAGCGAAATGTTTTGGGGGTAAGCTTTAAGGCTGATAAAAATCGGCAGAAGCAATAAGGTTAATAATTGAATGCGCCTGGGGGTAATTTTCACGGTGTGCATCGTTTTATTATTGACTCAAATTTACCCTGCCAATATTAGGCTATTGTTAATTAATAGTTATGTGTTAACAAAAGCGATGCGGCAATCTATCCACATATAACTACTTGATTACCAACATTTTTCTATAAAAAGCCATTTAACCACAGAGGGCTCAGAGAAAGAAACACAAAGAACACAGAGAAAAATGCTTCAGCTGCTGTTTTCTACGGCTATCGTACAAAAAAATCCCCCGGCATTATACCAGGGGATCCCGGGGAAATCGCTTTTTAGAAGTTTGCTGAGACTGTAACTGATTTTGGTTCCCCTCTCGAGAGTAATAGCCCACCATTTGACAGACGATGCTTCTTTATGGGCTGGCCTGTGCGATTCCCTCCCTTGGGAGGGCGTAGGGAGGGGTTTATGCGATTTGCATAACGACCAAACCCCTCCCTGCCTTTGCACTCAGGCACCCACACCCCTCCCCAGGGAGGGAATAAAAAAGCACTGTCTTTTTATGGGCTATTACTCTCTCAAGAGGGAATCTGGAGCAACTCATTTTAAAAGCGATTTCCCTGCGGGCGAATCTTCTTCATTAACCTAATTAGGTTTTACTCATTCCCACTGGCAGTTCTTATTAAACGGCCGTGTTCACTGTAAAACAAATTTTCATTATCCAGCCCGCCTACGCCCTGGTAAGCTGTTGGGTTACCATTGTTATTGTCTACGCTTAAACGGTACTGGTAGCTATGATCGGGCATTTGCAGCCGTGCCATTTCATCTATGTGATAGCTGGCGTATTTACTGCTCCTTACTGCCATGCGTACTTCAGCAGGTAAGTTGGCCATATGCTTAATGTTTCGCTCGCTGCGCAACCAGTTGCCATCGGCCGAATAATGCGCCGTCCAGTCGCGATTATTGTATTTGAATGTGGCGATATATTGTCCCCTATCCATGCTCCAGCCTTTTAAACCGGCCTGGGGATATTGACTGGTAAATGCTGAACTCACTACGGCAGGTACATTTGCAATTTTCTTTTGTGCCATAGCACTGTATGATGATATTCCTATTACTGCAATAAGAATAACAGATTTTAAAGTTTTCATGATATTAATTTTCTTTTGATCAAATAAAATTTACAACACAATTAATGCAATGGGCATTGCCATTACACGATTTTGAAATAATTCAAAAAGGACTAGCTGTGAATGTAATTTTCAGATCCGCAATACGCGATTGCTCAGGTAAGCGAAATGATGATCGATCAAAAAATATAGAGCGGAAGTATTTCCGGCCAGTAATAAAGGGGTTTTGCCTGTAATGGACTTTTGTGAAATAAAATGCGCTGCATATAGCTTTACCTGTGATTTCGCAGGCTTATTATCATTCATCATACACCTGTTGGTGCGGATGAGGTTGTAAATTAGCTGGGTGTTAACCGTAAGCCCGGCATTGCCTGAGGGGCCGTTGTTTTGAAATACCGGGGTAAAAAACAGGTAAGCAACCATTATAAAAACATACGCCATCATCACCAGCATTGCTGTAGTGCGGATGAGCGTATATTTTTTTAGCTTATGCATAGGTTAGTTAAAACAATATCCGTACCAAGAGAAACAATCAGGATATTAAGTTTTGGTTATCACCTCTTTATAATTATACATTCATTTAACTTTATTAGCTTGCCGAAGCAACACTATTAAAAATTGTATCGTATATTTTACAAATTTTACGGCCAATAAATAAGCTATATTTATCCATGCATTCCCTTAAGCTATTGTTTACTGCCACAATTTTGTGCATGGCATTTAATATACATGCGCAAGGTTCAGAAACAAGCTGTCCGCCGGGTAATATTGGTTTCGAAACAGGCACACTTTCGGGCTGGCAATGCGATACAGGAGGCATAAACAAGGCCGGCGTTATCAGCGTGATCTCTACGGTGCCGATCAGCAACAGGCAAACCATAATCGACTCCAACTCCTACCCTAAGCTCGATCCATACGGAAATTTTCCTACGCTTTGCCCCTATGGCGGTAATTACTCCATTATGCTCGGTAACGGGGAAGGAGGCGCAAGGGCCGAGCGGGTAACATACACATTTACAGTACCGCCAACGGCTGCTGTTTACGATATAACTTTCTATTATGCGGTTGTGCTGCAAAACCCCAACCATATGCCATCCCAACAGCCCCGTTTTACTGTAAACACTTTCGACCTGACCGATAGCCCTGATACCATTTCTGCTAATGGTTTAACTATGCCCCCGCAGCAGGTAACCTGCGCCTCGTTCGACTTTATTGCATCGGCAGCTTTGCCTGGGTTTAAACCGGCCCCTGTCTCGCCCAAAACCGGTATTGTTTATTATAAGGACTGGGCGCCCGCAACCATACACCTTGCCGGTTATGCCGGCAAAACAATGCGCATGGAGTTTACCACAAACGATTGTACGCTTGGCGAGCATTTTGGCTATGCTTATCTTGATGTAAATGAGGCTTGCGGATCGCCGATAACGGGCGCTAATTATTGCAGCGGCCAAAAATCGATAACCATGCTGGCCCCGGGCGGCTTTGGTACTTATGCATGGTACAATGCCGATTTTTCAAAACAATTGAGCGCAACGCAGGCATTATCCATCACCCCGCCCCCGCCTGACCAAACAAAATATGCAGTGGTGTTAGTTCCGCAAAATGGCCTGGGCTGTTTGGATACCATATATGCCGATGTAACGCGCATAAATGCAGGTTTTACCTTTACGGTAAAAGATACGGTATTCGCCTGCCCTGGCAGTACGGTCGATCTTACAGCAGCATCTGTTACGACCGGCAGCAGCAGCAATCTTACTTATACCTATTATACCGATTCCATCGGCACGCAATACCTGTACCAGCCCAACCAGGTCAGTACAAGCGGTGTTTACTACATCAGGGCGCAAAACCCCGAGGGATGCACCAATCTTTTGCCCGTACAGGTGTTTATCGGCAGCCCCCCATTAACAGTTACAAACCCGCCGGAAGTATTGTACCCGGCAACGGTTGATATATCTAAAACGTTCACTCATAGCTCCGTTCTCACTTATAGTTATTATACCGATGCAAGCCTGAAGGCGCCATTAGTAAACTACCAATATGTGAGCAAAACCGGAACCTATTATATAAAGGCCACCAGTAACGAAACGGGATGTTTTACCAGCGTGCCTGTAAATGTTCATATCGGGCCGCCACCGCCGCCTACAGTAAACGCAGTTAATACTTTTACCCCTAACGGCGATGGTATAAACGATTATTTCTTTGTGACGATAGTGGGATTGGCAGAATTTAAATCATTGAAAGTATTCAACCGCAGCGGTCAGCTCATGTTCCAAACCACATCGTCAACCGCGCAGTGGGACGGCACGATGGATGGCAAACCGCTGCCGGCGGGCACTTATTACTGGGTGTTTGAAGGTAAAAATGATTATTACCACACAAAAGTAACACAGGGCGGTTCGATAACTTTGTTGCGGTGATATTTCGTGAATAAAGTTGCTCAGAATGGAATATCCTTTAAGGAACGCGTGGCGCGCGCACCAGCATTAGGATAGAAGGCGTAGCTATGTAGCATATAGCTACACCTACACACAGTAAAAAGCTACGAAATGCTACACTTTGCTACAGGTAATGCTATATTTAAATAGCTGGTATACAAGTAAATACAATTTTAAAATCCTACAGAATCGCACAAATTAAATGCTACGCTTTTTGCTGCAAAATGATTAAAAAAGCAGTAATTTGATGGAACTTTATGATCATTTAAGCACCAGCCTTCATCAGGATATTACCGATTATAAAGTCGAACAACATGTCGGTGCATTGCTTTACCGAGCGTGCTGAAGTATCCAGGCGCAGGTCGGGGTTTTGGGGAATGTCAAACTGGTCGTTGACGCCGGTAAGATTATAGATTTTGCCGGGAGAGCCATCAGGCAGGAATGCCTTGCGGTATAAACCCTTTGTGTCGCGCTTTTTGAGCACGTCAACCGGGCAGTCCACATAAATAAGCCGCATCTCCGGAAATTCGTTCCTCAGCTCATTCCTTATCTCATCATAAGGGTTTATAGCGCTGATAATAGGGATAATACCATGCGATGCGAATTTATTGGCCACAAACGCCAGCCGGCGGATATTTTCGCAGCGGTCGGCCTTGCTGAATGACAGGTCCTTGCTGATCACCTGGCGGTATTCGTCGCCGTCTATGATCTCAACCGGGAGGTTAATTTCATCCAATTTTAGCTTGATGCTGTTGGCCAATGTTGATTTACCCGCGCCGGATAAACCGCAAAATAAAAGTATCATGGCAGAAAGGGTTTTTAGTAATACCTTAATTTAAATATCAGGGTTGCCTGGGTTTTACCGTAAAGTGTATCGGCGACGGTCGCTTTTGTGTCGACGAACGAAAATTGGCGCACAAAAAACCCGGCGGTTTCTCGCAAACCAACCGGGCCACTCGCTATGAAAAAAAATTATCTTAATGTAATGTTATCGCTTTCACAAAGCTACCGCTGCTGTTAAAGCGCACATCGTAATTGGTACTGTTTTCGGTGATCAGAACATCATATCCCTGTACACCGGCCGGGCCATCCAACACAAAAGCCCCGTTAAATACATAACCCGGATAGGTTGTAGTAAGATAAGTAAGCACAGCCGATGGCAGCTTATCCTGCGCAACAGCCTTTGGCGCAGGGCCCGGAGACATGATCTGCATCCTGCTGATGAGCTTGCCCGCTTTTGAAATGGCCGTCGCATACATGCCTTTATTTTTGCTGATAAGAATATAAGTGCTGTCCGGCGTTATCGAGGCATGCAGCAAAGTGTCGGACGGATAATTCTCCACGAAATATTCCGTCACAGCCAGCGGGATATCCGCCAGCGCAACAGTATCCTTTTTAGGGTTATTCCTGTCGCCGAACGGCGCTCCGGGGCGTCCCGGCTGGCCGCGCATCTGGTTACCGTCCTGTTGCTCCAATACTTTCTCAAACACGCCTGCCGCGGTAAACTTTAAACCTACCGGGGCGCCATTGTATTGGATCACCACGATGTAATCTGTAGTGGTGCCCACGCTGTCGACGATCTTAAAGGCTGTTTTAAAGGTGTAGCCCGAATAATTTGTTGTAAGATAAGTGCCAATAGCCGATGGCAGGCTGCTAAACGCCACGCTATCCTTTTTGCTGTGCGGCGGGAAACAGTTCACCATAAAAATAGTGTCCTTAGTAGTGGAATCCGTGGCGCTGGTAACTGCCACGGCAATGCTGGTTGAAGCCGAAACATTTGTTACAGTTGTTTTTTTGGTGGTGGTGCTTTGGCTCGTTTCCTTTGAACAGGATGAAAAAACCGACAGCACCACTGCTGCCAAAATCATCGGATAGTAAATTGTTGCTTTCATTTTTCGTTATTTTTAGGGGTATTAAATTGATTGATCCAAATTTATCGGGGCGCTATAAGCTATTTAAAAGTGTATCGGTGAATGTGCCGATTGAGTCGATAAACGATTGCTCAGGATGCCATCAGGTATTCTATGCCCGGGATGAGCGTGCCCATATCAAATGGCTTAAGAAATATAGCCTGGCAATTATTGGCTGCCGTCCGTATCTTTTTTGACTTTTTTGAGCTGATGATAATAACCGGGACGGGTTTTAAAAGCGGGTCGTTACTGAGCTTATTACAGATACCGGCACATTTACCAGCCAGCAGGCGATAATCCATCACTACCAGGTCGGGATGGAAAGCTAATGCCTGGTCGTATATATTTAAGGCGTTGTGGGTAATTAAAACCTCCCATTTCCCTGTTTGCAGCAGGTCGTCAACGGCATCTATTATGCTGTTGTCGGTATCAAGCAGTAATATTCTTTTTTGATCTTTTAAAAGTTTCATGATGCACTGATTTATGAGTTAAATATCAGTGACTGAAGCCTTCCTATATGCAGTGTCCCGATAAAGCGGGGAATTGTATCGACTACCTGCTTGCCTTATTTAATCCATCGGTGCAGGATTCATCACCGGGTTTAATGATGAGGGCTTTTTCGAAGAAGGATTTGGCGGCAGGTTTCTGGCCGTCCATCAAATAGGCCCAGCCCAGCATCTGGTTACCGTCGTAATCGTAAGGGTAAAGCGTGGCCACTATCCTAAAGCATTTTATAGCGGTGGCATATTGCTTGTGGTTATAATAGATCACCCCTGCCCAATAATTGGCCTGTGTATTTTGCGGGTCGATATGGATGATATCGAGATATTGCTGCAGCACTTTGTCCCAGCTTTGCAGAAAGGACAAGGGCTTTATATACCCAAACTTAGCCTCGATGGATGAAGGCTTCAACGCAACAGCCTTGGCATAATAGCTTTGCGAAGTGGTATAGTTTTTATTGAGATAATGCAGCCAGCCGAGGCGAATATTGATCTCGTAATTATCATCCGAATAATAAGGCATCACATCGCTTATGGCTGCGGCGTAGTTTTTGTTGGCTTCATCGGCATAGCTGTTATGAAATGCTTTTTGCAGCACTTCGTTGCTTTGCGCCGATGCGACCAGAACGCAACAGCTCAGTATAAAAAGCCAAACTATTTTTTTCAGAACCTCCATAATATCCCGGCTGCTATTGAATTTTGATTATAATTGAATTGCTGCACAGCATCCTGCTTTTTTTCATAAGTATAACTTAAATTCAGCATTAAACGTTTACTGAGTTGAAAATATGCTGTTTCGGTTAATTTTAATTTAGTGTCGTCAAACGTGTTGTAAATATACAATCCGCCGGCTTCAACATAATCATCCTGGTTGCCAAATGTTGCCGATGTTTCCAGCCAAACGTTTTTTATCGCTTTAAAACCGGCCGTTTCGCTAAAAATAAAGTTATCTGTAGTATTCCTGTTGAGATAAGATATGCCTGAAATAAAATACAGATCAAGGTTACCTAACGGACTAACCATTACCTGCCCATTGTACTGCGTTACCCTGTCCGTCATCAGCCGCCCTATATCAATATCACCCTGTACATTAAAAAGAACGGCATTATAATTAATTCCGCCTACAAACAGGTTGCCATTATAAGTAGTGGTTTGATATTTTGTATACAGGTAATGCCAGCCGCCGGTTAACGTAAAATGATCAAATAACGGATAGCTCAGCTTTAGGAAATTTTCCGTCTGCCGGTCATCATTCTGCTGCCACGTATGCTCAAAATTGTGGTATTCATAAATATATTGACTGAAGTAGGAAACCGCATCATAAACCTGCAGTTTGCTTAGTACATGGCCCGATAGGTCAAACTTCGTGTAGGAAGCATTACCCCGGTAATTAGTGTTGGCGATCTTATAACTGCTTTCCAAACCCGCGCTTGTAATGTCCGTACGGTTAACAAGCAGCAGCTTTAACGAAATGGAATCGAGTTTGGCCAATTGTTCACCTGCAAGCGCCTCGTTATTCATGTATTTGTAACACAGGTACAGGTAATAGCATGCAGTTTGGTTATGAGCATCATCCTGCAAAACCTTATCATAATTTTCAATCGCTGCCGAGTAATTGCCCACCATAAATTGCGCAAACCCTATTTTTAACCGCAGGCCGGTATAGTCCGTACCATTTGCTATATATTGCTTGCCCTGTGTGATGGCTTCCTTCCAGTTACCGGCATTAATGAGCGAATCAGTCAGGCTATCGGCTCTGGCAAATGGCTTATCCTGTGCACTTGTAAGATAGGATATGCCCCCAAGCAAAATGATCAATAAGTATTTTTTATATCCCATTTTACTTCGATTTTGTGTTTACCCGTATTGAACGCAAAGCGCTGTATACCTTCCTGCCCGATCCATAGCTGCGCATCCGAAATTCGCCTGTCTTTCATTCCAACCGACCGTACCTGTTTGCTATTGAAAACGATCTCAACCGGAGATATATTCACCTCCGCCTCATACTTCAATTTAATGAAGCGAAAAAACGGCGACGCAAGATCATTCAACCATCTCAGCGGATCTTTTGCAAGTTGCAACGGGAAAGTGTCCTCAACCGGGTAACTTCCATTACAGGCGAAGACAACTTTATAAGCGGCCTGGTAAAAAAGATATAATAACGATTGCTTGCTGCCGTAATAGGTAGTAAAATAGAATGCCGTGCCGTTGTTTACGAAATAGGCATATGCATTGGTCTCCTTGCTGTGCAGGTAGCATTCGTTGCCGTAATCTATCCCGATCTCAAACGTCTCAGTTCTGCCGTCTGTTGTGGTCACTGTAACTGCTGTGCCTGGTTGGAAATTAAAAGCATCCTTTAGCAGGTTATTGATGGTTACCGGGCTAACGGAATCGCCTTCAGCAGGTATGCTGTAGGTCTTTAGTTCTTTCTCATTGCCATGTTCACTCATAAAATAAGCAAACGGATAACGCAATGTTTTTGAGCCGATGCCCGGCGTAGCCTGGAACTGGAAATGCAAATGCGGCTCTGGTGAACGCCCCGAACTGCCACAAAGCGCAATGATATCGCCCTGCTTAACATTATCCCCAACCTTCACTTTCACCGACGCCCTTTTCAGGTGCGATGCTTTGGAGTATAGCCCGACGGCGTGTTGTATCACAATGCTGTTGCCCCAGTTCTCCTTCAGGTTCACATTGTTTATTTCATTATCATCAATCTTATCTGTTACAGCTACCACCACGCCATCACCGCAAGCCAGCACAGGTTTGCCAAAGCAGTAGTAATCCTCCGGCTTTGTCCCGTTGTTTTTATAGGTATGGTGTTCATCATCCTCTATCACAAAATCAAGCGCTTCGGCCCAATCGCTTTTGTGGGTGATAGCGCCATTATAGCCCTGCGATACCTTCCAACTGCCCATAAAAGGCAGTTTGAAGTTAAAATAGTGATAGTCCGGCAAGCGCTCTTTACTGTTCAGGTATTGATAAAGATTAACCTCCGGCGAGTAAAATTGCAACGGCGTAAGCACAGTCTTTGCAGATTGGCGCGATTTAAAGAAATACAGCAGCAAAATAGTCGCTACGCAAAATGGCAGTGATAATACCGGCAGGTCATATATACCTAAAAGCCTCGTGAAAGCGATGATAAAAAGGATCACCAGCGGCACAACAACCATCGCCCATAGATATGAACGATACGATGGTACAAGGAAAAAGCTGCCAACAGCCATCGCAGCTATAACCAGGTTACTGCCTAAATGGTAATAGCTCAAACCCTCGGGGAAAACGCCGGTAAACCTGTTGAACAAACACGCCGTTACAAACCCGATTAACGCCACAGAAAGCGCGATCCGTGAATGGATCAGTAAACCAACGGCGATCAGCAAACCAACAATGGCATTATTCTGAAACAGCATCGCGCTTAACGAGCGGAAAAACAGATCGATATAAAAAGGGAAACGATGCGCATTGAGGTTCATGGCGGTGATGAGCTCATACATTACCGAACTGCTCCGCTGCTCCAACCCTAACCTGAAAATGCTGCCCGCCGCTGCAAGGATGATCCAAAAAGTGATAACAAATGGCAGCGACAGCATCGGCAAACCACGCTTAATGAGCAGCACATATAAGCTGAGCGTAATGGCAATGCATACCAAACAGCCTATCAGCAGCCAAACAAAAAATGCGGTATTGGTATGATAAAAAGTTCCGAAGCCTATCCCGAAAAGCAGCGCATTAAAGCTAAAAAGACCTTTTTCAATATCTTGCCTGTAATATCCGCTTAAATCAGCACAAGCCAGGGCAATGAGTATGCACGCCAGCCCCGAAGCGCCTGCAACCGGGTTAAAAAAAGATACGGCAAGCAATAAAACGCCCAACACCTTGTTTTGCGAGAAAAACAAAATAGCATAGCTGTTGATAATAGCCTTTATGATATATGCGATCTTATTTTTCAACAGCTTTTGATTTGGTTAGTTCGGGCGTTTGCTCCATTTCGTCTACATAGTCCAGCGTTTCGGCTTTACGGAGCAGGTGGGTTTCGCCGCTTTCGGCGATCATTACTATAGCAGGGCGATAAGTAATGAATTGCATCCATTGTGTCATGTTGTAAGCGCCTGCTTTGTGCACCACCACATGGTCGCCGGGATCGAGCACCGGCAGGTTAATGTTTTCGCGGATCACATCGATATTCATACATAGCGGACCATATAAGGTCATTGGCTCGGTATGGGTTGATGTACCCTGTGCAGGCGTAATTTGGTGATCGTACCAAAAGGAGGTAAATAACGTATTCACCCCAAAATCAAGCACGGTACCGCGCCGGCCGTTCGCCAGTCGCTTATTGGCGATCACCGTTCCCAGCAAATAGCCTGCGTCATCTATCAGCGCGCGACCGGTTTCCAATATCAGCAACGGCAATTTATCCTTTTCAAAACCAAAATTGAGTATGGTTGTGGTGATAGCTTCCGCGAAATCATCAACCGATGGTATTGAATCCGCACTTTGCAGGTGCACACCTTTAAGTACGTTGTTTGATGGGAAACCGCCGCCCATATCCAAATACTCAATTGGATTATTGAGGTCTTTCGCGCAACGCATTGCCAGCCCGCACATTTTGGTGGTGGCTTTTGTATAGGCGGCAACATCCAGAATATAAGTCCCAATATGGCAATGCAGCCCGATTAACTGCATTTTATTGTTCTGCACGATCTTACTGATCGCATTCCAAGCTTCGCCATTTTCATAGTTAAATCCAAACCTGTCCCATTGCGGGTACAGGCCGGTATCCATGTTGACACGAACGGCGACCCTCGGTTTTGTGGAAGAAGACGCAGCCAGCTCCATCAGCATATACAGCTCATCAAAATGATCGATATGGATGAGTGAATTATTTTCTATCGCAGCCAAAAGCTCCTCCCGTTTCTTACCCGGACCGTTAAAAATAATATGACTGCCATTTACGCCATTCTTGACCGCTTTCTGGTATTCAAATCCTGAAACCACCTCTGCCCAACTGCCTTCCTCGTGAAATATTTGACAAACTGTGCTTAAATAATTGGTTTTATAACTCCATGCAAACTGCACTTTTGGGTATCGGGTATTAAAAGCCCGAAGGGCAGCACGGTAATTATGGCGGATACGTTTTTCGGACAAAACAAACAACGGCGAGCCATACTGTTCGATCAGTTTTTTTACCGGGATGCCTTCAATGGCATCAAAAGCCTGCGCCGGGTTAGCGCTGGCAAATTTGTTCAGCATCCCGGTGTTGAGCTTTTTGATGTATGGCCTTTCGTATTTTAACTTTTGCATTGCTTTGTCCTGATCTTAAATTTCGCCAAAGGCGGAGAATTGCTGAAACCGCGCTATATCTACCACATCATCCCACGAGTGTCGTATAAACAGCTTTCCCGGTTCATAACTTTCAAACGGCTGCACGTCATCGCCCATTGCCATTTTCACCAAAGCTGCCGGCTGATTTTGTCCGCTAGCCGCCGCCAAATATATCCATGCCGGGAAACGCGGGTTGATCTCGATGATGTACAAATTGCCTGCGTTATCCTTTATAATTTCCAGCTCAAACCCGCCTCTCCATTGCAGCGTCTTGGCAAATTGCCCGGCGAGGTCTACCAGCTCCGCATCTTCAATGGTCACTCCCGCCCAGGCTTTGCCTTTATCAGTTATATACAATTTGCGCATGGGCACAGCACTTATCAGGTTGCCCTTACCATCGCCCAACCCGGCGACATTTATTTCCGTGCCTTTTATGCATCGCTGCGCTATCACCGGCAGCCCCCAGCGGTTAGCTATATCATGAAAGATCTTTTTTGCTTCATCCGCATTATCGGCCAGCCGCGCTTCGTAATATTTACCTTTTATAAAAAGCGGGTAGCCTAGCTTGTCGCCTGTTACTTCCATATCTTCCGCCTTTGTAAGATTTACATAATCCGGCACTTTAAACCCGTAAGTTGCTGCAAACTCATGCAGTTGTGTTTTGTCCCGCGCCGCCAGTTGTACTGCATCCGGCAGGAACGTTTTTATATCTTCAGCTGCCAATCGCGGCGCTATTTTTATAAAATTGCCCAGCTCGGCATCAAAGTTCGGGATGATCATATCCAACCCTGTCATCCCGTTTATTTCAAGCAATCGCTCCAGCAATACGGTCGCGCCTGCTGCCGGGTACGGGATATGATATGTTTTATCTAACAGCTTATCCATATAAATACCCGGCTCCAGCGCCTCATAGGCCAACCCGATCAGGCGGATGTTATCGCCGTAAGCATCTTTCAACGCCCTCGCCACCGCAATGCCCGGGCCCGGATTATCATGCGCGTTAAGGCCTGTAATGCCTACCGTTAATATGTCCGCCGGTTTCATCAGTTATCCAACAAATTAGCTTCTTTTAGTTGTACCATCCAGTCGTCCCAATCGCGGTCGAGTTGTTCGGGCCGTACATCATAGCGCGCCAGTATGCCCGTCTTTATTTCCTGCTCTGTTTTGTCGCTTTTCATTTCGGCAAGTATCCCCGCAGCAATGCCATTGGCCGAAAATGAATCGCCGGTTGAGGGGTTAAAAATGAACCCGCTCTCGCTTGTAGCTATATTTTTTTTAAGCTTCATGGTTTTGCAACACCTGTCAATAAGCGATAAATATATAAGTTTTGAAGGCTTTCCGGGTTTAGTAAAGCTTTATTCATTTATTATCCGGCTTATTTTGGCTATACTGAAATATTACATAAAAATCCGGTTATCCGGGCATAAATAGCGGTAATGTATCGCTAAACAGGGTAAATGTGTCGATGAAATGGGTTGGATTTTAGTTGCCCGTTATTTGTAAGGATATCTTAAATTTTTAGAAGATTAATAAATCCCTCCCCAGGGAGCCAGGGAGGAATAAGAAGCATTATTTGTTCCGAGGCTCAAAACTTCTTCCTAATATTCAATTTCTACTTCGACCACTTGCTGATCAAATCGTTATAACTGCTACCTACGGGTAGCTCTATAGTTTCCAGCTGCACTTTTTTATTGTGGATAGATTTGATATGGTTCAGCGCTACCACATAGCTGCGGTGAATGCGCATAAAATTGCTTTGGGGCAGTTTTTCCAATACTTTTTTTAAGGGCATCAAAGTCAATACAGGTTTAGGCTGATCGAGCAGGTGGATCTTGATATAATCTTCCATGCTTTCGATATACTCAATCTTCTGTACGTCTATCTTTATCATCCTGTATTCCGAATACACATACAGGCTTTCCTGCTGCTGCTGGTTTTGGGCCGCGTTACGGTAGCTATTAAAATCTATTGCCTTATCCACCGCCTTTTTAAAACGCTCAAAATCGATGGGTTTCAGCAGATAATCTATCGCTTCCAGCTCAAATCCCTCAAAAGCAAAATTCTTATAGGCCGTGGTAAAAATGATCATTGGCCGCTTTTCCAGCGAACGGGCCAATTCAATGCCCGAAATATCAGGCATATTAATGTCAAGGAACAAAATATCAACCGGATTACGCTGTATATATTCCGAGCCCGAAATGGCATCTTCAAAAGTCTTCAGCAATTTTAAAGCAGGCATACGCGAAATATATTCGCTGATCAAACCCAGGGCCAGGGGCTCGTCGTCAATGGCTATGCAAGTTAACTGGTTCATCGTTTAAACATTTAATGTAAGGTTTACTTTAAATACGCCGCCTGTATCATCTATCAGCAGAATATGCTTTGCCGGATAAAGCAGCTGCAATCTTTGTTTTGTATTAGCTACCCCAATACCTGAACGTTCGGCAACCTGGCGGGTAAAGATGCTGTTCTGCGAATGGAAAACTACCGTCTTCTCGCCTACCGCAATATGTATCACAATAGTGCTTTTTTCCTTTTTACTGATGCCGTATTTAAAAGTATTTTCAATGAACGACATCATGATCAATGGCGCTATTTGTTGGTTTCCTGCCTTCCCGCTGATCTTAAAATCGAGCGTGGTTTGCTTGCCGAGACGGAGTTTTTGGAGATCGATATAATCACTTATACACTTCAATTCGTTCGACAGCGGCACAAAATCCTGCATCACATCATCGGTTACATAACGCATAATGTTGGAGAGCTTCATGATACTTTCAGACGTATGCTCGCTGTTCATCATTGACAGCATGTAGATGTTATTCAGGGTATTGAACAAAAAATGCGGGTTGATCTGTGCCTTGAGGAAGGACAACTCGGCGCTTATCCTTTCCGATTCGGCCTTAGCCATCCGCTGCTCGCTGGAGTGCCATTGCTCAATGCTTTTTACCGAAAGCGCCAGCGCCGTGATGATGCCGAACAAGATCAAACTCACCGCATCGGTATGATTGGAATGGTGCCAGAGTGGATTGATAGACGAATGCCGCGCCACGGGTTCTTCCATGCGAAGGCCCTGGTTAGGTAATGGCCCGAATGGCATTGCGGCGGTATCCATACCGGGGCCTTTACCTGTAAGCGCCTTTTGCAACGCGGCTACCGAATCGCGTTTGGATTGTGCGACCATTTCAGCCTGAAATCGCGGGTTGTGGCCCAGCAACTTGTCAAACGGCTGCAGGAAGAACACACCGCCCAGCAGGATAAGCACCACTAAACTATAGATCACATATCTCCCCTTAAGGAAGAACCCGGGTACAAGATACCATACGTTGAAGTAAAACAGCACCAGGTAAGTAACGCAAAACAACCAGTAAAAAGGCGACGAAAACAACACCCATGCATTGCTGATCTTATTACCACTGTTAAGGAACAGCAACGGCAGTAACAAAAACAAAAGCCAGCCGGTAAGATGGATTACAAATGTGCTTAATTTAAACCTTGACATTCCTGCTGCCTTTATCTGCCTGTTTTAAGCGATGTATGCTGCGGCACAATCGCAAAGATTGATAAAGATAGCACTGAAATTGGCAATTAAAACAAAAGGTGTCGATGAAAGCGGCCTTTATACCGATAGACGCGTTATTCGGAAACGACCTGCTCCCGGCTAAAATCCATAACCTCAACAATGCTCGCTATAATTTCGCTGCGGTAGTGTTTTGAGCCGGTTTCGTCCTTCATTTGGCGCGTTTGCAGCTTGCCTTGTATGTAAACCTGCATGCCTTTCTCTATCGTTATATCTGTTATTAACTCCTCGGGTACTCGTATCTGATGCCATTCCTGGTGATCGACAGACTTGCCATTCTTCCTGAACAATTCGTCGGTTACCAGGGTAAAGGTGAGCGATCTTTTCCGGTCTATCATATGCCAGCGCGGTTCTTTGGAAACAAAGCCCAGCAATATGACCTTGTTAACGCAGGAGCTATTGTACATATTCCCTCCGGATGATGCCTGTCAAAAATGAACGGCTATTAAAAAAAGGTATGCGCTTTTTATTCGTTTTTAACATAGGGTCGATGAAAAATTAGTATCCGGAAGCGAAGCTAACTTTACCGATTTGCCACATTTACGTATAAATACGCCAACAATCACCGTTAAATACGTATAATTAATTTGTAATTAATAAAATTGGAGAAGAAAATCTTAATTGATAAGCTTATTACGCACTGCATAACGTACAAGTGACGCAGTATTGCGCGTACCGGTTTTATCTATCAGGTTTTGACGATAACCTTCCACTGTACGCTTACTGGTAAACAAACGGTCGGCTATTTCCTGGTTGGTGAGCCCGTCGGCTATTAATTCAAGTATCTGGAGGTCTTTTTGCGATAGCTCCACGTCACTTTCGTGCAGTACCTGGCTGGTAGTCGGCAGGTCCCCCATGCGGTCTAAAAAGCGGAGTGAAAGTTCCGATGAAATATACCTTCCATCACCCCGGATATGCTTTACCGCAAAAATCAGTTCTTCTGAACTGATGCTTTTTAAAAGATAACCATGTGCGCCCGCTTTAAACGCTTTCAGCACATACTGCTCACGGTCGAGCATGGTCAATAAAACTACTTTAGGCTTGTGGGGCATTTGCTGCAACTGTTCGGTCAGTTGCAAACCGTCCATTTGCGGCATATTCATATCAGCCAGTAAAATGTCTGCTTCGGTGCCATTTCTTATTAGGTCGAGCGCCTCTTTACCATCCACTGCTTCGGCAACAACTTTCAGTTCCTCGTCGCGGTCCAACAAATTACGGATACCGTTACGCACAATATTGTGGTCTTCGGCCAGTATTATCCTGATCATCCCGTTACCTTTATCCATATAAGAAATAGCATTGAAAGTTGTTTTGATTGCGACAAAATTAATTTATGCCTGATAAATTTCCATATTCATAAACAGTTTATTTAAATCTGTAAAAAAATTATAATTTTGTAGTTAAACATTGCACCTACTCTACCTGTTTTAGCTTTATAAACGCGATCCGGTTCCGGTAAAGCTTTCCCAAAAAGCATCCGTCCCGCGAAAAGGATTGTGTAAATCACCTAAATAGTTTTTAAAGATACATTCCGAACCATGTTGTAATACATTTATGTATTACGCTGTTTGCTTTTTATGCAGAAATGAAGAGAAAGAATATGAACGATCCTTCTTCTGAAAAGAATGAAGCTATAAGAAAGGAAGAAAACAACACTGCTGAAACCCCAGGAAAGGCCTCTGACAACGAAGAAATGCTAAAGGAAAGCATTGCCGAGTTAAAGGATACGCGCGACTTGCTGCAAACGGTGTTCGATTCATCTTTTAATATTATCTGCGTTTTGCAGGCCGTAAGAGATGATAAAAACGAGATCATTGATTTCAAATATTTGATAACCAATAATTCCTATTACCCGGCTATACCGAGCAAAACCCGTGTAGGCAGGCGTTATTCGGAAATACATCCCGGTATTTATCCCTCAGGTATTTTTGCGTACTTAAAAGCTGTAGTTGAAACCGGGGAACGGACAGACTTTGAAGTTTATTATAACTATGAAACTATCGATACCTGGTTTAGAATAGTTGGTGTAAAAATGGATGACGGTGTGGTGATCACCGTTGAAAATATATCCGAACGCAAGAAGGCCGAAGAAACTATTAAAAAGATGGAGGCCGTACAGCAGCATGAATTATTCAAGGCTACGCTGGATGCACAGGAAAAAGAAAGAAAGCGCATAGCCGAAAGCCTGCACAACGGCCTCGGCCAGATCTTATACGGCGCAAAGCTTACGCTGAACGATCTGCGATTGAAACCCGGTGACAGCTGGCAGGCAAAATATCAGCAAATTATACACGATACCGATAAACTGCTTGCCGAGGCGATAAACGAAACCCGGCGCATGTCGCATGAGCTTATTCCAACCGTGTTGGAAGATTATGGGCTAAAAACCGCCATTGAAGACATATGCCGACAGTTTAAACACGTACTAAATATTGTATGTGTTTTTGAAGGCCTGCCTGCAAATATCGATCAATATATCGAGATCGCGGTGTACCGTGTAATACAGGAACTGGTGACCAATATTATTAAGCATGCCAATGCCACCGAAGCTTCCATACACATCAATGCCAATTCGCACATTAGTGTAATAGTGAAAGACAATGGCAGAGGCTTTACAAACCCTATAGGCAAAGACAGCGGAATTGGCCTGAAAACCATACAGGGCAACATCAAAATGCTGAATGGCAAGCTAATGATCGCCTCATCGCCCGGCGAAGGAACTACTGTAAATATCTCTATCCCCAATAAGCCTGCCGGCGTTTAATTTTATATACTGACAACGCTTAAGAAATGCCGTTAAGCACTAACGGGCCCTCTTCTTCGTCGAAAATTATCACTGTTGTTACTGTTATCATGGTGAAATTTTTTAATCCTAAATTATACTTACCGGGACTGAAATCGTTCCCGTTTGTAACCCAAATTTACAAAAACCATACCGCGAAAGTGTGTTCCATCACCGAAAAGTTTTCAACGGATGGTTAAATATCAAGATACGATCAAAATAACGCATTGATAACAAGATGATTACAAAAAAAGCTTACCAATATAAGGTAGAAGGATGGAAATGCTTCCACGAATGCCAATACTCCTGGTAAGCCTGTATTTTGGTTAGCCGCCTGCCCTTGTAAACACCAGCCGTGCACAAACCATCCCAGTCCCAGGCAGATTTGGTCTCACGGTCAATAAGCTGCTGATCGTTTATATCAAAAGTCAGTTTTTTACCATCAACTACCCTATTCCAGGCATGAAAGTTCGCTGTATCTTTTTCAATCGCTATTACTAACGGCATTGAACCAATAGAATCATTAACTACCTTTTTCTTTATCAATTCGCGCCAGTTGTAGGCTTTAGGCTGTTTATTTATTATCACGCCTATCACCCAGCTTCTGCGGATCAACGAGTCTTTGTTTTTATTGGTCGAATCCTTGTCAACCGCCTGTATGCGGTCATAACCTTTCAGGTCGGCGTAATCGTCGCTAAAGTACCTATCCGGCTGCATGATGAGTGAATTGGGGTGTTTCATCAGCCATTCGCCGAGGGTGGATTGCTCATAGGGCAATTCCTGCAAATGCTGCCCTTTCAGCAGGCCTGCGGCTGCTTCTCCGGTGGCCTGGTACCACCAGGTGCCTGTGCTTGCATCTTCAATAACAGCATTGTAATGCCTTGCCCCCACCAGTCGGAATGTTTGGCGTTTTCCGTTAACCACAGGATTATAAACCCTGCCCGTGCGGCACATGGTACAGTAAGTGATCAATACCGGCTGATCGCCAACATTATCCTGCACTTTATGATGATAGCCTAAGTAAATAAGCGGATAAGCCTTTGCAACACCATTCTTCGTCACGCCCAAAACCACATAGCTGTAAGGCACTTTATTGTGCTTAGCATCGGCCATGAAAACAGTACCGGGTTCCTTAAACATTTGCTGGGCGCTAAACATTACATCGGTAATATAATAAGACCCAATGCACAATACCAGCACAATAGCCTTGAACCATTTACTGCCCGTGGATGTACCTGCATAATACCTGAAAATATAAAACAACACCAGTACAGCCCCCGCAATGCGCAGCGGCAAAACGAACTTTTCAAGATAGTAGCAGAATACGATGGTTTCACGATCCTGGCTGCCGGGGAACGGCATCAGGAAGTAGGCGTGCACCAGGCCGGGAACAAGCAATAAAAAAATGCCCAGCCAAAACAGGTAGCCATAGCCGCGCTTTACGTGCGATGAAGGTTTTCTTCTCATTTAAATTAACAGTAAAGGTACATTGGTTCACCCGGCGTAACCGGTTAACATATTTAGCAATAATATTTGATAACTGCTAAACAAAACTACTTGACGGTAATTTTTTGACGCTGAAAGCCGATCCCCCCGTTAAGGTCAACCCCGTTAACCAGTATAGTGTAATTGGCCGGTTTATCCGCAGTGTAAAAGCTCACCGTAGCGTGGCCGGCGGTATCAGTAATAATATCAGGCTCCCAATGTATGGTGCTGCGGAGATCCATACCGGTGGCGGGCGTTTTTACTTTGTATTTCGGCTTATAAAACTGTTTGGGAAGCGTAACAGGTAATGGTTTATACAAATATGTGCCCAAAGTTTTTTTCATAAACGGCCCGTGGCCCGAGCGGGTGGTTATTTCAATAAATGCAATAGGGCTCCCCAATGCAAACGGCGAAATAAATTGAAGGATATAGTTATCGGCAAATGAAGGGTTAAACATTATTTCAATACCTTTTATGTCTTCGGCTGTGTAGTAGTCGAGGTAATCCTGTTCGTAATGATAGTAGCCGTTTGGCTCAGGTGTGGGGGTATAAAATCGTTTGATATACATGCCGTCAAAAACAAAATTCACTACCTCATCATGTATCATATGATGCAGATCGGTTGAATGCAGGATATACCCCGATCGGTAACCCTTGATCGTTTTTTCCAATAACTGTGATAAAGTCATTTTCCCCAGTTTGGACAGGTCATCCTCATTCAATACCTGATCTGCTGCACCGGGGCCATTCAAATTTTTCGAGTCTTTTATCACCTTTTTATCATTCACCTTTACCTCTTTAAGCATGTGGCCCATCCCCTCAAATTTCTCCATATTCTTTTTTTGCGTGATATGGGCGCTGATGTTATTTAACAATAACGTATCGGTATTTACATACCATGGCCTTGATAATTGGGGCGCATTTGTAAAAACAGGCGGCTTAAACTCGTCCACGTTCACCTGCACATTTAAGCTTTTGCCCTTTTTATTGCGTGCCTGTATCATAAACGAAGCCGTATCCACAGGTAAAAATCCCCGGAAAGCGAAATGCCCGCCCTTATCCGTCGTAGTATCGATCACAAAAAACGGTCTCTTGCTTAGTATGGTTATATCGGTATTGGCAAGCGGTTTGTTACCGCCAATATTGGTAACGCTGCCGGTTACCTGGTATTCTTTTTCGAGCGCAAATTGCGGAGGTGTCTGCGTACCAAACACTTGCTTCCAGTCGTAACCGGTCCAGCCCTGTGTAAGCAATAGGTCATCCAGCTCAGCTTTATGGTTAGCGCTGTTATCTGCAAAATAATAGCCGGGATCTTCCACATAACCTTTCAGATCAGGTGTATACAACAAGCCGGTTAGGATATTCCCCTCCAGGCTGTCGGCTTTTACCTGACTGTCGTCAGTTACAGCCATGGAAAAACTACCGGAAATAGGTTTGCCGTTTTTGTCGGTCACGTTTATTTTAAGCGATACGCTGTCATGCGGTAAGTAGCTTTGTTTATCTGCCGCTATGCTGATATGCAGATTATCATGATGATCGATAAAAACGATACGCTCAGCCAATGGCTGGTTTCCGGTATTCAACACCGTAAAATGAGCAATCCCGGTAGGAAAAGCGCTTAACGGTACATGTATTACGCTGCGCACGTTCCCGGCCATAATGTGCGCTGCATAACAAACAATGTTGCGCGATAAACCCAACAGGTAATACCCGGCAACACTATTGGCAATATCCTGCGTAGCAAACACGGTTACCTGTAAGGAATCATTCATATCCCTTATGTGCAACCCGAAGCCTGATGGATTAACTGCCGGCAAAGGATATTTTTTCATGCTACCATCCGGCAGTTTTACAACGGCAATATAACTTTCACCAGCCTCGGGCGCCAATTCAAACGAGCCCATGCCTTTATGAAGCGAGTTGAAATCAGTAACCACGTTATTTTTGCTATCGTAAACTTTGCCATTGATATTTACGCCTTCACCGCTTTCGCCTATCGCTTTAAAAGCAACCAGCGACGGTAACCCCGCAACAAGCTGACCGCCTTCCGGCATAAATTGCAGGTCGGTATATTCGGGGCGGTTAAGCTGTACCGGGATGGTGTAAACCGGGGCCTTCCCTTTTTTCACGATATCCTGTTCGGTAATCATCAGGTTTTTGGTGGTTTGCTTATCGGCCAGGCTAAAATCAACATCAAGCTTGCTATCCATGCGGGTATTGCCTTTCACACGCGCCACAAACGATTTTCCATCAGTTACCTTGAATAATGCATCCTGCAATAAAACCGGCTGGCCGTTAAAATTATGCATCGTAACAGACGTTTTAATGCTATCCTTCCCTACCAGTTTCGTATAGCCAAAACTCACATTAAACAGGCGTGTGTCAATACCTCCCGCAGTGATATAAATTGGCCGGGTAAAAACGGCTTCTTCACCAAAATTCCGCATCCAGCTGGTGTATGCGCGGAGCGTGTAATTCCCTTCTGCAATATCATCGGTATTGAGTGGCAGGTAACCCCTGCATAAGCCCAAAACAACCGGAAAAAGCATTCGTTTTATGCATTTATTGCCTTCGTCATCCAACTCTACATATAAAAGGCCGCTTTGCGACGGCGTAAGATAACCGGCATTTAACAGGTAAGCTTTGAACCACAATGTATCCGTTTGCAGGTAATTGGGCTTATCAGTTTGCAGGTAAATTTTTTCGGACGGGAATTGTGTGTTGCGATCATTCACTTTACTGATCAGCGCATTTAAAGGCGATTGGCCAAATGCCGAAAAACTGTAAGATAAGAGTATGAAAAGCAGCAAACGGATAAGGCCGTGATTTCTCATGCAAAGGCTGATCGGTGATAACGTAAATATACTATTCAGGCGTTATTTTTTTCCTTTTTAGTGAATTTTTTAAAGCAAACGATAGTTTGTCAAAAAAGCCTCCATTATGCAAACCATTTATATATTTGTTAGTTTATCACCAATATGGAAACCAACCGACTTTCGAAAACAATTGAAGCCGCGCTTAATGCGCAAATGACCAACGAAGCACATAATGCGCAAATATACCTGGCCTATGCATCGTGGGCTGATAGCAGGGGTTACGATGGTATTGCCAACTTCCTGTTCAGGCATGCCAATGAGGAGCGTAACCACATGATGAAATTCCTGGAATATATCCTGAAACGTGGCGGCAAGGTGGTTGTAGCCCCTATTCCCGGCCCTGGAGAAGACCCTGTAAGCATGCAGGATTGCTTTGAAAAGGTATTCAAGTACGAGGTAGAAAACACCACCAACATTTACGAGATAGTTAATATAAGCATGGCCGAAAAAGACTGGGCCACCTGGAATTTCCTGCAATGGTTTGTAAAAGAACAAACTGAAGAAGAAACCTTAGCGCTTGGACTGCTTGATAAGATAAAAATTGCAGGTGGTGCTGCTGCCAAAGATGATGCACTATACTCGCTTAACCAGGAACTTGCCAAAACACCTGATGATGCTACGCTGGCACAGGATGTTACGGTAGAAAATCCGTAAGCTCAAAAACCATAAAATACATCATTGCACTTCCAATAGTGCATGATGTATTTTATACCGTATCTGCACTCATCAGGTTTGCCCTGCTCCACTCGGACAGGGATACCATAATATCTGTTAACGATCTTCCTTTCTCACTCAGGCTGTATTCGACACGTGGAGGTACTTCGGGATACGCTTTCCGGGAAATGATGCCATCTGCTTCCAGTTCTTTTAATTGCCGTGACAGTACTTTTAGCGCAATGCCCGGTATCATGCGGTGCAATTCGCCAAAACGTTTTTCGCCCGGTATCAGCAGCCAGATAATGATCGGTTTCCATTTGCCGCCAATCACATCTATGGTAGCTGTAATAGGGCAATCCTCTGCGCCGCAATAATTTTTTTCAATTTCTTCTTTTTTTATCATGCTGATAATCAACAATACTGACAATTTTGTCAATACTTGACAAAAGGGTAACTACTTGACAAATATACAGTCTTAAGCTTAGTTTTGATAAAAAAAGCCTTATGGAAAACATCAAATCAGAAACTTATCGAAAAGGCCTGGCACTGTTAAACCAGTTGCATGGCGGCCAGGCCGGCGAACAACTGGTGAATAATCTGCAGGACATATGCCCCGATTTTGTAGACATGACTATAGAGTGGGCCATGCAGGGTATAATGGCCCGGCCCGGACTCGACCTGCTTACACGCGAGTATCTGCTAATTGCATCATGTACCACGCTCGGCCATACTGTTCCGCAATTAAAAGCGCATATTGATGCTGCCCTTAAACTGGGGGCTACGAAACAACAAATAGTAGAAGTAATTTTACAAATGACGTTTTACGCAGGTGGCGCGGCTGTAAGCAATGCGCTGGCCTATGCTAAAGAAGTATTTCAACATCATAACATTTAAATTAAGTCACATATGAAAATTATTATTGTAGGCGGCACAGGCACCATTGGCAAGCATGTTACCGCCGCGCTTAGCAAAGACCATGATATTATTGTTGTGGGATCGAAAAGCGGAGATATGCAGGTGGACATCACCTCGACCGATTCCATAAAAAGCCTGTTTAATAAGACGGGCAAGTTCGACGCGCTGGTAAGCGTTGCGGGCGACGGACACTTCGGTCCGCTGAATTCAATGACCGATGCAGATTTCCGTAAGGGTATCGACAGCAAACTGATGGGGCAGGTAAACCTGGTACTCATTGGGCAACATTATGTAAACCGGAACGGTTCGTTCACGCTTACATCCGGCATCCTCAGCCATGATCCTGTTTTTGCGGGCGCTGCATTAAGCGCAGTAAACGCCGGTCTGGATGGCTTTGTACGCGGCGCAGCAATCGAACTGAAAAATGATGTACGCATTAACACGGTTAGTCCGGGCGTTGTGGAAGACTCGCCGGGCTTTTTCCCTTATTTTCCCGGCCATATACCGGTAACTATGCATAAAGTAACGCAGGCTTATCTGAAAAGTATTTTAGGATTCGCTACGGGGGCGGTTATTGAGGTGTTTTAACATTTTTTCCATGTCTTTTACAAGTTATTTGTAAGAGGCATGGAATTATTTCACTTATATATCCGCCCTATCATCGGGTCATCAAATATTATCTTTTTTAGCTGCTCAAAATTTATGGCGCCTTCGTGTGCATAAACGATCCTGCCGTTGGGTTCAACCAATAATGTGTAAGGTAATGCGCCCTGCCATTTGGGGTCTACGGCGTCCATCAGCTTGTATTTATTGTCGCCTGAATAAATATAATTAAGGCCCGATGCCTGTTTACGTTGCAAAAATGCAAGCGCTTTGGCGCGGTTTCCCATATCATCGGTAGTTATGGTGACCAACTGCACGCCTCGGTCGCGGTACATGTGGTTAAGGGTAACGAGGTCTGAAAACTCAGCTACGCACGGCCCGCACCATGTTGCCCATATGTTGATAAGACGTAGTTTATCCGAGTGATTTTTTACCACATCAGCAATTCCTTTAGCGCCGATGGTATCCAGTTTTACCGGTTCATTGGCCCATTGGATGGCCGCTTTTGCTGTCCAGTTACTTTTTTCGGCCCATTTAATGGAGCAGCCGAAAACGCGGGTAACTTCTACCGGCACAGGTTTGCCTGCAAGCAGGGCGTCTATTGCGTTGCGTGCATCCTGTACAGTTGGGGTTTTGGCAGGGTTTTCCATATCATCTATCCTGCCCTGGTAGCGCAGTTTACGATCTCTATCGAAGATAAACGCGTGTGGCGTGGCAATAGGGCCATACTTATTTGAGGTGATCTCGGTTGCACCATCGTACAGGTAAGGAAAATTAAAGTGTATATCCTTAGCGCGAATCTTCATTTCGGCAAATGAATCGCCGACATCGCTGTAACCTAATTCATCTAATCGTAATGATTTTGGGTTATTGGGGTTGATAGCCACTACGCGCACCCCTTCCGCAGCGTAATCAATGGTAAGTTTCTTTACCCGCTCCTCGTAAGCCTGCGAAGTTGGACAGTGATTACACATAAAAACGACCACAAGCACTTTGGCATGTTTAAAAGAAGCAAGGCTATACATCTTTCCATCAACTCCCGGCAGGTGAAAATCAGGAGCTTTAGCGCCGATGGCTAATGTAGGATGATCGATAGCATAAGCGGCGACAGCGAATGCCGCCCATAAAAACATGATGAAATAACAAAGGCGGAGATATTTCTTCATTGCGATTTAAATTGGATATACCAATTTATAACAAAAAATCGCCGTTTACCTTATATATGGCATAAAAAGAATTTGCAGAAGTACCTGATGGCCTTCTGCAAAAACACCGATGAGTTAGAAGTAATATATGATGGGTTAAATTATAGCCTGCCCTTATTCGCCAAATGGCGTAGGATCGTCCTTTTCTACCGTGATGGTGCATTCGGTTACCAGGGCTGCAATAGCGCCGATGGCTGCGAATACCGGTAATACTAACGCGCCCACTACGCCTACTGTCAAAGGGAAATGTGCTATTTCTTTTCCGTGTTTATCAGAGATAATGATGCGGCGAACATTGCCTTCATTAATGATCTCTTTTACTTTATTTACGAGGTTTTCACCGCTTACTTTAAATGATTCTTTCGACATGATCGTTTTGTTTATACATCAAAAATACATCGAAAAATAAAAACCGCCTTACCCTTTTCGGTGTAAGGCGGTTTTTTGGCGGTGAGATTCGGTAACGAATCCGCTAACCGGGCGCTCTGTTATTTCACCGTGTAATGGTAAACGTGCCTGCCTATGTTTCCTTTCGTGTCCATTCCTTCAACTACTACCCGGTAAGTCCCCGGATCGGCCGCATTGAAGAAATCGAAGCTGGCGTTTCCGGTACCATCGGTAGTAAGCTCGGGCTGCCAGTATATGGTTGCGCGCTGATCGGGATGGGTAGCTGGAGGTGTAGCAACATCATATTTGGGCGAGTAAAACGCACGCGCTTTATCAAATCCATGGAAGGTATAGTATACTGTCCCATCAGCACTTACTACGGGCGAGTCGCCACCGCGTTTCAATGTCACCACGAGGGCGCCGCCTGTTGCCTTTGAGCCATATACACCCAGGTAACCCATATTTACCAACACTTCAATGCTGTAAATGTCAGCAGGGTTCAGGTTATATAATGCAGTCTGATCAGAAATCACACCGCCAATAATAACGGCCATAACCGGTGTTTTTCCATAAAGCTCTATCGGCGTACGCATGCTGATTGCCGTTGGAGTGGCGGAACTACCCACCCATCTCACCTCTCCCGATGGTATCAATGACTGTAAACATTGAATTATACTAACACAGCCTGCAAGCTGATCGCCCATTATCACATTATCGGCCATACCCGGGCCGTTCAGATTATCAGAATGTTCAAGGTGCCGCGACCATGCCGGGTGTTTGTCGCTTTTTATGTTAACCTGTTTAAGCACGATACCGCTTTTTATCGATCCGCTTTGTTCATAGCGTTTTTTCATGGCTGCCGCAATTTCAGGTGTGATAGGTGTCCGGCTCGTATCGGGGTCATTTATCCTAACCGCCGCAGGTATATCATGAGTGATCTCGATCTTCACTTTATCGTTATTGTTCTTCGTGTTGCCGTGCAGCACCAGTCTCGCGGTATCAGTTAAAAACAGGCCTGTAAATTTAAAGTTGCCATTGCTGTCGGTCGTGGTATCTTTTGCCAGCGCATGCCTTGTCGATAAAAGTGTTACTGTGCCACCCGCTACCGGCTTTCCGTTCATCGTTTTCATTGTGCCCGATAATGTCAACGCCGTTTCTGCGGGATATTTTACCTCTGGCTTAGTGCCATCAAAAACCTGTTTCCAGTCAAAACTGCGGTAGCCTTGTGTAAGCATCAGTATATCCAGATTATTTAATACATCCGGTGTTGGCGTATTAAAGTAGTAATTAGGTTGCTCCACATAACCTTTTAATTCAGAAGTAAGCAGCATACTAGTGAGGATGGTATTTTCATTATTGGCCTCAACAGGCACCTTGTTCTCATCGGTAACAGAAACCGAGAAATGGCCAACCGTGGGTGCGCTGTCTTCATCAAGGGCGTTCAGCGTCAGGCTTACTTTGTCCTTTACCGCATAGCCGGGCTTGTCCGCGCTTATCTTCAGCTTCAGCTCATCAAAGTTTTGTACAAAAACCAGCCGCTCACATAAAGGCTCACCGCCGGGTGCAAACAATGTTATCCTGGCTATGCCCGAATGCAGTGTTTGCTTATAAATATCCACAGGCACCGCAGGACCGTCTAACTTGACGATCAGACTGCTGGCCTTGCCGTTCGAGTAGATGATCAGCGTGTAATCTTTCCCTTTATGAGCCTGCAGATATTGCGGATCGGTCATTATCGTTACGTCAATCTTATCCGGGGCATCGTTATTCAATGCCATTGCTATACCCTTGTCTGAGAACGCGGGCAGATCAACTGAACTCTGTGTGCCATCGGGATAAGTCACATTGGCCTTGTATGTCTTTCCGGCTTCGCCGGTTACATAAAAACAGCCCATCCCCTTATGCGCCGATATAAAAAACCCGATCGCTTTGCCAGTGTTGTCGATCACATTCCCTCTTACATCCATTCCATACCCATCCGGGCCAATTGCCTTAAAGGCGATCTTGGTTTTTATCCCCGGCAGCCAATTTCCTCCTTCAGGGAAGAATTGAATATCAGGCTTTGCTGCCGTCCGTACAGGTGTATTAACTTTTATACCGCTTTTTACTCCGGCAACAGCAGCAACAGGAACAAGCTTATCAAAAAACGCGGCCGGGCCTTCGTTTCGCATCCATTCGGTATAGGCCCTCACCTGGTAGTTGCCGCCTGCCAGCGAATCGGGCAATACCATATCTCCCCAGGCTACACCATCAACTATTCCTAAGCTGATAGATTGATTAACGCTGCCTTTGCCATCTATCAGGTCGACATGCAGCACATTGCTTAGGGTTGAAGGCTGGTGGTCTTCGCCTGTAGTAACATACGCTTTAAAGAACATAGTATCGCCTGCTGCGTAATAAGGCTTGTCGAAATGCAGGTATGCTTTTTCTGTAACGTGATTAGTATTATAATCGTTAAGTTTTACGATGACGTTTTTGCTTACCGTGCTGTCCGCTTGTTCAACAGCAGCAACCGGGGCGCCCTCTGCCTGCGGCGGATCATAATCAACCGGCAGCAGATCAGCGTTTCGCTGTGTTACCCAATAGCCCATAAAGCTTACGGCAGCCGGGTTTATCATCACCCCATCGCGGTTAAGAAATGCAAAAGTGTTATTGAAACTGATCAGCGTACACTCGGTATTGTGTGGATTATGCAAGTGTTCCATTTTAATACCTTTATCAAACCTCCCCTGTTCGTCGTAAGTAACAAATATGGCATCGTTATCACAGGTAAATGCAAAAACACCGGGCTGATCGGTAGGCCTTATCAAATCATTCTGCGTAAGTGCGTAAGGGATCAGCTCACGGATTATTTTTGGTAATTTCAACTCCCTCTGCCAATACTTCCACCATTCCCGCAATACAACCGGATCTCGCACTTCATCCGTATCAGGCTGCCCACCTTTTAGTATATTGTCATAGTATTTTATCTTTTTTAAGATCACACTATCCGGATGACGATCGTAATTTGCATGAATAGAAAATAACTGCGCTTTAAAGCCTTCTTCTGCAAGCCTGTCGGCCATTAATGCCCGATAAAAGTGCCTGTACGAGTTTTTATAGGCATCGTAGCGGTTCTTTTCCCAGCGGCGCATATCCGATGGTTTACCCTGCATCTCCTCAAAATGCGCAAAGCCATTATAACTGATCCTCGGCGAATCCGGGTTGGTTGAATAATAAAAGTTGTTAAGCTTAAACTTCAAGTGATAGCCCAGATCAGGGTTTTCGATAATGAGATAGCCATCGGATGTTGCCGTATAGCTACTATCCGACATATTGAAGTTAATGGTGAGTATTTCGGGGTTTAATATCTTGCAGTCATGTGCTATTTCGCTTTTACCCAAAAACTGCTCTTTGAATACATACAAGTATCCCGCAGGCATTTCTTTGGGCTTTATTACAACCTCCTTCAGCGTTTTATTTGACGGCGCCAGGTAAATATCCCCTAACCTTACCTCGCCATTTACTACCTGCACCTGTTCGCTAAAGTCGGTATATCCAACTATCGAAACGATGATGAAATATTTACCGGGCCTTACATTGGTTATCCTGAAATTACCATTGCCGTCTGAACTGGTTCCGGCAGTAGCATTGTTCAGGAATACATCGGCGTTAGCAACAGGCTTTTTATCGCTGTTATTTAATACCCTGCCGGAAATGGTGTATTGTGCAAAGCTGCTTAATGGTAATAGTAATAATAGGAAAATAAGATATTTAGGCATAGTTGCGAGGTATACGGTATGTAAATATATTAACTTGTACTAAAAGTTTAGCAGGTAATCCCTATTGCAGCGCTATTTTCCTGCTGATAAAGCCCTAATCCATCTATTGTAATACAAATTTTACTTTACCTTATGCTTTTGCTTATAATACCTAATGAAATTATGAAGAGCAGGTAATAAAGAAGTCGTTGTATTACAACTTATTACATAAAAATGCATTTTTCAGCCTAAAATAAAGGAATGATTAAAACATTTAATTATAACGATGTGTTCTTATAATAAACACACCCGATGAAAAGATATAAAGAAAACGACCTGGTAATTTATACCGACAGCGAAGGCAGACGGATTGATACCTTCGTGATATTTGATACTGATTCAACAACCGGCCTTACCCATATCAACCATTTTAATTTAAAAGTAGACCTTTCGTCGCTTGAATTACATCCCAGTGCTGTAATACCCGGCGTTTTGCCAATTGCCGATGCATTCAGCTTCGAGCTTTTTTCAAAGCTAAAGGAAAAATACGCGCTTATTGATCAAAATAAGGCCACAGATAAATCACTTATCCTTTACCGCGATATCAATCAGCCGCCATTAGCCCAGGCATCATAAGCCGCAGCTGCAAATGCGATGGCTCTTTTTCACGGGTCTGTTGTTTTTTTTGAGCTTTACCGCAATTGCGCAAACTGAAAATTTTCATGGCGAGATAAAAAACCCGCAGGGACTCCCCCTTCCATTTGCTTCGGTATGGATAACTGAGATCGGTAAGGGTACTGCCACCAACCAAACGGGCTTCTTCCAGATCGGCCTGAAACCCGGCACTTATAAATTCACTATCAGGCAATTAGGTTATTTACCGCTTACCCAAACAGTAACCATAAGCCAAGACAAATCTGCCGGCGCCTTTATATTAAAACCGATCCCCAGGGCTGCCTCAGTTCCCAATGCCAATATTATTGTAGATAATGTAATTGCGCACCGTAATTCATTTCGTCGGAGCGTACTTCCCTACGCCGGGCAACTATATAGCAAAAACCTGCAGCAGTTGGATGGCGCCCCCCGTATGTTTTTTAAAAAGGACGTGGCGCGAAAGCTCAACGTCAGCCCCGACCGCCGGGCCATCATCAGTTTGTCTGAATCGGTCTCTGAATATCATACCCGTTCAACCGATTACATTAAGGAGCGGCTCATCTCTGCAAGAATGACCAACGACAGCAACGCTTACGGTTTCAACAGTGCTGCCGAACTGCATATAGATCTTTATAAAAGCACCACCATACTGAAAGGCTTGAGCGATCATGCATTTCTTTCGCCTATTGCTACCTACGCGCCTAAATTTTACCGATACAGCTATGCCGGTGGGTTTTATGATAACGGTAACCTCGTTTACGCCATCAATGTAAAGCCCAAACATCATAACGAGCATACTTACAAAGGGACGATATATGTACTTGATAAAAGCTGGCTGCTATACGGCGCCGACCTGAGCCTGAACCATTATAACCGACTGGATTTTGCCGATTCCATATCCATCAAGCTTCAATACGCGCCGGTTGACAGCGGTAATTGGGTGGATCAGAATATGGTGTTCAGGTATTACGGAAAGCTGTTCGGGTTTAAATACTCCGGGTATTTTTTGCAGCTTTTTCAAACCATCAGTCGCGATACACTGCATGATCTGGGCCCGTCTAAAGAAATATTCAACAGTAACCGCAATAACTATCGTAATAACGAACAGGTGCTGGAAAATGAACGGCCATTGCCGCTGCTACCTCCCGAGGAAAATTTCTATACCACATCTGAGCTAAACCAGCGGCATAAAGTAGATCAAACGCTTACCGATTCGATACAAAATACGCATGGTAAGTTTAAGATCATCGACTACATTTTTAACGGTTACACGTTGCATGGCTATAAGAGCAATACCATCTGGACCTTTCCATCACCTCAATACATGTGGTTTTATAATACGGTTGAAGGGTTTGGCATAAACGCTTATGTACGCTATAAAAAGGTATATAGCAATACCCAGCACAGCCTAACTATCATCCCTGACGTCCGCTATGGTTTTTCTGATAAACTTTTGAATGTCAATGCATTTGCAAACTACATTTACAACCCGTTTCACCAAGGCTCATTTTACGGGCGGGTGGGCACCGATTTCCTCGACCTTAACGAACGCGGAACAATCAACCCCTTTATCAACTCCTTAAGTACATTGTTCCTGGGGAATAATTATATCAAATTATACCACTCCAGATTCATAATGGGCGGCGCGCAGGGGGAAGTTGCAAACGGTGTGCTGCTTAACGGGCAATTTGAATATGCGGAGCGTTTGCCCCGTTATAATACCTCACTGCATACTTTTAACAGCGATAGCGTAAAGCTCACTTCCAATAACCCGCTCGATCCTAACGGCGATAATGCCTTATTCCCGGCATACAGGACGCTGATCTTCAGGGGATCGGCTACCTTTACTTTCGACCAGCAATATAAGATAACGCCATCGGGTAAATTCATTATTCCAAATCCATATCCACGTGTGCGGTTCAACTACAAGGTAGGCATACATGCGTTGGGCTCGGACGTAAATTATAGTAATATATCTGTTGATGTTTTCCAGGACAGGGTGGACATGGGCCTGTGGGGATATACGGCATATTACCTGTCATCAGGGTTTTTCCTCAATACCAATAAGCTCTATTACCCGGATTATTACCAGTTTTTAGGTGGACAAAGCTTTTTCTTTAACGCCACGATAGGCACCTTCCACTTTTTAAATTACTATACCTATAGCACCGACAAGCCTTATTTCGAAGCGCATTTGGAACATAATTTTACGGGAAGCCTTTTCAGCCACGTGCCATTGCTGAATGAATTGCATTTGCAGGAAATAGTCGGCGGCTCATTCCTTACGCAAGGGACTTTGCCCGATTACAAGGAAGTGTACTTTGGTATAAAGCGCACCGTTTTCAGGCTGGATTATGGCCTGGCATTCGGGCGGTTTACAACCAAGGTACAGGGATTCCGTTTCTTTTATAGTTTTTGATGTCTGAACTCGAATTCAAAAGAATTTAATGAATTTGCAGAATACATATCAAGCTCATTCTGATTAATTCTTTAAATTCTTCCAAATTCGAGTTCAGACAACTATTTCGCCGAATCACTCACTACCGACAAAATATTACCTGCCGGATCTTTAAACCAGGCCTGCGTAATATTTTCATAGCGGAAGATGCCTTTTGCGTCGGTTTTCATTTGCGGATAATCGTAATGCTCAAAACTTACGCCTTTTGCGGTAAGCTCATCAACGGCCTTTTCCACATCATTAACCGGGAAGTTGAGCACCGTATAAGATGCCGGCTCGTGGTTGGGTTTTGGGTAGAGCATTACGTGGTTGTTATCGTTCAGGTCGAGATTGACGATGCCATGCATACTGTCGGAAACTTTTATGCCTAATGTATCCTGGTAAAATTGTTTGGCTTTCTGTGTATCATCTACAGAAAAACTGCTGAATGCTTTTGCTTGATCTAACATAATTTATGTTTTTATAGGTTTTGTTACTATGTGGCAAACTTCAGGCCAACATCGTAGCCCTCAATACAAACTTAGGCAATAGATTTTGGCTGGATAAGGGTTAAACCGGACAAGGTGAGGGGTATAACAGGACTATACACAAACCCCACATATTTTATCATGAAAAGAATACCTACGAAAATGCGTAATGAATTAGTCAGCTTTCTTGAAATAAATAATTGCGGGTAATTTGCCGAATACCCATTCAGTAACTTCGCAAAGCCACATTTCCTGGTTCAACTCCACGTCTTTGTAAGCCTTCAATAAATAAATTCCGCCACCTCCGGTTTGATTGCTGTAGTCGTGCATCAAATGCAATTCGCTTGCTCCGTCGAAATCAATCTCAGAAAGAAATAGCTTTACATTTTTATTGCCTTCACCCACATAGTCTAACATTTTATCGGCACCCTCAACCATTTCAAGATCAGCTTTCAACCCTTCATAACCGGGCAGGTCGATATACCATTTGCCATCGACTTCCTTATTAAAGCTATATAGACTTTTGGTTTCTAAACTCATATCAATACGTATTAAACTTCCCAAACGGCGGTCTGCCTGTTAACTGGTGGTACACCGGCAAATCCTCATGCGGCTTGGCCGGCACGTGGAAACGGGTGCAATAATATACCTGCAAATGCAGCTCATCGCGGCCGTTACGGAAGATGGTAATATCCGGCAGTTGCTTTACCGTATCAAAGAACGGGCGTACATCATTATCCACGCTTACTTTGGTATCCTGCCCGATAACGATGGCATCTTTGCCCAGCAATTTATTTGGATCTACCAAATAAACGATGTTACGGGGATCGGTGTTGAAGCAAACAATGTCCTTCTGCCCTTTCAGTGCCCAGTCTACTTTGCCCACCAGCCACCAGCGTGGGGTACCTGCAAACAGGTTGGGTTTATTTAGCCAGCCTTCTTTTACAAAGCGGTCGTAAATGCCGTCGTAATCCACGCCCTGCATGGTGGGGTCAACTTCTTTGGCTTTTTGTTCGGGAGTTGAATCATGCAGACCTACCACCCATCTCGGACCGTATGATTGCCAAAAACCCGTCACCTCGTGCAGGTTAAGCACAGTAATGGTAATTGCACTGAATAATATGGAGAATGTCAGCCACCTGCGTGTACCCTTTTGCGCTTCGGCACTGCCGCTGAACTTTTTATCGATAGCATACCCCAGCGGGATAAACAGCATCATATAACCGGGCGCCTGCCAATGGAAATGGTATTGCAGGTCGTTCCATAAGGTAACGATGGTGAAGAATACGAGGGGCAAAACAGCCGTCCAGAATAAAAAGCTATAGGATTGCGACTGGTTCCGCATTTTAAAGGAATAGAACAGCTGCCTGATAAGCGGGAACCACAGCCACGGCAGCAGCCAAAGCATTTGTCCACCGATGCTCCGCAGTACCCATAACGGGTGCAACCCACCATCCGAAACCGCTCTTGAGCCCTGGAACGCGAAGGATACCCATTGGTGATGATAGTTCCACCATAGGATAGGCGTTGCAAACAGCATGGCGATCACCAGCGCCATGTAAGGACCCGGATGACGAAGCCAATGCCGCTGATTTTTGTTTGCACTAATAAATATCAGCACACCTAAAAACAGGAAGATAGTGTGGTACTTACTTAAAATAGCCAGCCCCATGCTTACGCCCACCATCAGCCACAGGAAATATACACGACCAGTGCTCAGCTTAGCGCGACCTTCGCTGGTAATAGATAATACATCAACAAAGAAATAAGCGCTTAACAGCCAGAAGAACATCAGCGGCGCATCCGGCTGAAACCAGCAGGCTATCGGGATGGTGAACACCGCGCTTAGGTTCATGATCAGTACGGCCCAGAAACCGGCTGCGGCATTGAACAGTTTGCGGGTAATAACAAACAACAGCCAGCTGGTACCGGCAAACAGCAGCACTGCCGGGAAACGTAAGCCAAGGTTAGTAAGGCCGAATATTTTAAGGCTTGCCCCGCTTAGCCAGAAGAACAATGGCGGCTGATCGAAATAGCTCCAATCCAGGTGCATGGCGCCGCGGAAGTAGTAGGCTTCGCCGATGCCGAGGCCGGTGTAGGCGGCTACCAACAGGCGCAGAATAAAAGTAATGACGATGAGCAGCAGGGTATTGCGGGTGGCGTTGCCTTCGTTTATTTTTTTCATTTCGAGAGGTAAGTCCAGCGTTACCGGGCTGGAAAATTTGTCAAAATTATCAGATATTATCCAGCTTTAGGCAATGCCGTTAAAATTTATGCCGAAACCCATTTCCCCACAAACGGTATCTTGCTGACCAGCCAAACCAGCAGCAACGCCGCAGCAAAGCAAATAAGCGCCGTAAGCGGGATACTAACCGACGGGTTGCAAAACTGCCAGTTGATGCTGATATGATAATCCGGATCGCCCATAATGTCCAGTAGCAGTGCATGGGCCAGGTAAATACCGAAAGTGTAGGCGCAGATAAAGTCGCGGGCTTTTTTAAGCCATGCGGGCCATTTGATAAGGGTAAACCTGAATAATAGATATACGCTTGATGATAACAATACAATAGTAGGGCTTAAAGGCTCGTAAAACAACGTCAACCCTTTATTTTGCAGGCACGCCCAGTAAGTACCGCCAACGATCAACACCAGCGTAAATAAAAATATCAGCAAAATCCATCCACGGGTAAACCTTGGCGAGAATTGCTTTACCGTAAGATAATGGCCCAAAACCAAATAGCCGATATACCCCACAAAATAATGCAGATCCACCGAAGGATTAAACCGCACCAAATAAGGCTGCGCCAAAAACATCACCGCCAGCCAAACGATCAAAAAGTAAACGATCTCCTTTTCATTCGCATTCCGCACAAATTTGCCCAGGATCGGTATTACAAAGTACAGTCCGATAAGCATGTACACATACCATAAATGGTAATAAGCGCCATATTTCAGTTGGTGCAGCACCATTTTGGTATCGGCCCAAATGTTGGGGGTGAAATTGATATCCTCGTTGTACCAGGCATAAGCTACATACACCAGGCTCCAGAAAATGAAGGGTGTAATGATGCGCCCCAGCCGGCGTTTCAGGAAGTCGCCCAACTCATACTCTCGTGGCAGTAATAATGCCCCAGTGATCATCACAAAAACAGGCACGCCGAAACGCGCCAGTCCGTTATAAAAATCGCCCCAAAGCCAGTCGCTCAACGGCACGCGACCGTAGCCCATGAGTAGCGGCGACGAGGTATGGATGATCACCACCATAAACATGGCCAGCACCCGCAGGTTGTTGATCCAGTCGAGGTTTTGGTGTTTGTGGTGGGTGGTATCTAAGGTCATGCCTGGTGCAGAGTTTACACCAAATGTCACAAAAATTAGCACTTTCTTCGCATTTTTCGTCAAAAAAGTGTAGCGCTAATCATAGGCGAATTTGCACTTGACCACAAATTAAATAGCTGTATATCTGATACTTAAATTTATTAAAGGTGTAGCAAAGTGTAGCATAAAGGCCGTAAAGCGTAGCGTTTCCCTGTGTAAAGCGTAGCGCAAACGCTACACCTACTGTATGTCATATAGCAAACAAGCGGTCAATCAACCCAGCAACTGCAGCTACCCTCTTTCCGCGCAGCGGAGAGAGGGTCGACGGGCGAAGCCTCGTCGGGGTGAGTCTACCGGGTCGCGTTCAGCGTTAGGGATTGTAGGGGTTCAGCCCGCAGGGCCGCAGCGCAGCGGAGCCCCGCAAAGCCCGGGCCGCTTCGAGGGCCTCAGCGCAGGCTGCGGCAACGCCCAAATCTCCTCCCTACCCATTCCGGAATTGTCATTCCAATACAATCTTATTTCTTTTCCGGAACGGTTATTCCAAAATGATATTATGTTTGCGGAACAATTGTTCCAGATAGCAAATTAAAGAAAACAAATAACAATGAAAAAGTTAGAAAATAAGGTAGCCGTGGTTACCGGCGCATCAAAAGGCATAGGCGCAAGCATCGCTAAACATCTTGCTACAGCCGGCGCAGCAGTAGTGGTTAATTACTCTTCGTCGAAAGAAGGCGCCGACAAGGTGGTGGACGAGATCGTTAAAAACGGCGGTCGTGCAATTGCCGTAAAGGGCAATGTTTCTGATGCTGCTGATGTAGAGCATATTTTTGCCGAAACCGCCAAGGCATTCGGCGACGCTGATATATTGGTAAACAACGCAGGCGTGTACCAATTCTTGCCGATAGAAGAAGTTTCTGCCGACGAATTTCACCGCCAGTTCAATACCAACGTGCTGGGTTTATTGCTGGCCAGCAAGGCGGCTGTAAAACAGTTTGGCGCCAAAGGCGGCAGCATTATCAATATCGGTTCGGTGGTTACCGCAATCGCCCCTCCTGCCAGCTCAATTTACACTGCAACCAAGGGCGCGGTGGATTCCATTACCCATGTGCTGGCAAACGAATTGGGCCCGCGCAACATCCGCGTAAATTCCATTAACCCGGGCATGGTTGAAACTGAAGGTACGCATACCGCAGGCTTCATCGGCAGCGATTTTCAGAAGGAATTAGAGAAAACCGTGCCGCTTGGTCGTATCGGTCAGCCGCAGGACATTGCGCCGTTGGCCGTGTTCCTGGCATCTGACGATTCAGCCTGGTTAACCGGCGAAACATTGCTGGCAGGCGGCGGCCAACGCTAATTTTCTACCCAGTTGTTCCTACGGAACAAATTGGCCTTTCTATACCCCGTAGGGGTATTTGGTGGGTAGGAATTTATTAAATTAAGTGATAGCTTTGCCCTTCAACGGGCAGGGCTTTACTGCTTTACGTATATGGCAAGGACAAAAGATTTTGATGAGCAGGAAGTGCTGGAAAAAGCAATGCATTTGTTTTGGCTCAAGGGCTACAACGCAACCTCCATGCAGGACCTGATAGACGAGCTGGGCATCAGCCGTTCGAGCCTGTACGACACGTTTGGCGACAAGCATGCGCTGTTTATGCAGGCGCTTGAAAATTACAAGGCGAGTACCGAAGCAAACCTGCAAACCATAGTGCGTAATGCCGCCACCACTAAAGAAGCCATCGCCCAGATCTTAAGCAATATTGTGAACGAGCTGGTAGCCGACGAAGAGCACAAGGGCTGCTTCATGGTAAACGCATCGGTAGAAATGGCGCCCATAGACGAGGCAGTAAGCAACATGCTTTGCCAAAACGACCGCCAAATGGAAGACTTCTTTTGCGAAACCATAAAAGCCGGCCAGCAAAAAGGCGAGATCACCAACATGCAGGACGCCCGTCTGCTTGCCAAATTCATCATCAACAACATCAAAGGCCTCCGCGTAGCCGCCAAATCCGTGTCCGACCGCCAGGTGTTTAACGATATCATTACGTTGACGCTTTCAGTGTTGGGGTAGTGATGTTTGGGCGTTGCCTGCGGCCCGGGCTGTACGCTGCAAGTCCTCGCCGCCACCGCACAATCCCAACGCAGCTGTGGGCTTTCCGCTGCCATCCCTAACGCGGGTTGATTCGTGAGAAAAAAGAGCGTCGTCAGTCTGAGCCTGTCGAAGACCGTGCGCAAATGCCTGACGATTATTGTCTGAACCAAGATTAAACGGATTAATAGATTACCCTGATGCACCCCACCAACCTGTCATTCTGAGCGGAGTGAGCAGGATAGCGCGAACGCAACGACAAAGCAAACTCTGCGTTTATAGGTATGCGCCATTGTCTGAACCATGATTAAACGGATTAAAAGATTACGCTGATGCTCGCCCACCAACTTGTCATTCTGAGCGGCAGCGAAGAACCTATCAGCTATGCATAACCGACATGCATAGTCCGCAATGCATAGTTCGCAGGTGCTTCACTATGCTTAGTATAACAAGGATATTGACAAACATTGTACTTAATCAATACATCTAAAGTCTTTTTTCATAACGTTATAAGCATCATTCAGGATGTGTCTTATTGAAATCTGTTTATGTTGTATATGCCAGATTTTTTTGTTTAAGTCAAATAAGTATCTTATTTTTCGTAAGTACAAAGTGTGTTTTTTTGATTTGATTTATGGTTTAGAAACGTTATGATTTTTAAGCTACTATAAATACAATCAAAAATTTACATTGAACCGTATTCAATTAAACATTAACCTGAATCATGTCCGATAGCCCCTACTCTATTTTTCTCGAATGTTTAAAATACTTAGCCATATTGGTGGCTACCGGTTCCGGCATCTATGGTCTTGTTTATGAATCACAAAAAAAAGAAAAAAGAACCGCTAAAGAGAAAAAAGAAGGACGCAGTTTACTATACGCCTTTATTGTTGCAGCGGGTATTATTGCAGTTTTTACGCAGTTCCTTGACGAGAAAGCTTCAAACGCTAAAGAAAAAGCACAGATAGCGAAACTGGATACCCTGGTTAGGGGCGATACAGCCGAAATAGCGAAAAGTCTATCCATAATTCACCAGGATAGTATTTTACTTCGAGGCCAATCTAAACAACTTAGCGACGATTCACAATCTTTCATTTTACAACACCAGCAGCTCGACACCAGCCGGGCTATACTTACATCTGCCAACATTGCTGCTTGGCCTTTCAGCAATGTTACCTTCAATATCGGGTTCGAATTTGAAAAGCGCAGCACCGTCGCTAATCTTAATGCTTACATCGGAAACCTTTACGACCAATTGATAGACAGTACTGCCAGTAGGAGCGCGCACAGTCGGCAAGAATATGTACTTGACCCGTTAAAGCGACTATCGTACGCTCGCCAAACTTTGTGGGGCGCCAATGAACACTATATACAATTAAAAGACAGTAGCGGTACAGCAACTATCGAAAGCGGCCAGCAGGACCTTAACAATATTATCTGTTATGCCGACTTTAATGGTAACAGTCAGTTTTTTCCGCAGGGGTCCCTCGATGCGCATATCCGTACTTTCTTTATCAATTCGTATATATGTGTTGCACTGTATCAACATTTCAATCCGAGAGATCCAGGGAAAGACATTCCAGAGTGGGAAGTCAAAATCGTTGAAGGAAATGATTATTCAGATCCCAACGACAAACTGCCTGTAATTGCTCGTTACCACTACAATAGCGCGGACTACTCCTCCTTTTCCAGAACACTCGATCATATAAATGAGAAAAACTATGTAATAAATCCTTCTCGACGGCTTAACAGTACGCGCCAACTTCCAGGCCTTACGCTGGTAATCCGAATTGAGCATCACAAGGATGGGCCTGCAATACTTGATTCACGAGAAGCTTTCAATGAGTTAGCTCAAATCTATCGGGTAACAAACTTCGATTGTACAATTAACAATATATCCATAAATTTAAAAGATGATGCTTTTTTGCGTATCCTCAACCAACACGAGAATATCGTTTAT
>Ga0206937_10034_pt1 | contig 46234 bp, 26 predicted proteins | sample Alteio_BWOrgHeat_11_FD_152923 | JGI IMG/M metagenome (GOLD analysis project Ga0206937, IMG submission 152923) | Enriched cells from forest soil in Barre Woods Harvard Forest LTER site, Petersham, Massachusetts, United States -... | ecosystem: Environmental > Terrestrial > Soil > Temperate forest >... | reverse complement strand
AGGAAGATATGATGAACATTGTTGCTGCTTACCGAGCCCGTTTGCTTGTCATTCGCTCCGTACCGGTAGAACCGCTTTGTACGCTGATCGAAACGGTCAAGGCCACCGCCTTCGGTACTGGCCCATATGTCGCCATTAATATCCTTTACGAGCGTGTACAGGTGATTACTGCTTACCGAATAGGGGTTGTTTTCCTGGTTGTAGTAGTGCGTAAAGGTATTGGTATGGCTGTCGTATATCTTCAGGCCTGCATCAGTGGCCAGCCAGTATTCCCCGGGCCGTACCTCCAGTATATCACGAAAAACATCCTCATTAAAAAGGCCGCCTAAACTGGAGTGGTGAAAGTGATGAATAAATATACCCGTTTTATCATTATATTCATCAAACCCGTACTCGGTTAATACCCACAGTCTCCCTTCGCCATCCTGGTATAACTTATGGATATCATTACTGCCAAGACTATTAGGGTTTGTGGAATGGAGCATTATATTTGTACGTCCGTCAGGATTGATAACAATAAGGCCATTGTTTGAGCCCACCCACAGACTGCCACCCCTTACCAGTAAACTGGTAATGATACGGTTTGCTTTGATAAAAGGCTGAAATTGGAATTTATACTGCCTGTTATCAAACTTAATCAGCCCATTAAGAGCGCACATCCATATAATTCCGTTTTTATCGCGGTACAGTCCTGCCTGCTGAAAGCCTAAAAAATTGTCAGGCTGTTTCCATGTATTGGTTTGTGTGTTGATGCTGTAAAACCCGGTATTGCCGCATGCCATGATAAACTTGTTGTCAAGGTTGATAATGCGAAATACCGAACGGTTCTCCTTATCCGGGCATGGGTATGCGGTATAGGTATGCGTAGTGGTATTAAATTTAAACAGCCCGTTCCAGTAAGTGCCTACCCAGATATTCTGATCTGTATCCCAGCAAAGCGTCCAGACATCATTGGGGTTTCGCTGATTAGGAAGCCTCACCTGCGGGAAATTGGTAAAAGATCGTGACTTCCTGTTAAAAAGATTAAGGCCCGTGCTCCAGTTTCCCAGCCACAGGTTGCCTTGCCTGTCCTCGATAATTGAATTAACTGACTTTCCTTTTATACTATGCGGGTTTGATGCATTAGGCTGAAAAATCTCAAAACCGCCCTTTTGCTCAATATACCTGTCGAAACCATCGTCCGTACCGATCCATATTTCATCTTCCCTGTCGGCGAGTAACGACCATACCTTGTTATTACTTAGTGACCCCGGTTTATGATCGGCATGCGAAAATTGCCTGAATTTTTCCGTTACCGGATCGAGCAGGTTCAAACCATCAAGCGTACCAACCCATATCCGCCCCTTATTGTCCAGCGTAATTGTATTAATATAATTATTAGTGAGGCTGGTCGAATCTCCGGGTATATTAACAAAAGTTTTAAATGTATAGCCATCAAATCGGCAAAGGCCATTTTCAGTACCTATCCAAAGAAACCCATTCCTGTCGGTCAGCGCGCAAGTTGTCGCATTTGAGGGCAGCCCATCATTCGCCGAATATTTACTAACAGCATAATTTTTTAGCCGTACAGTATCGTTCGGCCGACCGCTTGCATCCTGCGCTATGCATTTTTCCAAGCCAATCAGCCACAAAAATAATAATAAGAGAATTTTAGGCTCCCGTCGCTTCAACAATAATTACTTGAGATAAAAATGTAAAATACTATATAACAACTTAAAAACTTAATGATATACCCGATAAAACCGGCATGCCGATGTATACCTCAGTTGATGCTGAGATAAATAAAATGTTTTATTTAGTAAAGTAAATGGCCCGGAATTTATTCATCTCCAGCTAAGTTGGTAAATAATAATCAGGCCGTCATTAACCTTTTTAACTTATCGTTATTTATTATGGCTTATTAATTAGTTCAAATATTACAATCGGCTTATTATACCAGATGAACCGGCTAATAAATGTTAAAGGAACATTTATTAGCAAATATATAACTTCCGATAATATCAGGTGCAAAAGAATGATCTTTTTTTTAATTAGCAGAGAAATAAATTTAAGCGTACATATAACAATTAACGTTTATTGAAATAACCAAACATTTATCAAAACAGAGCGGAAAGTTTACGCAACTGTATATTTAGAATATCAATCAGGCTGTTTTTAGCAGTAAACTACTCACTTATGCTTTCTGATAAAAATATAGAAATTTTCAATAATTATTCTTTTATTTGCATTAAGTGTTACTTATACACTAATTAAACAACTCAATTCCATTTTAATCTATAATTTTTGTTACCCTGCTTGGTTGAAAACAAAAGGGTACGGCAGTGCTTGAGTATTAACTTTTAAATAACCTTATTAAAATACCTGTATATGCTAAAAACCATTTTAAGACATGCCCTTAAGTTAATGATTGTGTTAGCAATTTCAAGTGTCAGTATTCATTCCTTTGCCCAACAGGTAGCCATTACACCACCTATGGGCTGGAACAGCTATAATTGCTTTGGATCGGCAGTTCATGAAGATGAAGTGAAGGCCAATACACTATACATGGCAAAGTATTTAAGGCAATATGGATGGAAGTATATAGTTGTAGATTTTTTGTGGTCTTACGATAATCCGCCCGGCAGCAGAATAGATAATCCTTACCAGAAACGCCTGCAGGACGGATCATATATTCCATGGTTATGTATGGATCATTGGGGGCGTCTTATACCAAACATTCAAAAGTTTCCATCGTCTTTTCCCAATAATGGCTTCAAACCGTTAGCAAATTATATTCACAAGCTCGGCCTGAAATTCGGCATACATGTAATGCGTGGAATTCCAAGGCAGGCTGTATGGTCAAAGGCGCCGATACTTGGAGCGCATGGCATCACTGCCGATATGATAGCAGACACATCTTCAACCTGTTCATGGCTAAATCACATGTATGGGATAGATATGAACAAGCCCGGAGCCCAGGAATATCTCAATTCGATATTGAACCTTTATGCTTCGTGGGGGGTAGATTTTATAAAGGTGGACGATATCTCCAGACCTTACCACAAAAGTGAAATTGAAGGATATCGTAAAGCGATAGATCAGTGTGGAAGGCCTATAGTGCTGAGTATTTCTCCCGGAGAAACACCTTTGAAAGAAGCGTCGCATGTTGAGCAATTTGCCAACATGTGGCGGATGTCCGACGACTTTTGGGATAATTGGAACCAGCTGACTCATATGTTTGAATATGCCGAAGCCTGGCAAGGGCAAGGCGGTCCGGGCCATTGGCCGGACTGTGATATGCTGCAGATTGGCAAACTCTCAAAACGTGGCCCGGTAGGAATTGAGCGTTATAGCAGGTTCACCGAAAGTGAACTATTTACACATATGACCTTTTGGTGTATCTACCGCTCTCCGTTAATGATGGGCGGTAACATGCCGGAAAATCGTACGATAGACCTTAAACTTCTCACCAATGATGAGGTATTGGCGGTAAACCAGAAAGGCAGAAATCCCAAAGAGCTGTTCATGGTAAAAGACGACCGAATGTGCTGGTATTCCGAGGCTGCTGGCGCGCATGCAAAGTATGTTGCGCTATTTAACCTGTCGGGTAAAGACCAACTGATCAGCGTCAAATTCAATGATATTGGCATGCGTAATGCAGTAATTGTGAGAGATTTGTGGAACCATCACACGGCGGGTAAATTTAAAAATGATTATGGTGAGCTTATAAAACCGCACGGGGCAATCCTTCTAAAGCTTACTGACGATAAGTAATTTAACGTGAGTTCGATATAAGGAATGGAAGTCAAATTTAGCCTGTTACTCTGCTCTCATGCTGGATTCCCTTTTTATCAGGTTCGACTTCAACGTTATAGTTTCATTAAACGCGTAACGTCGGTTGTTAAATATCTTAAACAAGATACCGGCAGCCTCTACGCCTATTTCAAAAGCCGGCTGATTGATGGTGGTGAGCGATGGGTTAAGTAGTTCGGCGTGGGCAAGGTTCGAAAAACTGATGAGCTTTAAATCATCAGGAATAGTTAATTTCAGATCCTTACAGGCATAATAGCACGGCATCGCAAGGTCTTCTATGGAAGAGAGTATACCATCAGGCTTTTGTTCAGCAATAAAATTCCTAACAAGCGAATAGTTTTGTTCCACCGTACCGCTATTGGTTATGATCAGATCAGGTTGGTACGGAAAGCCATTGTTTTTTAAGGCATCAAGGTAACCCTGTAACCGCTTTTCGCCGGTTGATAAAGAGTTAAGCGCCATTAAATAACCTATCTTTTTACAGCCGTTTTCAATTAAGTGCTGCACGGCATTATAAGCGCTTGTATAATCATCGGTTGTTATTTTTACGCCTTCTATATCGTCATGCACGCGGTCGAAAAATACCACCGGCAATTTTTCACTCACTTCTTTAAGCTGTCTCTTATCAACCTCCTCACTGGCAAGCGATATTAAAATACCATCAACGCGCCCGCTTGACAGCCGCATCAGAAAAGACCGCTCTATTTCGCTGTTTTCGTGCGTTTGGTATATCAATACGTGATAATCCCTGGCCCTGGCCACTTCTTCAATACCATTAATGGCAAGCGAGAAAAAGTTATTAGCAATTGCCGGCACAATCACGGCGATGGTCTTGCTTTTTTGCTGGCGTAAACTGCTGGCAAACGGGTTCGGCTCATAGTTAAGCTTCTTGGCCATTTCAATTACCCTTGCCTTGGTTTCACTGCTTATCTCATAGCTATCCCTGAGAGCCCGGGAAACGGTTGCCGCCGATAAATTCAGCTCGAGGGCAAGCATTTTTATATTTATTTCTCCCATTATTTATAATATTTCAGACAAGTATATTAGTGTCTAATATACGATTATCCGTAAACGTTTACGTAAATAAATACTTTCGATTTAATAAAAGCAAGTATTAAAATTTTCACTTTTAACCTGACATACCAATTAAACTATCATCAGAAAGCGAGTTTCGAACGATAGCATTAAACCCAAAGATCAAATTTATAATCCTTTATTGCACATGATTAAACAACGACAAAACATTATTAATTGTCAGTATAACAATTATTGACGATGCTTATTATTAAATATTAATACCCAATAAAGTAACTAATTAAATAAACCAATTATGATAACAATTCGACAAAACTTGTTCACGGCAAAGTACCTGTTGGGTATTTTGTTCATGGTACTGCTCTTTTGCTTTAGCAACGCCCAGGCACAAAATGGCGTTGTTAAAGGAACCGTAAAAGATGCCAAAGGCATGCCACTACCAGGTGTAAGCGTACAGGTAAAGGGCACCGACAAACAAACATCAACGTCGATTAACGGCAATTTTTCCATTAATGCCAACAAAGGGAACGTATTGCAATTCCGTTCTATCGGCTTTCAGTCTGTTGAGGTAACGGTGGCTGATGCTGACCACATTGATGTAACCCTTACCGAAAGCCAGACAGTACTGAATGATGTAGTGGTGGTAGGTTATGGTACCAGCAGCCGTCAAACACTCACGAGTTCTGTATCAACCATTAAGGCGGCTGATATGAACCAAGGCTCTATATCGGATGTGGGGCAGCTATTGCAGGGCAAGGTGCCAGGGCTTAATATTACGGCCAGTGGCGACCCGAATGGTACAGCAGCTGTAATTTTACGCGGCGCATCAACCGTTAACAGCCCCGGGGCCCCGTATTATGTAATTGACGGCATTCCAGGTGCAGACATTTCTGCAGTAGCCCCGAATGATATCGTTTCGATAGATGTACTTAAGGATGCCGCAGCTACCGCTATATATGGTAACAAAGCGTCAAGCGGCGTTATCATGGTCACTACCCGTCGCGGCAAAAAAGGCCAGTCACAGATAACTTACAGTGGCTACGAAGGCATGGAAAAAGTTAGCAGTACGCTTGACCTCATGAACTCAAGCCAGCTAAATGCGTATTTAAAAGCTAATAATGCTGTTGCTACTCCTGGCGAGAACCAGAGCGCAAACACCAACTGGATGGATGCTATTGAACGCTCTACAGCGTATTCGCAAAACCATAATTTATCACTTACCGGTGGTGGTGAGCATAGCGCTTATGCCGGCAGCCTGAATTACTTTAATAAAGAAGGTATTTTGTCCGCCAGCTCACTTCAACGTGTTATCGGCAGGTTGAACATTGACCAATATGCATTGAATGATAAATTGAAGTTTAGCTTTAACCTATCCAATTCTTACAGCACATCAGACAATGAGCCACTTGAAAACATTGTGCTGCTACAAGCTGCAAAGCACCTGCCTATGTCGTCGGTAAAAAATGCCAATGGCACCTATTTTGAGGACCTTGCAGTTCCAAGTCTTTTCAACCCGGTTGCAATGGTGGCCAACTCGCAGGATAAGTCAAACTACAATGTTTTACTTGGTGCTTTCAATACCGAACTTAAACTGCCGTTCGGTATAAAGTACAATATCAACCTTGATTATGAGAAAACCACCTGGAACGATGGTACGTATTACGGCAGTTACTTCAATCAATATCCATCAACGGGCTTTTACAGCAATCCTAATCCCGGTATAGGTATAGCGCACTCACTTATTACTTTTGGCACAAACGGCCTTGCCGACAGGCAAACGTATGCCAATACCACCAAAACCCTTGAATCATTCTTAACCTGGGACAGGTCATTCGGCAAGAGTAATATCAACGCCGTGCTGGGCTATTCCTATCAGCAATATATCTATGGCGATGGTTTCCAAACATCGACAACAAATTTTCCGACGGACAATACGGGGTTTGAAAACCTGAGTTTGGCCAATCCTTATGCTGTGTCAGGTTACCGTATTAATGAAGGCGGTGACTTTACTTACGGCACTATTCTGAATATATCCGACTTCCTGCGTGTAAATTACAATTACGATCAGAAGTATCTTTTCCAGGGATCGATCAGGCGCGATGGCAGCTCGGTTTTTGGCGCCAATAATTATTGGGGCTACTTCCCGGCAGTAGGCCTGGGCTGGGTTATCACGAAAGAAGATTTCATGAAAGATCAGTCGGTATTTAGTAACTTGAAGTTACGCGCCAGCTATGGTGTAACAGGTAATTCATCGGGCATTGGCGCTTACACCGCGAAACTTGTTTATGGCACCAGTGGCACATTTTATGATAATGGCGTTCAAACAGCAGCCTATGGGCCAATACAGGGTTCAAACCCTAACTTAAAATGGGAACGTACTGCAACGGCAGATGCCGGTGTAGATTTCAGCATATTGCATGGAAAGATTTCGGGCGGTATTGATGTGTATAATAAAAATACCACCAATATGTTGTTTCAATATTCTGTTTCACCATCGCTGGTGCCGGGTGGTTCCATCTGGACAAATGGCGGCAGTATCAATAACAGGGGTATCGAGTTAAGCCTGTCAGCTACTCCGGTAACCTCACATGTATTCAGCTGGACAACTTCCTTATCGGCCAGCTACAATAAAAACAAAATAACCAGTTTAAAAAGCCCGTATGGAAATAGCGACTCCATCCGCTACTCAGACCCTGAAGGAGCCGGACAAACTGGTGCAACGCTGCAAATATTGAAGGTAGGCCAGCCGCTTGGCGAATTCTTTGCTTATAAATATGCTGGTAAAGATGCAAGCGGTAATTCTTTATTTTATAAGAAAAGCGGCGGTACTACTAACAGCCCAACTATAGGCACAGATTATTTCTACCTGGGTAGTCCGCAGCCTAAAGTAATATTAGGCTGGAGCAACACCTTCAGGTATAAAAACCTTGATCTGAATATCTTCTTAAGGGGAACATTCGGAAGCAAGATATTTGATGCTACCCGGGCAGATCTGTCATATACAACCGGCGCAACGGAATACAACCTGCTTGAATCGGCTGCAAACGACAAAATAACCGACACCAAGAATTCTTACTATTCGGATCGGTATATCGAAAATGGTTCTTATGTAAAACTGGATAATGCCACATTAGGCTATAATTTCAAAATGCCTTTCAGCGGTGTTAGCAACATCAGGGTGTATTTTACCGGCAATAACCTGCTAACTGTTACAGGCTATAAGGGTATCGATCCGGAAATAAGCCAGGGTGGTGTAGCGCCAGGTATTGATTATAACAACTTTTATCCAAAAACGCGTACACTGCTTGTGGGCGCTGTTGTCTCTTTACAATAATGTTAAATACAATAATTAAGAACATGAAAAAGATATTCATCGGATTGACAGGCATTTTATTCATCTGCCTGATCATTTCATCCTGCCACAAGATCGACGTGCCGGTAACTTCGGAGCTTACCCCGTCTGTATTTCCAATAACCCAGGCCCAATTTGAGGAAGCCTCGGGCCCGGTTTACATTGCTGTGAGAAATGACTACTCCGGATCTTACTTTTTTTGCGAAGATGCCTCTACAGACGAAGCCGTACTACCAACATTCGGCGGTAACTGGCTCGATGGTAACAAGTACGTTGAGTTGCATCGCCACACATGGACAAAGGATAATGCCTGGGTAAATTCATTATGGACTTACTGCGAAAACATCATAGGTGTCAGCAATCAAACTTTATCCATTTTTAACTCGGCGCCGACCGGTGCAGCTAAAAACACAGGTATTGCCGAAATAAAAGCCATGCGTGCCTTTGCTTACTTCATGCTGATGGACAATTATGGTAATGTTCCGTTAGATACGCTTTATGGCAATACTGTATTACACACTAACACGCCTCGTGCACAGGTATTTACCTGGATAGAAAGCCAGTTAAAGGCGGCAATTCCTTATTTGCCAACCGCAACAGGTACTACAACCTACGGTAAACCGACCCAATGGTTTGCTTATTCGTTGCTTGCAAAAATGTACCTTAATGCACAGGTTTACACGGGGACAAGCCGCAATGATGACTGTATTGCCGCTTGCGATGAGGTGATAAGTTCAGGTTCTTTCGCGCTTGAGCCGATGGCAACGTATCTGCAACAGTTCTACCCTACTAACGGGCCGAGCATGAAGGAGTTCATTTTTGCAATACCTTATGATGCATCGGTAACGAGTGGCTATATGTTTTATGCAAGATATGACCTGAACCGTAACCTGGGTATAAAATACTCATATTCCGGTTCAACCGCAGGCTCTTATGTCGACCCTGTAATGAACCAAAGTTCAGGTAACGGTTTGATAAATAATCAACCAAGCGGGCCGCGAATGACAACGGCCTCCTACTATGCCCATTTTGACGATCCTAATGATATTCGGAATAAACAATGGCTGACAGGCCCGCAATATTGGTCGGACGGTACGCCAATTATGGTATCTACTACCAACCTGGGATACAATCAGTTTTATACCGGCAGCAATCCGACAGGCAGCTATACTTATGCCCTTAACATAACGCCGTTGGTTGACAATAGTTCCCGTAACGGAGCCTCTTCCTTTGACCTCGGTAATGATGAGATTGCCTGGAATATAGGTATCCGTAATATCAAATTTTACCCGGATTATACTAATACGATCAGCAGGAATCAGAATAATGACATTCCGATTTTCCGCTATTCCGATATTATACTTATGAAAGCAGAAGCGATCTTAAGAGGAGGCAGCGCTACCCTGGGTGCAACCGCATTATCACTGATCAATCAGATTAAGGCTGTTCGTACCACTTCCTCACCGCTTACAAGTGTAACACTTGACGATATGTACAGCGAGCGTTGCAAAGAATTCGCCTGGGAATCATGGCATCGTAATGATATGATCAGGTTTGGCCATTATGAGGATAGTTGGGGGTTGGGTAAAACCAATACCGATACTTATCGCCGCCTTTTCCCCATCCCGACCACCGGCTTTCAATCAAATCCTAAATTAGTGCAAAACACTGGATATTAATTATATAGTTGATAATGGTTAGGTTTAGAATATGGGCTGCGGCCCATATTCTATTTTCCTTAAAGCCACTTTATAAACTATGGCAATAGCAACAGGCGCCTTGTTAGAGAAATAGCTGTTTCAAGAGATTATTTACCGATATTTAATAGTGTATTATCAACTTATGCTGCTATTCCTGTTTTATATCCCTTATTTATGAAAAAAACTATCCGCTGGTATGTCTTGTCCATCATTATTTTGTTTGCCGCCAGTGCAGATGATGTACGCGCGCAGGTTAATATCCCGGCAGCCTATGCGCTTATCAAGAGAGTCATTCCGCAACGGTCTTCTGCCTTTTTAATTGAAAACCTTACTGCTGATGAAAAGGATGCTTTTGAAATTGAAAGCAAACACAACAAGATCATTCTAAGGGGCAACAATGGTGTTTCGGTAGCGTCGGCGCTGTACTATTACCTTACCGAATACTGCCATTGCCAGGTAACCTGGGATGGTACAAATCTTAATTTACCCCAAATATTGCCGGCAGTTGCGCATAAAATACATAAGGCAACACCTTATAATTACCGTTATTACCTTAATTACTGCACTTTTAATTACAGCATGAGCTGGTGGAGCTGGGGCAGATGGCAAAAAGAGATTGATTGGATGGCCTTGCATGGGATAAACATGCCGCTGGCGCTCACCGGGCAGGAATATACCTGGTACGAAGTTTATAAAAGCATGAGCTTTTCTGATGACGACCTGAAAGATTTTTTCTGCGGCCCTGCTTATTTTTCATGGTTCTGGATGGGCAACCTGGATGGCTGGGGCGGACCGCTGCCTTTAAGCTGGATGCAAAGCCATCGCGATTTGCAGCAAAAAATATTGCTGCGTGAACGCGGCTTAGGTATGAAACCAATACTGCAGTCTTTCACAGGGCATGTGCCGCCATCATTTCAAAAACATTTTCCGGCATCAAAACTTAAAAAGGTTAACTGGAACAATGGCTTTGCCGATACTTACATATTAGATACGGAAGATCCGCTTTTTGCCGAAATAGGCCGCAGGTTTATTGAAACACAAACCAGGCTTTATGGCACTGATCATTTATATTCGGCTGATACCTTTAATGAGAACGAACCGCCAACCAACGACACAACCTATCTTTCGGCTTTAAGTTTAAGGGTGTACCAGGCCATGAGCAAAGCCGACCCAAAGGCAACCTGGGTAATGCAGGGATGGTTGTTTTATAACGACAGGAAATTTTGGAAGGCCCCCCAGATAAAAGCCTTGCTGGATGCTGTGCCCAATGAGCACATGATCATCCTTGACCTTGCCGCTGAAATTGAACCGGTTTGGAAACGCACCGATGCTTTTTACGGCAAGCCATGGATATGGAATATGCTGCACAACTTTGGCGGCAATATTGTGCTTTTTGGTCGTATGGACGAAGCGGCCAATGGCCCGGCCATCGCACTGAAAGACCCGGAATCAAAACAAATGATGGGTATAGGCTTAACCATGGAAGCCATTGAACAAAACCCGGTGCTTTATGAGCTTATGACCGGTAATACCTGGCAGGATAAACCCATCAACGTTGATGAATGGTTAAAACAGTACCAGCTAAACCGTTATGGTCATATTAATAAGTACACCGAACAAGCATGGCGGACGTTGCATCACACCGTTTACAACGGTGGGGAAATTATAAGAGATGGATCGGAATCCATCATTACCGGCCGGCCCACACTTGACTCAAATACAGTATGGACACATACTACTCTTAACTATAAGCCCCAAAATTTTTTACCTGCATGGGATGCGATGATGAAAGCTATCCCAACCTGTAGTAATAGCGATGGTTTCCGTTATGACCTGGTTGATGTAAGCAGGCAGGCACTGGCCAACTACGCGCTGCCGCTGCAAAGCAAGTGGGTAAATGCTTATCGCCAAAAAAATATCGGCGATTTTAAAAAATACAGCCGGCAATACTTACAGCTCATCAGCGATATGGATGCATTGCTGGCAACACGTAAAGATTTTTTATTAGGCCCATGGCTGGCTGACGCGCGTAAACAAGGCAATACAACAGCCGAAAAGGATCTGTACGAACGAAATGCCCGCGACCTGATCACCCTTTGGGGCAATGCCGATAGCCCGCTGCACGAGTACTCATGCAGGCAATGGAGTGGCTTGCTCAATGATTTCTATAAAACCCGTTGGGAGAAGTTTTTCGCCTTATTGAATGACGCACTGAAACAAGGGAAAGATGCGGATATAAAAGGCTTTGACAGATCAATAAGCCAATGGGAATGGCAATGGGTAAACAGCCATAAAACCTACCCGTTGCAAGCCAGCGGCAACAGTATTACCGAAGCCAGCATCATTTATAAAAAATACCGTAAAATAATAGGCGGTTCTTATGAAGAATAATAAAAAATGGCTCACATGACGACACCCTCCATTGTGCAACCAACTAAACGATTGGTATCGCTCGACGCGCTCCGCGGGTTTGATATGTTTTGGATCATGAGCGGCGAGCAGATCATTCATACGCTGGCAAAAGTTACACAATGGCCGGTGCTTTTATGGTTTTCGGGCCAGCTGCACCATACATTATGGAACGGCATCACTTTTTATGATATGATATTCCCATTGTTCCTGTTTATTGCCGGGGTGTCCATGCCTTATTCTATCGGTAATAAAATTACCAAAGCGGGTGTCCGGTCAGCCGAACAATTGCCGGGAAAAACTAAACGCAGTGTATATCTTTCCATGCTACGGCGCACATTGATACTGATACTGCTGGGTATGGTAGTAAACGGCGCGCTTAAATTTAACGGGTATGAAAACACACGCTTCGCCAGTGTATTGGGCCGCATAGGGCTGGCCTGGTTTTTTGCAGGCCTCATCTACCTCAATTTTAACCTTCGCGGACAAATATTATGGCTTACGGGTATTTTGACCGGATATTGGGCAGCCATGTTGTTCATTCCCGTGCCCGGATACGGCGCCGGTGTATTAACTATGCAGGGTTCGCTGGAATCATATATAGACAGGCTGCTGCTGCCTGGCAGGCTGCATGATAAAATACATGATCCTGAAGGGATATTATCAACTATACCGGCCATAGGCACAGCACTGCTGGGTGTATTTACTGGTAGCTTTTTAAAATGGGAATCACCACGCTGGCCTATGTATAAAAAGGGAATATTACTTTTTGGTGCGGGTTTAATATTAATAGCATTGGGCTTGTTATGGAACGTGGAATTCCCGATCAATAAACGCTTATGGTCAAGCTCATTCGTGTTATATGTTGGCGGGTGGAGCCTGCTCTTTTTATCGGTATTTTACCTTATGATCGATGTCGCCGGGCTTAAAAAATGGGCTATCCCTTTTGTATGGATAGGAACCAATTCTATATTGATCTACCTGTGTTCAGAAGGCCTGGTTGATTTTGGGCATACAGCCGACTATCTGTTAGGCGGGCTTATTCACTTAACCCCGGTGGCATGGCAGGCGGTGTGGACAGCGGTAAGTGTTACGCTGATACAACTCCTGTTTTTATACCTCCTGTATCGCAATAAATTATTTTTAAAAGTTTAATTACATGAAATATACTTTAAAAATGCTCCCTGTTATTTTTTTAGCCGGTTTTGCCGGTATAACAGCATCGGCACAAACAAAAGCCTATAACATTAAACGTTATGGCGCCATTGCCGATGGTAAAACCAATAATACCACGTCCATCCAAAAAGCCATTGACGAAGCTTCGGTCAATGGCGGCGGTTTGGTGATGGTGCCTGCCGGCATGTTTGTTACCGGGGTGCTTAATCTGCGCTCTAACGTGGAATTGCATTTAAATAAAGGTGCTTTTTTGCTGGGTAGTACCGTACGGGCCGATTACGGCGAGGGTAAAGCTTCGGCACTCATCGTATCCACTCATCAGCAGCGCATTGCCATAACCGGCCCTGGTGTTATTGACGGGCAAGGGGATGATTTATTAAAAGATATTTACCGCCGTTTAAATGCGGGCACGTTAGTGGATACCGAATGGCGTAAACCCAACCCCTGGCACCAGGTGCGGCCCACGGAAGACAATCGCCCCAAGCTAATTGAATTTAAAAACTGCGATCATATACAACTAAGGGACGTTACCATTAAACACGGCCTGTGTTGGATCGAGAATTACAAAAACTGCACCAACCTGGTGATTGACAGCATAAAAGTAGAAAGCAATACCTTTTGGAACAACGACGGAATAGATATTGTTGATTGTAAAAATGTAAGGCTGACCAACAGTTTTTTTAACGTAGCGGATGATGGCATCTGCCTTAAATCGGAAGACGCTGAAGGCGCATGTGAAAATGTATATGTAAACAATTGCAGGGTGCGCTCAAGCGCCAGCGCTGTAAAATTCGGCACCGCCTCACGCGGCGGGTTTAAGAATATAAAGATTGACCATATCAGTGTTTATGATACCTACCGATCAGCAATAGCTATTGAATCGGTTGACGGAGCATTGCTTGAGGATGTTGATATCCGCAATGTTACAGCCGTAAATACCGGAAATGCCATTGTGGTAAGGCTTGGCCATCGGGATAAGAACGGACCGATGAGCGTGTTGCGCAGGATTTACATCGGCAACGTAAAAGTTGACGTACCTGCAGGCAAACCAGATGCCGGTTACCCGATGGAGGGGCCGGTTGTCGGCGCTCCGCATAATGTTATCCCATCGTCTATAACAGGCATCCCGGGTGCCAGGGTTGAGGATGTTATGCTGGAAAACATCACCATCAATTACCATGGGAATGTAAAGAAAGAGGTGCCCCGCTTCAACACAGATACGCTTGAAAAAATACCGGAAAAAATACCCGATTACCCTGAGTTTTCCATGTTTGGCGAACTGCCGGCCTGGGGCTTCTACATCAGGCATGCCGATGGGATAAAAATTAAAAACATGGTATTAACCTGCAGTGGCAGCGATTACCGCCCTGCTATTGTTGCCGATGATGTAAAGGGGCTAAGCCTGATAAAAATTGATATTCCGCAGGCAAAAGCGCCCGTGCTCATACTCAATAAAGTAAGCGGGCAAGAGTTAAATGATATAAAAATCCCCGGAAATCCCAGGCAAAATATACGTATTCAGTAAACCGGATAGTGCTTCATGCGCCATTGATATATCACTATTCCGTAATCGTTTACGTAAATAAAAGGGGGTAATAACCTGCATATCGCTATAAATTTTGGCATCTTTAGATTATCCGATTAAAGCCCTTTTATAAATGAACCATCTTTCTAATTACGACTATGCAGTTTTCTTTATTTACTTTATTGTAGTTAGCAGTTACGGTTATTGGGTATATCGTACTAAACGATCATCACACAGTAAAACGAAGGATTATTTCCTGGCGGAAGGCTCGCTCACCTGGTGGGCTATAGGCGCGTCTATCATCGCATCCAATATATCTGCCGAGCATTTTATCGGCATGTCGGGCTCGGGCTTTGCTATGGGGCTGGCTATTGCCAGCTATGAATGGATGGCGGCCGCAACGCTCATTATTGTGGCCGTATTCTTTCTGCCCATTTATATTAAAAATAAGATTTATACCATGCCGCAGTTTCTTTCAAACCGGTATGATAATACGGTAAGCACCGTTCTGGCTGTTTTCTGGCTGCTGGTATATGTGTTTGTAAACCTTACTTCCATCTATTTTTTGGGCGCCGCCGCTATCGAAACCATTACGGGCATATCATTCAGCACTTGTATTGTAGGGTTGGCCATATTCTCCATTATCATTACGCTTGGCGGGATGAAGGTGATAGGTTATACCGACGTGGTACAGGTTTTTATCCTGATTATGGGCGGTTTGGTTACCTGTTACCTCGCACTGCACCTGATAGCTGGCAAGTTTGGTGTGAAAACAGTATTCGATGCATTGCCATTGCTGAAAAGGAACGCCAGCGACCATTTCCATATGATCTTTCCTCCGGGACATAAATTTTATAACGACCTGCCGGGGATAGCCGTACTGGCCGGGGGCTTGTGGATCAACAATCTTAATTACTGGGGCTGTAACCAATATATCATTCAACGCGCTTTAGGTGCGGACCTGAAAACGGGCCGTAACGGGCTAATGTTCGCCGCTTTTTTAAAGCTGCTGGTGCCTGTTATAGTAGTGATACCCGGCATTGCAGTTTACGTACTTTATAACCATGGGTTTTATCACCCGGAAATGACGGATGCATCAGGTACGCTGAAACCCGACCACGCCTACCCCGTGCTCATGAACCTGCTCCCAACCGGATTAAAAGGATTGGCATTTGCGGCACTTACGGCTGCCATAGTAGCTTCTCTTGCTGGTAAATGCAATAGCATTGCTACCATCTTTACGCTTGATATCTACAAGAAATATTTAAACAAAGAGGCGTCCGAGCAACGGATGGTGAACGTGGGCAGATGGGTGGTTATTGTGGCATCGGTCATTGCCATCATCATAGCACCGGCTTTGCGCAGCTTTGACCAGGTTTACCAGTTTATACAGGAATATGTGGGCTTTATTTCGCCTGGCATTCTAGCCATCTTCCTGCTTGGCTTTTTCTGGAAACGGACAACATCAGCAGCGGCGCTTGTGGGTGCGGCGGTAACTATCCCGCTCTCCATCTTATTTAAATTCCTGCCCCAATTAACAGGGGGCTATATCAGCCCGATTCCTTTTTTAAACCGAATGACCTGGGTTTTCTTCATCATCAGCGTGTTGATGATCATCGTTACCCTGGCAGATAGCCGCAGCAAAAACAACAAACAGGTACTGGATATTGATAAACGGCTTTTTAAAGTAACGCCTGCATTTATGGTATCCGCGATTATTATTTGTGGCATCCTGGCGGCATTATATACCGTGTTTTGGTAAGCATAGCACACACTATTAGAAAAATATAGATAACTAAAACGTAAGAAAAATGGAAAATAAAGAAGGATCAGCGCCTTTATCCAGCATGGAGGTTTGGGATGAGGATGTACTTAAAAGATATCCTGAAGCAGGCAAGCCCGCCAAAGAGAAAAACGAATTCAGGAACTACGATGGCCCGGAGGTTGACGGTGTACGCGAGTTTTACCGCCTCAATCATAAATATCAAACCTATGAAAACGTATTAGCCAAAAAGACCAATTTTTTAAAGTTTGATAAAAAGGAAATGCCCTGGTGGGCGGCAATGGAATATCTGAATACATTGATCGATGATTCAGATCCTGACCTGCAGCTGGATCAGTTGCAACATTTATTGCAGACCGCCGAAGCCATACGTGCCGACGGCCACCCGGACTGGTTTGTACTTACCGGTTTTATACACGATTTGGGCAAAGTCCTTTGTCTTTTCGGCGAACCGCAATGGAATGTCGTAGGCGATTCTTTCCCGGTAGGGTGTAAATTTTCCGATAAGATCGTTTATCCTGAGTTTTTTGCAGACAATCCGGATACTTATGATGAGCGGTACAATACCAAATACGGTGTTTATTCGCCCAATTGCGGTATGGATAACGTGCACATTTCATGGGGGCACGATGAATACCTGTACCACATAACCAAAGATCACCTGCCCGAGCCGGCTTTGTATATGATCAGGTATCACTCGTTCTATTCGCAACATCGCGAGCACGCTTACGACCATTTGCTGAATGACCATGACCGTGAGATGTTTAAATGGGTAGATAAATTTAACCCATATGACCTGTACTCGAAAAGCCCTGTTACGCCCGTGGTTTCTGAGCTAAAGCCCTATTACGAAGATCTGATAGCTAAATATCTTCCGGCTACGGTTAAATTATAATCTCTTATTTACTTTGTTAATTGCTTGCGCTGTGCTGACAGCGCAAGCAATTAACAAAGCTTTCCACTACCTCCAACCAAGAGCCTATCCCGGGCGAAATGATAAGCATGTTAAAAAAGCCGGCTTTTTTTATACTATTAATAATCCAATATACGGGCGCATTTGCCCAGGAACAATCGCTTGTTAAATACGTAAACCCTTTATCCGGAACAGCAAACAGCACTACGCCATCGGCGTTAAAATTAGGCTCGGCGCAGGAGAATTTTGCCAACACAATACCTTCGGTATGCACGCCCTTCGCCATGACTCAATGGACGCCGCAAACACAGGTATCCGAGTCGAAATGCGTACCGCCTTATTATTACAAGGACGATTATTTCAGGGGCTTCAGAGGATCGCACTGGATAAGCGGTTCCTGCATGCAGGACTATGGCAGCATAGCCATTATGCCGATAACGGGAAAGTTAAAAACCACAAACTACGCCGTAAAATTTACGCATGCTGATGAGCGGTCGACCCCTTATGTTTATCGCCTTAACCTTGCATCACAAAAAATACATGCGGCGGTTACCGCTACGCCGCGTTGCGGCATGATGGAATTTACAGCTGATGCCGCCGATAGCCTGTACCTGCTAATTACGCCCAATAGCGATACGGGAGAAGGGTACATTAAAGCAGATGCCAAAAATGGCGAAATATATGGCTACAACCCGGCACACCGCATTTACCAGGGCTGGGGACAGTACGCAGGTTTCAAGGGGTATTTTGTAATTAGGGTAAGCAGATCGTTTACCACCAAAGGTACTTTTGCCGGTGATGAAATTTTTACTGAAGACAGTATAAAAGCGCAAAAAAACATAGGCGCATTTATTGGCTTCAGGATGCAGAAGGGCGAAAAGCTATATGTAAAAATTGGCACCTCCTTTAGCAGTCTGCAGGGCGCCCGCAAAAATCTTAACGCCGAACTGCCGGGATGGGATTTTAATAACACTCTTGAAAAATGCCGGCAAACATGGCAAAGGGCTTTGGAGCAGATTAAGGTTGTTACCAAAAACCAAACAAATAAACGTATTTTTTATACCGCATTTTACCATGCCATGCAGCATCCACGTTTATACAATGATGAGGATGGCATATATCCCAAATTTGCGGGCAATGATCAGTTAGAACGGATAGTTAATGGCAATTACTACGATGATTATTCGTTATGGGATATTTACCGTGCGCAAATACCGCTTTTTGAAATATTACGACCACGATTGGTTAATGACGTGGTGCAATCACTGATATTAAAGGGCGAACAAGGTGGCTGGTTGCCCATCTTCCCGTGCTGGAACAATTACACCAGCGAGATGATAGGCGATCATAGCCTATCCATTATTGCATCGGCTTATTTAAAGGATATTACAACTGCAAATGTAAAAGAAGCTTATCGTTTAATGCAGCAGAACGCTTTTGATATACCAACTCAGCAGGAATATAAAGCAGGCAAAGGCCGTCGTGCGTTAGCGTCTTACATTAAATATGGATATATACCTTTGGAAGACAGCGTAAAAGATGCCTTTCATAAAATGGAACAGGTAAGCCGTACTATGGAATATGCTTATGACGATTATGCATTATCGCAATTGTCAAAAAAACTGCGGATTGACGCTGATTATCAACTATTGATAAAAAGGGCTGATAACTATAAAAATGTGTTCGATATTACTACTGGCTTTGTACGCGGCCGTATGCAAAACGGCGACTGGATAAAAACATTTAATGCGGACATACGGCAGCCCTATATTACTGAAGGGACACCCCGGCAATACACTTTCTACGTTCCGCAGGATGTGCCTGGTCTGGCCCGCTTAATGGGTGGCCGCGATAGGTTAGAGAACGAACTTGATAGCATTTTTATTAAAAATGAGTACTGGCACGGAAATGAGCCTGGTCACCAGATACCGTTTATGTACAATTTTACCGGCAATAGTTGGAAAACGCAGCGGGAGGTGAGGGCGATATTAGCAAATGAATACAATGACGGCCCCGGCGGCCTTGGCGGCAATGACGATGCCGGACAAATGTCGGCCTGGTATATGTTTGCGGCAATGGGGTTTTATCCGCTGAATCCTATATCGGGCGAATATTTATTATGTTCACCAATATTTGATCAGGTATCCATCAAACTGCCGGATGGAAAAAAATTTAGCATCATCACACATAAAGCATCGAAAAAAGCCATGTACATTAATGCCGTTAAATGGAATGGCGAAGCCTACACAAAAAACTATATCACTTACGGCGGCATAAAAAAAGGTGGCCGGCTTGAAATATTTTTACAGGATACGCCATGTAAAAACTGGGCTGCACGCGTTAAAGATCAACCTAAGGGCTTACAAATTCAATAAATAGCATCCTCTAGCTTAATATAACATTAATGAAATCTTATACACAATTAAAAATATTCCTTCAGGCCGTACTTGGGTTGGCCTGTTTTACAATAGTAAGCAATAGCAGCGCACAAACAAACCTGATGGTGCATCCCGGACAGCATACAGCACAGGTATCGCCAACCATGTGGGGGATATTTTTTGAGGATATCAATTTCTCGGCTGATGGTGGCCTGTATGCAGAATTGGTAAAAAATCGTTCGTTCGAATTTCCCAATCCCCTGATGGGCTGGAAATATAAGGCGAAGAACGGCGCAGACGCCTCTTTGCTGGTGGTTAACCGGGGCGAGGGTAGCAATCAGCGCTTTGTTACCATCAGTTCAAAAAAGGACACAGGGGATTTTGTACTGAGCAATGAAGGATTTAGAGGTATTGGGCTTAAAGAGGGCGAAATTTATAATTTCTCGGCAATGGTTCGTAAAGGGTCAGGGAACCTCAAAATAAAAGTTGAGGCCGTGAGTGAAAGTGGTGAGGTGTTGGGAGAAACTTCTCTTGCCATTGCCGAAAACGCGGGCTGGCAAACGTGTCATGCCCAATTTAAAAGTAACAAAACCTATCCTAATGCGCAGTTAAATGTGGTTTTTGAAGGGAAAGGTGATGTTGATGTGGATATGATCTCTCTTTTCCCCGCAGATACCTGGAAACATCGCCCTAATGGTTTACGGGCCGATCTGGTTCAGAAGCTGGCCGATCTGCATCCGGGTTTTATGCGTTTCCCCGGTGGCTGCATTGTGGAGGGGCGTGACCTGGCAAATCGCTATCAATGGAAAAAAACCATCGGCAACCCGGCAGACCGGCAACTGATCATGAACCGCTGGAACGTTGAATTCAGCTATCGCTCAACGCCCGATTATTATCAGTCGTTCGGTTTAGGGTTTTTTGAATATTTTCAGTTGTGTGAGGACATTAGAGCATCGCCGCTTCCTATTTTAAATTGCGGCATGGCATGCGAGTACAACAGCGCCGAGGTGGTATCCATGAACGAAATTGACCCTTATATCCAGGATGCGTTAGATCTTATTGAATTTGCAAACGGAAACACCGACACCAAATGGGGGAAATTGCGTATTGCCCTGGGGCATCCGGCGCCGTTTAATCTGAAAATGATCGGTGTGGGAAATGAACAATGGGGTGAACAATATATTCCACGATACAAAGCATTTGTGGCGGCCATAAAAGCCAAATACCCGGATATTAAATTAATTGCAAGCGGTGGACCCGATCCGGATGGAGAACGTTTTGAATATCTGACAAAAGTGATGCACCACGAAAAAGCCGATTTGATTGACGAGCACTATTACCGCTCGCCGGATTGGTTTTTGTCCAATGCCAAAAGATATGACCATTACGACCACAAGAGCAGTCATGTTTTTGCAGGCGAGTACGCTGCCCACACACCCGATAATTTAATTAAGAGTTCGGCTGTTGAAAGCCACAATAATTGGGGCGCTGCATTAGCAGAAGCTGCTTTTATGACCGGGCTTGAGCGCAATGCCGATGTGGTAAAGATGGCATCCTACGCACCATTGTTTGCGGATGTTAACGCCTGGCAATGGCGGCCCGACCTGATATGGTTTGATAACCTAAACTCGGTTGCCACGCCAAATTATTACGTGCAGCAGGTATTCGCGACTCATCGTGGAGATTACGTAGTGCCAATTTTATCAGATGGCAAACCTTTAACCGGTCAGGACAGCCTGTATTCAAGCGCCACTGTGGATACTGTTAATAACGAGCTTATCATCAAAATTGTAAATGCCTCGATTGGCGGGAAACAGGTCAATCTTCAAATTGATGGCAAGCGGAAATGGGCAAAACAGGCAGAGTGGCTACAGGTCAGTTCCGCAGATAAAATGGCCTTCAACAGTCTGACCGATCCGGATGTGGTAAAGCCAACGCTGAATAACACGCTTAAAATAGGTGGAAAAACAACCAGACTAACTTTACGTGGACTTTCCGTTAATGTTATTGTAATTAAGGCTGAATCTCAGTAATGATTATGCTATCTCTACTAAAGCAATCACAGAATCACATGGTCAGGCAGCCCGGAATATCCGATTTAGAAGTTGAAGTAACTTCACTTGTTTAATTCGATGCCTTTAATTCTTTAATTATTATATCGAGCTGAACAGCCGCCTTGACGTAAACAAAGTTAAAGACAAAGCCGTCGAAAAACATCCTTATTATTGGAACCGCACTTTGCGGCGAAACTATTCTTTTGTCATAGTATCCATCCGTTGGTGGAAACACTGCGCCGGCAATGACGAAATGCGCCATTCGTCTGAGTTCTTCTTGCATAACCTGTATGAGCAAAAGCTGTGGCACAGTATGCTGTCGCAAACGCCCCTGTTTTTTGTCCGGCTTAGACCCTCTCTTGAATTTTAAATGCATGTATTTTTGATCATGGTCAAATTACTGCTTACATCTTCCGGCATTTCTAATCCTGGTATTCAAAATGCGCTTACTGCATTGCTTGGCAAACCTATTGCAGAATGTAAGGCGCTCTTTGTGCCAACGGGCGTCTACCCTTTTCCAAACGGCGCTTATTATGCGCAACGGGCTATCAGCGGTACGATTGCCTCGCCCCTCGCCCAATTGGGCTGGTTGTCCCTGGGTGTGCTGGAGCTGACCGCGCTACCCAGCATCGATGAAAAGGTCTGGCAGCCAACCATTGAGGAAGCCGATGCGATACTGGTTTGGGGTGGTGACCCGCTTTACCTGGCTTACTGGCTGGAGGAGTCCGGCCTCAATGCCTTTCTGCGGTCTTTAGGGAAAGACATCGTTTATGTCGGTGTCAGCGCGGGTGCTATAGCTACCGCCCGCATTTTTGCTGAGACCTACAGCAACCCGCCGGCGGGTAAGCACTATGCTTTAAACAAAGAAAATATAGCGTTCGAAACGTCCCAGGGAATCGTGAGCCGGACGCTAGTGACCGCTAACGGTGCCGGTCTTGTAAATTTTGCGGTTATTCCACATTACCAGAACCCGGATTTTGCCGATGCCTGCGAGCCGAATGCTTCAACATGGGCCTCGAAAATACCGGCGCCAGTCTATGCGATCGACGAGCAAAGTGCCATCGTGGTAAGTGACGGAAAAACCGAAATCGTGTCCGAAGGTGACTGGAAACTGTTTCACTAAATTTTTGAGTTATCTACCACCAACTAAGGAATTAGCGCCTAACTTTGAAGCATCACGGGGTCAATACTTGATCCGATTGTGATAAGGTTTAGGTTGAAGCACCCAAGCAACGAGTGCAAGGGGGGCTTATTGCTCATTTCGCGGCATGCAAATGGTGGGTATGTGACAACCAAAACACCAGCGCCACGATAATGAAAAGCGATACCGCAACAGCGATCTGCCACAGCCGCAGCCACTTCAGTTTAGCGTTCAGCACCTCATTCTTACGCTCCTGCTCGTTGAGCGACAATTGTAAGCTCAAATTCTCTTCTTTCAACACTTTCAAGGCAACAGCATCATTGTCTGTTACGGGCGTGGTGAGTTCCGGCTTATCCTTGATCTGGCCGGCATAGCCGCCTTGCTGCAGGAAGCTAAGGCCGGCTGAGGTTCTGATGATAAACCCGGGTAATGCCTGGTCAGCTGACAGGCCCATCCCGGTAACGTAACCATCTCCGGCCAGTACGGCGATCAGGGCGGATGCCAGTTCTTCGTCCAGCGCAAACAGGTCGAGTACCTGGCTGCGGCTTAGTTTGTCACCGCTGCCAAAGGCTTCGAGTACCGCATCCAGCATTTCCGATTCAAAACGATCCAATTCCATGCTGCAAAAATAGAATTATCTGCCGCCCCGGATCTCTGTAAGCTTTATTTAGATTTCAAATCTTTGTTTGTATAGGCTTGTTAGTTCTTTACCCTGTTTTGCTCACTTTCGGCTCCATTGGCATCGTGGTTTCGTTGGCCCGATATGGCCTTACCAAAACGGTAGCTTAATGATAGCACGCCTGTACGGGTATCACTTAGGTTACGCCAGTCGGCTTTTGTTTGGTTAAGGTTATTGATCACACCGTTGTTTTTTAAGGTGTAAAATATGTCGTTCATGGCAAATTTCAGCGTGGTACTGGCCGAAAGTTTTTTTGATACCGCGGCGTTTACCCTCTCTCTGCTGCCTAAAACAAACTGCGCGTTGGTAACTTTACTTTGATAAGTGTTGTCCAGTTGAATTGTCCAATCGTTACCAGGCTTAAAGGTAAATACTGGGCGGGTAAAATAATAAGTGCCTTTGGTATCCAATTCTCCGGTGTAAAATTCACTTACCGAATGAATATTAGCTACCCGCCCGTAGAAATGTAAATTGAACCATTTGGTGGGATCGAATGTCGCATCAAACTCCAGTTGCTTTATGGTAACCGTACCAATATTACCAGGGCGACTGTAATAAATGCCGTCAACTATCTCAATGGTCTCATCCACATCATCCCTCGACCGGCTGTAGCTCAGCGTTGTGGTGAACCTGCTTTTATAGGTATGCGATAGTTCGATGTTATCAGTAAACGTAGGCCGCAAAAACGGGTTACCGGTATAATAGGTAAATTTGTCAAGCGGCGAAATGAAAGGGTTAAGGTCTTCATAGTAAGGCCTGTCGATACGGCGTCCATAATTCAGGCTCAGCTGGTTACGGCTGGCCGTATCCAGTTTATATTGCAGGTAAATGGTTGGGAACAGGTTGGTATAGCTCCGTTTAAACGATGAGTCGGGCTTTTGCGCGTTGCCTAACTGGTGGCCATCTGATGTGGTATTTTCCAGCCGCAAGCCTGCCTGTATAGAGAGTTGTTTAAAGTCTTTAGTTGCATTAAGATACGCGGCATTGATGTTCTCTTTGTAAATAAAGTGGTTAGTCTTACCATAATCGGGCAGGATAGGGCCGCCTGTAGTGTAAAAATAATCGGCAATATTATCGGTATGGGTATAGCTTGATTTTATACCTGTCGACAGTTTAATGCCATTTTTTAAAGGATGATCATAATCTGCCTTAGCGGAGTATATCTGCAGATGAGCCGGCAGCGCGCCTGTCAATACATCGCTGCCTGCCGGCGAGCCATCAGGCAAAAAGCTGCTGTTATTAAAAGATTGATCGGCGTTGGTATAGTAGCCAAGGTAATCCAGGTCGGCCGAAAATTCGTGGCCATTCTTATCAAACTGGTGGCGGTAATTGAGGTTAACACCCCCATTTTTAAAAACATCATGCTCCTCGTTATGGGCAATGATGGTAGAGTCAGGCTGATTAGACGCGTTGGAGAAACAGCTGGTTACCGGTGTTATAGTGCTGTGCGGGTTATAAATACCGGTAAAATTTATGCCGAAGGTGCTTTTATCAGAAATATAATAATCGGCACCCATTTTGGCGAAATAGTTACTGGCTTTCCGGTGGATATAAGAGTTTTCGATAAAATTTGATGTTACCGCGCCGGCAGCGTCCTCAAAGTGCCGGTTGATATCCAGATCGTTAAAATTATTGTTTGTACCATAACTGAGGTTCCCGAAAACATTGATCTTGTTCACCCTGTAATTAAAATTGATGCTGTTGTTGGTTTTACCATACCTGCCTTGCGAGTATGACAGGTTCAGACTGCCGTTAAATCCTTTTGTTTTATTCTTTTTGGTGCGGATGTTGATGACGCCGCCATTACCCGCCGCGTCATATTTGGCCGGTGGATTAGGCATCAGTTCTATCTGATCGATGGCGGCAGAATTTATTGCGCGAAGGTAGTTTGCCAGGTCATCACCCGAAAGATAGGTGGGCTTGTCATCCACAAAAATAGTTACGCCTTTACCTTTAAGGCTTACCGCACCGTTCTGGTCGACCATTACGCCCGGCGATTTCTCCAGCACATCCAGCGCCGTGCTGCCCGCGTTGCTGATTAACGCTTCGGGGCTGATCACCGTCCTATCGATTTTTTGCTGAACAAACGGCCGCTGCGCGCTTACGCTTACTTCTTTAAGCGCTGTACCTGATGTTTGTAAGATAACCGGCTCCAGTACCCTATCCTGATCTAACTGAAATACTGCCGACTTACAAGTTTGATACCCTACCATACTAACTGAAAGCTTATAGCTGCCGGCTTTCAGCAATTCAAACTGGTAAAGCCCGGTGGTATTGGCCAGGGCCGTTTTAACCAGGGTCGAATCCTGCGATTTGAACAGGTATACAGTTGCGCCATCTAATGGTTGATTATCCGCACCTGTTACCTTACCACTCAGTGTAAAAATACTTTGTGCAAACAGAAATGTTGGGGCAATAGTTATCCAGGCGGCCAAAATGGCCACAATTTTTAGTTTCATATGCTGTAAAGAAATTTTTAGAGGTTAAATACTAATTTCCGTCGTAATTATAAAACCAACTCCAGTTACCATGTTTAGTAGGGTCTTGTGCCGGTACGTAGGCTTTCTTATATTTCTGATAGGTATCGTCGGGCATTTTTTTGCCGTTCACTGTAAATTCACTGTCACTTAGTTTGAATGACTTCAGTTCATCAGCATTTTGGATGATTCCATCGGCAACCAGATCGGCGGTTAGTTTTTTGCGGTTGGTATCATCGTGATAAGCTTTATAATTATCCTGGTAGGCCGCATTCGGGATATATTTGGCACTTTTGGATCTGTATGCATTGGCATCAGCGTTATAAGCTGCGGATTGCTGCCCCAAACTGCCGTTCAGCTTACCAAGGCCTGGCTTAACGTTAGTAATTGGTGTGATAGGCGTAATCGGGTTTTTTATTGGCGTAATAGGATCGGCCGGGCGGGCTATTGGAGCCACAGGAACTGTCTGAATTAACTTTGCCTTACCCGTGTCTGCCTTAGCTATACTATAATTTGCTTTTACCTTAACTCGTGCAGGAATTTTCACTACAGGTTTTGCCCCCGTTACCCCCGGTTTAGCGATCGTTTTTACAGGTGTAACGATAACCTTTGCCGCGTGAGGATGCACTACCTTAGCCACCAGCTTGTTGATCTTATCAGCACCGGAAAAGGCTGTAGTGCACAAAATGGCTGTTAATAATCCAATGGCCAGCATAGCGCGTTCTATTATATTGAGCGATGGATTATTATTGGAAAGCATTCGCTTAACCCGACCCAAAAGATGCCCCCTGCCGCCGCTGAACGCCATCGCATAAGCGGGATCTGTCAGCTGGTATTCCTCGCAGGTCACCAGTGCTTTAATGTAATCAGCTTTGTTGCCGGTGTTTGCAAGGGCAATATCATCGCAGCAATTTTCGCGCTCAGCTTTGATCAGGGAAGCTATCCAAAGTACTGCGGGGTTAAAAAAGAAGATGATCTCCATCAGGCTTACCATTAAATTCATGAGGTAATCGCGGCGGCGGATATGCGCCAGCTCATGCATCAGGATGGCTTCGATACCCTCCGGTGGCAAAGCGGTGATAAGGCCTGTTGGAATAAGGATAAGCGGCTTAAGGTGTCCGATAACCATAGGCACCTTGGCTATACCCGATTCGGCAATTCGCACCAGGCGCTTGATGCCTATCTGCGCGGCCAGTTCTTTTACCTTAAGCTCCCATTCGCTTCCAATTGCCGATACCTTGCGGCGGCGCAGGAAATAGATGCCTTGCAAGCCCGTAAATAATTGAAGTGTCCGCGCCAAAACGATAAGAAACCAGATAGTTACAATAATGCTGGCATGCGTATGCACAAAGGCTGATATCGCATCATAGTCGCTTGTTTTAACCTGCGCGATGGGCGATAATGTCACCGGCTCATGCACATTCACCTGCTGAGTCGCAAGTTCTAATTTGCCACGCTCTTCCACATGTAGCTGTTGAATAAATGTGAACGCAACCGCACAGACAAATAAACCAAGCGACGCCATAAAAAGGTTATAACGAAACAATGGGGTCGACCGGCGGGTACCTATCACTATTACGCCAACTATTGCCGCCAGCAGCAATCCCTGCCATAACGAGTGCATCAGCGTGCCGCAAAGCGCTTTTACCATATAGTCGGGTATTGCCAGGTTAATATCCATAATCGTGCGAGTTTTTAATATACTTTATTCTTCAAGTTTTTTAAGCAGATCCTTTATGGTCTGCAGATCTTGCTGCGAGGCTTTTTTATTACCCAGCAGCTGCATCACCAGTTTACCGGCCGAGCCGTTATACATCGAATCGACAAATTTATCCAGCAAATGGGCCTTGGTAATTTCCTCCTCCTCTACTACGCTGTAAATATGCTTCATCTGGCGCTCGTCGCGTTTTAAAATGCCCTTATCGGCCATAATTTGCATCAGCTTAAGGGTAGTGGTATAGTTAACATCCTTTTGCTTAAGCAACTCATCATTTACCGCCCTAACTGTCGAAGGCCCTTTTTCCCAAAGCACCTGCAGTATTTCCAGCTCCGACCGGGTAGGTTCTATCGGCTTATTTTGCTCTTTCATATTCATCTTCAAAACAAAGGTAGGAATTATTTCGTACGAAACAAATTTTAGATAGGAAATTTTTCGTAGCTTTTAACTTTTTATCTAAAATGCTAAAATACAGCCATGTATTTCCATCGCTATGAAACTTAAATTACCAAACGCTCGATGCCTCCACAATCTCTCAGGTACTTAACCGCCTATTTTTCCACAAGATTAGCGCACAAACAAATGCCCTTTGGAAAAATGTGACGAAGGCTTCGAAATAAAGCTTTCAACTGTTTTAAAAAATAAGTAGTTTGCTGTCGCTTTTTTCCCATCATGCAGCGGCTCAAACGATTTCAATTCTTAAACACTGACCGGAAGTTGCCGCATTACCGGCTGCGGCTGGGCTTGGCCGCGGTGCACAGCCTCTTTTTGCTGGGGCTGACCATAGTGCTGCAATATTCTGCTTTTGTCCGCAGTGATGAGCTGGGGTTTTTAAAATGGAGCGCGATTTGGAAGCACCAGTTGCTGGGCTGGGATCCCAAACCGGACGAAAACCGTATTGTTTTTATTGACGTCGCCAAGGACCTTGCGCTGACTACCGATACGACATATGGTGCACCGGCGCCTAACCTTAATGGCGCTGTCAGCGTAATCACCGACCGGTCGAAGCTGGCGGTACTTTTTGATACGCTGAGCCGGCATCCGGGCCAGTACCAATTTGCCATGTGTGATATCTTGTTTGACAACCCGGATACGGCCGACCACGCTTTGCGGGGGCCGATAGAAAGGACAGGGCAACTATTGTGCTCCGCGGTTTATGATAAACGGATGCTTCGGCCCGTGTTCAACGTGCAAAGCGCCGTGGTCAACTACCAGGCCATAGATGGGTCGAAATTCGCGAAACTCGATATCTTTTACCGGGATAGCCTGAAGACCTTCCCTGCGGAACTTTACGAACGGCTAAGCGGCAACCGTTTTCGAAAAAAAGATGGCATTGTGCTGCTCAATGGCCGGCCGACTTTTAATACGGTGATCCCGGAGTTCTATTACCGCAGCGAGGATCTGCACTATAACGCTGCAGGCCAGCATCATGTGAACGCCTATTACCTGGGCAGGCTGCTGTTGCTGCCCGGTTTTTTTGAGGCACTGCGCGGCAAACTCATCGTGATCGGGGATTTTTCGGCACGCGACACCCACCCTACCTATTCGGGTTCCATGCCAGGCCCGCTGATCCTGCTGGATACTTATCTGACCCTGGCGCATCAACCGATTACCATCTCTGTCGGCTGGTGCTTGTTACTGCTGGTCTTTTATGGCTGTGTGAGTTACTGGATGATTTTTCATCCCGACCGCAAGATCAAGGCGTTGCACGACCAGGTGAGCGCCCGCATTAAAGTGCCGCTGCTCAGCAAGTTCATCATCAAATATTTATCCTTCATTGGGCTGTTGATCCTGATCAACCTGGTATCCTATATTCATTTTGGAACATTTATTAGTTTGTATTATATTGCTACCTATCTGACCTTCATACAATTACTGATCGATAAATGGCCCCAATGGAGGGCCTGGATAAAGCGCATATGAAAAAACAAACATTCCTTTTACTGTTATGCTTATCCGGCCTGGCTGCACATGCGCAGTCTTATTACGTTACTTACATTAAAGGCGCCGTTTATTCGAACGGTAAGCCTTTAAAGCTACGCGACAAAGTAGATGGCGCCAGCATGCTCAGTAGTCCGGACAAGTCCGCGGTGGTCGCGCTCTTTGACATTCAAAAAGGCGAATACCGGTTGAATTTCCGTAATGCGATTCCCCAGCCCACAGGCACGCACGAAAAAACCTCCGGTATCTACCAGGTAATTGTACAGAACTTTCTCCAGCCGTATACCACCGAAGGCACGCTAACTGCCCGGGGGAAATTCGACCTCCTGACCTTTTTCAACTATACCGACACGCTGCACGGCGGCAACCGGATCCTGCTGATCAGTGGGCAACCGCTGCCTGTGGCCTCCGATTCGCTAAAGACACAACCGGAAGATCATTTCTATTTATGCCGTGTCCAGGGGAGGGACACCATTGCCCGGTTGGTTCCGCGCACCAGGGGAGAATTATTATTTACGCCGGCCTTTATTGCGGCGCTGGGCGCATCAGGCGATATACTTTACCTGGTCAGGCTCGGGTATAAAAGTGGCGGCAAAGCTTACCAGGAATATTTCCCCGACCCGGTAGCGATCAGTTTTATCAGCCCTGACGACCTGAAAGCGATCACTATAGTCTATACGGGTGGGCTGGCCGGGCGCTATCAGCATGACAAGCTCGCATTGCGGACGGCCATCAAGGCACACCTACAGTCCTGCTATGGCAACTTTTACGAACCTTACATAGATCGCCTGCTCAATCAGTACATACCATGAAACGCGGTTGCTTATTGTTTTTGCTCGTATACTGCGCCCTGCCTGCTTTCAGCCAGCAAGCGCAGTTACTCTTGCCGGTGGTTGCTAACAACCGTATCGAGCATGCCTTTCTCAGCCCTGACGGGTCAAAACTCATCGGCAGCAGCCATGGCACGGCAAATGACAACAGCGAGATCAAGGTGTGGGACACCCGGAGCCGGAAGCTGATCTATACATTGAAAGATAATTATATCGATGATGCAGCGGTTTATATAACAGGAAATTCATTGTTGAGCCATGGTTATTTTACCGTTACGCGTTGGAACTTGAACGATGGCGGCAGATTATGGAGCGTCAGCACAAAAAAAGTCATCGATTTTGTAACGCTCAGTCACGATGGCCGCAGCGTAATGGCCTGTATGGCTGATTCCATACGGATCTGGAACGCGGCTGACGGCCAGTTGCTATATGCAGGCGGCTCCGGCGTGCCTGCGTTGTATCCGGCGCAATTGAGTACCGGCGACCAGGTGCTGGCCGGCGCCTATCGCGGCGGGATTTATTGCTGGGACCTCACTAAAAGGCGTGTCAATGAAACGTTTCGCGCAGCGCCGGATTTTCACAACAAAGGAATGGAAAACATGGCCGACCTGCTGCGCCTCAGCCCGGACCGGCATTATCTTTTTGCTCATTTCTTTGACAGCACGCTTTATATCCGCGACCTTTCCAAACCCGCTGCGGCGCCTTTTGCTGCCAGCCATATCACCAGCTTATCAACGGATAGCGCCGGAGATCGTTATGTCACTGTTGAAGACGGAATTGTCCGGGTATACGAAACGGCCGAAAGGCGGCTTTTGCTGCAGGTGCAGCCTGCCGGGCGCGGGTACATCCATCCAGGGCTTAGCACGAGCGGCAAATACCTGCTGGTCGATGGTGCGATTTCCAACGGCCTCCATCTGGATAACAGCACGCGGATCTATGACATTGCCAGCGGTAAAATGACGGACAGCCTTGGCACGGGTAATCCTTTTTTCTTCAGCAGCCAGCTCTTACGTAATGATTCCATACTGCTTTATACCACCAATCAAAATTTAAAGGATTTTCTTTATCTGAACCGAATGCAGGATGGCAAGCGGCTGGGGCCATCACAGGCTTACACCTGGTCAGCGAACCGGATCTGGAACTTCGCGCTGACCAGTGTCCCCGGCCATTTTGCGGTGAGTTATGGCGACAGCACAGTGCGCGTTTGGGACCTGCATGGTTTCAAACCCAATTACGAGTTTAAAGGCGCGTCCTGGGACCTTCCTAAATTAGAACAAGACTTTTATATCGATCACCGTACTGCGTCAATGGACCATTACAACGATCCCGATACGGTATTCATACGCGATTACACCGGCGGGCGGACAAGGACACTGGTACTGCCGGTCAATGGCACGATCATCCCTGAACCTGGTGGCAGGCATTTACTTATCGACCGTGCGATGAGCGACACCCTGGCCGTTTATGATATCGGCCAGCAGAAGATCACCGCCAATCTCAAGAAAGCCAATTTCAATTGGGTCAGCGCCTGGTTCCTGCCGGCGACAGGGAAAGTGCTGGTCAGCGATTTTAACCCGGTTTATGACCTTTGGGCATATGACCTGGCCAGCGGAACAAAAGAGTTCCGGTTGAAAAACAGCCTCAGCGATACCTTTACCGATCATGATCTGATGGGCATCTCGTGTTCACCCGATGGCAAATATGTTGCGACCTCTTCACAAGATCGTTTGCTCATCTGGAGTATCGCTGACAAAAAGGTGGTCCGCGAGGTCGGTAAAAATGAATTCGCGGTCATTACGGCCTTTTGCCCGGACGGCCATACCTTTGTCTATGGGGTCCCGGGCGGAACTCTGATGGCATCTGATATCGATGGCAGTAACAGCCGCAGCTTACTTTTTCACCATACCGCTGTCGATAAGATATGCTTTAACCGGGACGGTTCGCAAATGCTTTCGGTGAGCAATGACGACTATACCGCCGTGGTTTCGGACATGCGCGATGGCACGATTTTAAAAACGATCCTGCTGGATAAAGGCGATATGCTGCTCGATGCTGACTTTACGAACGGGCTGGCGTACTTTTCGGACAATGCCACCCTATCGGTTTTTAATTTGCGTACAGGCCGGAAAGTGGTATCGCTTTCGCTGGTTAACGGCGATGAGGCTGTTTTTACCACCCCGGACAATTATTATAGCGCGCCGCCTGCCGCGGCGGCGGCCATGTCCTGGCGGGTTGGCGCCCGCGTATTGTCATTTGACCAGTTGGATACCCGCTTTAACCGCCCCGATAAAGTAATGGAAGCTATGGGCAGCGCAGATAGCGCCCTGATCAGCGCTTACCGGCGCGCCTGGCAGAAAAGGGTGCAATACCTCGGCCCGGCTGCATCCACGGCCACCAACGTTTTTCATGTGCCAGAGGCGGACTTTGCCGAGCGACGTTCTATACCTTATTTCTATACCGGGGTGCAACTGGCACTGCATATCAGCGCGAGCGACAGTTTATATCACTTATTGCGTTTTAATGTTTGGGTGAATGAATGTCCGGTCTTCGGCGCTGGCGCCATAAGATTAAATGGACATTCCGGCAAGTTGGATACGATCGTGAACGTCAGCCTCTCCAGCGGGGACAATGTACTGGAAACTTCGGTGGTGAACAGTAGCGGCGCAGAAAGCTACAAGGTACCGTTGTATATCAACTGCCCGCAACCCGACAGCGGCCGTTTATATTTCTGTGGCATTGGCATCGGCCATTTTGCCGACACACAGCACCCGCTACAGTGGAGCGTCGCAGACATACGAAAGCTCGCCGGCAAACTAAAGTCCTTGTATGGCAGCCGCATCACAATCGATACACTATTTGATCGTAATGTTACCCTTGCCAGCGTAAAAGCCTTAAAACACGTTTTGCAAAAAACTTCCGTTAACGACCGCGTCATTGTGGCTTTTTCCGGCCACGGGCTCCTTGACAAAAACAAAGATTATTTCTTATCCGCTTACGAAACTGACTTTAATGACCCGGCCGGAAAAAGTATCCCCTACAAAACCCTGCTTGATTTGGTAGACAGCATACCCGCCAGGAAAAAACTGGTACTGCTTGACGCTTGTAACAGCGGCGAGGTCGATAAAAGCAGCAAGGCCAAAACAGCCCCGTCCGCGGGGCGCCGGATCAACCTTGTCTCGGCTAACAGCCACTTAGGCCTTCAGGATAGCTTTGCATTAATGCAGGAATTGTTCGCCAATGTGAACGAAAGCACAGGCGCGACCGTCATTGCGGCAGCCTCCGGTACACAGTCGGCTTTTGAAAAGGGCGACCTGAAAGCGGGTATATTTACATTCAGCTTGCTGGAATGTCTTGACAGGAACCCCCACTGTAGTGTTTCTGAACTGAAAGCCTACGTTAGCCGGCGCGTTGTCGAACTAAGCGGCGGCAAACAGGTGCCGGCCACGCGCAGCGATAACCACAAAGTTGACTGGCCGATCTGGTAAAGTAAATCCGCTTCAAGGAAAAAACGGCGCTGCTGTGCTGAGCTATCCGGTTACAAGATCATAACTTTTATAAATAAGCCTTTTGTTTTAAAGCGATCAATGATATTTTATATCAATATAATTAAAGGTCGCATTGCTATGGTCAACATATATGCCCCAGGGTGAATTTTTTTTCATAGTGGTCGAGCGTTAGACACCGCACAAGGCTGCCGTTATACTAAATAAAACATTTCTTGTAGTGTACTGCTTACCGGGGAACAATCATCATTCGTTTCCATCAGGTCGCGCATATATACCCACCACTCCTGCATTATCTGTGTACCGGGCAGCCTTTCAAGCAATTCTTTATCATTTGCTTTTAATACACCAAACAGTAAATACGTTTCTTTATCCAGGTAAATAGCATAGTCGCGGATACCAACTTTCTTCAACATCGACTTTAACTGCGGCCATATTTCATCATGCCGCTTTTTATATTCCAGTTCACACCCTGGTTTTAATTGCATTTTGAAAGCTATGCGGTTCACTTCAGGTTGATATTAAGATCATTTATTACCAAAAACTTCTTTCACAGCATCAAGATAGCCGTACCCATGTTCTTTATCGGGCTCAAGATAGCTGCCTTCTGCCCACTCGTTCCAGGCATTGATGGTAATTAGTTTTGGCTGATCTGGATGGCTGTCTACATACGCTTTGGCCTCTAACAAAAAGCGTTTAAAATCTGTAGGGTTAGCATCTGTAACCATGCCTTGTAAAGCATTTGGGAAACGTGGGTTATTATTCCAGCTGATAGATACATGCGGGAAAAATGGCACCGTAAACTCTTTGCTGAATTTAGCCCAGCCTTCAATCGCTTTATTGCCCCACCTATCGTACCTGTCAAGTGGTACATAATGGCACCATTGGTAGTTAGTGAGACTTTTAAAACCCAGTTCTAAAACCGTGTTGTTTTGCGTAACAGTTGTATCGCCGGGTACTGCCGAAATACCTTTGGGTATCGCCCCCCATAAAACACCTTGTAAATGTAAACCAGGGAAACCCGCTTCTTTTGTTTTTTGTGTGAAGTATTCCAGCGCTTCTTTAGCCTGCTGAATGCCACCCATGCCTTTGATGAATGTTGCCACTTCATAAATACTGATCACCGGCTCGCCATTGATCTTATAATAATTTGGCTGGCTGAAATAATCTTTAATAATATGCGCTATCATTCTATTGAAGGTAGGCCTGTCCACCCCGCCGTACCAGTATATTTTACTTTTATCATCGGTGGTGTTATCCAGGTAGCTACTGTGATCGTGATTGGCCCACATCAAATAAAACTTCATTTTATTCCTGTTCTTCGCACCTAAAAAACCCTTGTCTACGCCATTCTCTAAAAATGGTTTTCCATCATACCAATACCAGTCGTAAATAAACACGTTTACGCCGTGGGATACTCCCGCGTCTATCTTTTTTTCCATCGCTTTAGGGTCGGCCTCGTTAACGTAGCCCCATAACGGAACTTCAGGTTGTTTATCACCGGCAAATTTGGGCTTAGCGTTGTATATGGTCTCCCATTCACCTTTACCGTCCTTAAATACGCCAATGTCTTTAAATCTTGCATCGGGCTGGTAAGCAGGCCATACATACGCTGCCACATCATAATGCTGATGATCGACCTGTTGCGCCTGTGACGGAATTATATTGCTTATAAATAAAATGGCTGAGCAGAGAAAAATCCTGCTAATGCTTTTTTTTAGTGTTATCATGTTTTATTTTAGATAGCGGTTGTTTAATTATTGAGCGGAATATTGCAGAGGTCAGAACCGCGTCCCGTCCTCTGCAATAATTTAGTTATTTGTAGCCAGGGTTTTCAACCAAATTGGGGTTGTTGGCTGTCCTTGCTATAGTAATGGGTAAATAATAATTCTCCTGCCTGAATTGCGGAATATTTGAAGTACCATCTACATTATTGATGATCTGGATCTGGTATTTTCCGCTGGCGGCATCGAGTATATAGCGAATGCCTGACCAGCGTACGGACAGATCTGTCACCGCAGTACGCCATCTTCTCACATCCCAGTAGCGATGTCCTTCAAAGGCTAATTCTATCCTGCGCTCATTATGGATCGCATCCCTGGTGATGTTGGTCAGCGGAGCAACGCCGGCCCGGTTCCTGATCTGATTAATATCGATCAGGGCCTGGGCAGTATTTCCCGATTCGAAAGCAGCTTCGGCATCGTTTAATAATATTTCCGCATACCTGAAGATCAGCCAGTCCTGGGCCGACGTAGCCCAGCCCGAATTTGTCCCTGCCATATTATCGTGGCTTTCATCCAGGTATTTCAACACCCCAAGGCCCGTGCCCTGGAAATCCTGGTCACCCGTTGCTGCGATGCCATTGTAAGCGCCGGATGTTATAATTGTTCCGTCAGGCTCTCGCAGGCCGGCATGAAAATCAAGCGTGGCACCCTTCCACTCGCTGCCCTGTGTATAAAAAGTGGCGTAGAACCGGGGGTCTTTATTCGCCCATACCTGGTCAATAGTATACAAACCCTGCTGGATTGCTGTCCGGTCTAATGTACCCGGGGTACCGTCAGCATGCGGAAACGCCTCGGCCAGCTCCAGGTACGCCTGGTCATATAACCCGCGGCCCCAACCCTGCGGACGGGGGCAATTGAAAAAGTCCACACACCATCCATTGCCGCCGGATAGTTCATTATTGGCGTCGTGCTTTTTACAAAAGATAACTTCAGTGTTGTTTTTAACCAGGAAGATGTTTCTGAAGTTTGTTGTTTTATTTGCATCGCCATTATAAAGCGCAAAATTTCCACTCTTGATAATGGCCTGCGAGGCCGTTAAAGATTTCTGGTAATAAGTGTTTGACAAATTTGAAGGTATGCCTACTACGCCGTTCAGCTGAACAGTACCAAATTGTGCAATGCTACCCGCATACAGTGCTGCCCGGCTTTCCAGCGCTAAAGCAGCGTATTTTGACGGATGGCCAAGGCTGTCCGCACTGATCACCGGGGGCAAGTCACTTGAACAAGCGTCAGCTTCGGAAATGATAAAATCATATATGCTTTGCTCGGTGCCTCTTTTTGGAAACAGCGTTGCACTAGGGTCAGTTTCGCTCTGCACAGTTGTGATCAACGGAACCCCGCCATAACGTTTGGCCAGTGCAAAATAGCAGAATGCCCTTAAAAAGCGCGCTTCCGCAAGCTTCGATTTTTTTTCGGCTGCCTGAAGGGGGGAACCCGGGATGTTTTGTATAAACTGGTTGATTTCGCGTATGGTGTTGTATCCCCACCAATCCAGCAGGCCGCCGCTAATGGTTAACTTACCATATTTATAGGTAAATGCCGTACTGGGGTTCCAATCCCTCCATTGCGGAAATGACTCATCAGAAACGTCATCGATATCGGCAAAGTTCCATGCAGCATCGCCACTCAATCCGTTACCGCTGCAATCATTGCCTAACCAGGGCATATCGTAGTAAATTTGTGTCAGGTAGGCATTGATCAGTGCCGGGTCTTTCCACACGTCTTCGTCTGAAATAATATTAAGAGGTTTTTTATTAAGGACTTCCTTATTACATGAAAAAAACATCCCCACCCCTATAACGCCAAGTATTAATAATAACTTTTTCATAATGTCTTCAATTATAATGTTAGATTCAATCCTAATGACAGCGTTCTTTGCTGCGGGTAATAGTATCCCGCTTCGCCCGACGGCTCTTCAGGGTCGATATCATATTTTGCCAATGGATTAATAGTCAGCAGGTTTGTTCCTGCAAGATAAACGCGCACGTTTTTAATGCCTGCTTTAGTCAGAATCCCGTGTGGAAGGTTATAGCCCAGCGCAAATGTTTTCAACCGCAGATAGTAGGCTTTCTTAAAATAAAAATCTGAAAAAAGCGTATTTGTCGATGCGCCGCCTAAACGCGGTACGCCGGCTGAGGCATTATTATTTCCGGGAGTCCACCGTTCATCATAAATAACCTGTGAAAAGTTTATGCCGCCCTGCTGCAGGTTCACGTTTGTAAAGTAGCCGAATGAACCCTGAAGCAGAGATTGCAGGTCGAAGTTTTTGTATTTCAGGTTGATCGTGGCACCCGTCATCCACTCCGGAACAGTTCCTTTACCAATCTGAACCTCGTCTCTCCAGTCAAGCGTCCCGTCATGGTTTACATCAACGTATTTTATGTCGCCGGGGTGCAATTGGGCATTACCGCCCGGATATTGAAATGTCAGATCATTGATCTCCTGCTGGCTTGTAAATACACCGGCCGACTTATATCCAAAGGTTCTGTCAACCCACTGGCCCGACTGCTGGTATTCCCTTTTCTGATCAGGGTCGGTGTAAACGGGCTCCTCATAATGGCCATTCTTTGCACGGGCCCATGACAGGTTGCCAATCACCGTATAATTCAGTTCGCCAATGTTGCCGCTGGTACCTATACTTAGCTCAAAACCCCTGTTATTTAAGCTATTGAGGTTAACAGGTGGAAGCGCAGCGCCAAACGTACTCGGCAGGGTTAAAATTTGTGTGGCCGGGATGCCTGAAAGCTTCCTGTAAAAAACATCTACGGTACCAAATAACTTTCTTTTCCAGAAAGAGAAATCGACGCCGGCGTCATAAATATTTACCCTTTCCCAGGTCAGATTTGGGTTTGCAATACCCGTTGAAGCAATACCCAGTGATGTGTTTGTGCCAAAGAGGAATTGTCCGCCAAAGCCATACCCGGTTAAATATGGGAAATTGAAATTACCAGGTAGATTGTCAATACCAGAGCTACCATAGCTTGCACGCAATTTTAACTCGTCAAGAGAGGTTATATTCTCCATGAAACCTTCCTGGTCAATACGCCAGCCGGCTGAAACGCTTGGGAAATATCCCCACCGATGGTCCGGCGGATATTCGGCCGATGCATCCGCCCTGAAAATAGTTTCCAGCAGGTATTTATTTTTATAGGAATAATTTACGCGGCCAACATAGCTTGCACGCCCCATTTGCGTTGCCGAACTGTTTGCAGTAGCGGTTTGTATAGAGCCGGCAAATAACTCCTCAATTTCATCAGTTAAAAAATTAGTTCTCCCTGCCGTTAAAAAAGTCGTGTTGTAATCAATTGCCTCATAAAGCGCAAGTGCAGTAACATGATGATTCCCAAAAGAATGATCGTAATTCAATGAGAATTGACGGTCGATATTTTCGGCTGTATTGATGTTATAGGTTAACTGCGCCTGTGTTCCTAAAGCGCCCGCAAGAGCATATTGTTTGGTGGAATAATCATAAGTGTAAAAGCTGTAGGGCTTATTAAAGTATTTCTCTGTAGACGAGGTTTTGTTGTAATTGATAAATGCCTTCGCGCTTAAACCATCAATAGCTTTGATCCTATAATTGGCAACAAATGTTCCTTTCAGGTTCTGGCTATTAACATTGTCAAAGCCGGCAATGTCCTCGTTGGAAATAAGCGCGATGCTACCCACACCCTGCCCGTTCGCATACGAATAATAGGTCGGATCAGGAAGTGTAGCGGGGTATATCGGCAGCGAGTTCCATAGATCCTGCCATAAGGTATTGATACCTGCGCTTTCGCCACGGTCTGGCTGCGATTTGTACTCGTTTACATCAGATATATCTAACTGAATAGATAGATCATCCGTTATCTTAGCGTCCAGATTTGATTGAACGTTATATCTTTTGTAACCGCCGCCATTTGTCCGCCACATCGGATTTTGATCTAAATACCCGAAAAATCCGAAATATTTAATGTTATCAGACCCACCGCGTACAGACAAGTTTTGGTTGGTTTGCGGCGCGAATGATTTAGTAGCTACCTTTTCCCAATTTGTATTTGGGTATGCCGGGTCATTACCTGCCTGGTATTTGTTGATCTGGTCTTGCGTGTAAGGGGCTTGTTTGCCTTCATTGGTATATAGCTCATTTTCCAGTGTCGCATATTCTGCGGAACTGACCGGGCTAGCCATATAGGTATTATCCTGCAGCGTAAATGACGAGTTGAAGGTTATATCTGGCTTGCCTGCCTTACCGCGTTTTGTCGTAACCAGCACAACACCATTACCCGCACGTGCACCATAGATAGAAGCTGCACCATCCTTGAGTATACTGATTGACTCAATCTCATTAGGGTCGATATTGTTAAAGTCCGATTCAACGCCATCAACTATCCAGATAGCCTGGCCGTACCCGCGTATGCTGATAGCGGCCTGATCTGCGCCCGGTTGTCCGCTTGATTGCTGGGAAATCAAACCCGGCAGCCTGCCAGCCAGAGAATTGATGGTGCTGGCAACCGGCGCTACGGTTATATCTTCCGTTTTAACCGTAGCGATCGATCCGGTTATGGTACCCTTTTTTTGCGTGCCGTAACCAACTACCACTACATCGTTTAAGCCATTTGCTTTAGGGGAAAGACTTACATTTATTACAGATCTGCCGTTTACAGGTATTTCTTTAGTTTCATAACCAACACTGCTAAAAACAAGCACGGCATCACCTCCGGGTAACGAAATCGTATACCTGCCGTCTTTCGTGGTTACTACACCTTGTGTTGTGCCCTTCATCACTACAGAAACGCTTTCCATAGGCTGATTTTGCTCATCCGTTACCGTTCCGGCCACTGTAATCTGACTAACAGCCGGCGTGCTGACAACTGGCGCCACTTTGGCAGTAATGATCACATTAGTCTTTTTAATAACATAGGTAAAAGGCTGGTTGGCAAAACATTTGGTCAATACCTGATCAAGGGAAGCGTCTTTTACATCGAGTGTAACCGGCTCGCTTTTACTTAGCAGATCATCGTCATAAAGAAAATGATACCCGGTTTGCTGTTCCAGGCTCTCCAGTAATTTATCAAATGACAACGATCTAACATGAAGTGTTACTTTTTGCGCATAACTTGCTGCCGAAACATGCAAAAAAGTTATAAGGCAAATCACAAATGTTAACTTCATCTTTAATAGTAAATTATGGTTCATGCAGGCATGTATCCCGCAAAAATCTTTGGTAAAATTTTTATACATTTGAAATTTAGGTTAATAAAAAATCGGTTTTTGAGAGAAATTGGTTTTTAATCTAAATGAACAGCCCCGGCTGAAAAGTCAGGGGACGGTAACGACGTTCCCTGGCTTTATTTAGATATATTATAATTGAGTTGTTAGTTTCCTTTTACAATAATCCTCCTTTCTATAATTTTAAAATTTGCTATACCGGTTAATTGCAGGTAGGATAGCATTTCGCCAATATCTTCCGTGCGTGATACTGTGCCCCCCAGGAATTTATTGCTCACTTCACCCCGAAATTCTACATCAACATCATACCAGCGCGCTATTTTTCGCATGGCGCTTTGTATGTTCTCTTTCCTGAACGAGAAGTAGCCATTTTTCCAGGCAACGGCATCTTCAACATTCACGGTTTTCAGTTGTATGTTTTGAGTGGTATTATCTACAACCGCTTGCTGTCCGGGGATCAGCATGACTTTGTGATCACCTTTACTAAGTTGTACAGCCCCTTCCAACAGTGTGGTTTTGTTGGCCGGATCATCGTCGTAGGCTGATACGTTGAAGTGTGTGCCCAATACTTTGATATTTACTTTGCCGGCTGTAACAGTGAATGGCATGTTTTTATTTTTTGCCACTTCAAAATAAGCTTCCCCGTTTAATTCAACATGCCTCTCGGGACCGGTAAATGCAGTGGGATATTTTAAAGATGATGCTGCATCCAGCCAAACCATGGTACCATCGGGTAAGCTTACCTGGTATTGGCCGCCTTTAGGAGTGACGATGGTATTATAGGACACTTCATTATTTCCCGCATTAGTCCGTTCATAAACCAATTGCCCGTTTTTTATTTTTTTAATAAGTACGGGGCCGGCCTGGGAAATACGTCCGTTTGACGCCTGGTTAAGATTTATTTTGCTGCCATTGCCCAATATCAATACTGCCTTATTTGAACCGGGAACGATGACCGAGGCCACTATTTTAGCCGGAATGGGTTTGGTTTGTACAGGCCCGGTATGATGACGTAATATGTAAGTTGCAGTTGTTAAAATCAATAAAGAGGCCGCAACCGACCACCAGATTTTACTCATGGGTTTTAACGGCTTCACCCCGAATAGCTTGCTTTCAATATTGCCCAATATGCGGTTCCTGATTAATTCCTGGTCAGGAACAGAGAGGTCATCGTCGAACTGATCAATGTCGAACCGGTCTTTATAATTCTTCAGCAATTCAAGTTCGTCACGCGTCGCAATACCCGCCAGGTAGCGTTCATAGAGTTCGATATAAGTCTTCCGTGTCATTCGAATATGATTGGTTTTAGCATAAAGAGTATTGCCGAACCAAAAACTCCCATAAAAAAATAAACTTTTTATAGGATCATTTAATCACTGTATGGAATTATCATCAGGATAGTTCAGGATAGTTGAGGATACTCAAATATTAAAAAGTATCTATATTAGCTTTTTATACCAATTATTACGCTTATTTCGGATTTCGAAATAACTTATACGACCTGGCACAACGGCAATTTTTAGTGAATGGGATAAAGCATTCCGGCTAATGCAAACGGAGTATTATATTTCATGGCTTTAACAACTAAATAATATTTAATAAATATTATTAGAATTTTATATCCGACTATAAAACTTATGACGTCAAAAACATCGTTGAGCGATCAGGAACTGTGGCAAAATATCCGGGCAGGAGACCATAGGTCATTCACTTTGTTTTATGATCGGTATTGGCTGAGGATGTACAAAGCGGCATTGTATTATTTGAAAGATAAAGATGCCAGCGAAGAAATTGTACAAGAGGTATTTGTATTAATATGGAATAAACGTGAAACGCTCGGCATCAATAACTTTTCGTCCTACCTGAATTCGGCTACCCGTTACGAAGTTTTCAGGAAATTAAAACTGGCCAAACGGTCTTTAGTGGAATACCTTGAAGATTACCCAACGCCTGAAACCGCCGTTTATAACTTTGGCTACGAAAAATTAAATGAAATGGATCATAACCATTTTTTAGAAAATTGCCTGAAAGACCTGCCAAAGAGATGCAGGGAGGTATTTTATTTAAGTAAGATAGAGCAACTGAGCAATACTGAAATTGCCGAAAAACTAGGTATTAACAAGCATACCGTCGAAAATCAGCTAACGATTGCATTAAGGCATGTTAAGGTCAATTTTAGCAAGGTTGCGATATTGGGTATGTTGTTGATAAAAGTTTTGTAAAGTAAATACAACAAGCCGGTAAGGCCTCCCCCTTTTGTTTTCTATACCCATATAATTTTCAACACACCTTTGCAGCGATTTCAAAACCATTAAATTTGGAAAACAAATGGAAACCGAAGCCCCAGACTTTATTGCCCATCCGACCGATACCGAAGGACAATTCATCTATGAATATCCCAACGGCCGCCGCGTGCTGGTTGAGGTCGACCCGATAACAGAAGCCGTCCATTTCATCAGGGAGCTTTAAGACACTCTAAAATCGAACGGCTGGCTGTTCGTTTTTGTTACAATTCGCTACTGGAATTTCTTTCAATATATTGCAGGGTAGGCATTTATGAATTTGGAATACCGATTGATGCTTAACCTTTTTTTAGGCTTGATGACATTTTACACTACTCTTTACGACCTGGCCTCACTAGTGATCATATCCGTTGGGTTGACTTTCTCCCTGCTCCTATGGCTTACACCCAAGGCCGGTCGCGGCGCCCATCGTTATCTTGCCGCAGCGCTCGTCGCCGGGGTACTTTGCTTGTTCCAGCAATTTTTAATGGATATCGATCGCACCGCCGGTTTTGCGCCATCCCTATGCCTGCCTGGCTTTTGCCCATTGCTTTATTTTTTTGTGCGGAACAAATCAGGTTATACCATCGGGCCAAAAAATGCGCTGCATTTGATGCCACTTGTGCTGCAGTTTGCTATTTCCCAATGGTGGGCCGCGGTGTTACCAATTGCAACTATGGTGTTGATGACGGCCTATCTGGTCTTGTGCCTTCACAACTTAAGACAGACAAATAAGCAAATGAAGTTCAACTGCGGTGACCGCGACCGGCAGCAATGGCGCTGGTTGCAATACCCGCTGCTGGCCCTTATCTTCCTGGCGCCATTGTCGGTTATGAATGGAGCTTTTTTCGTGTTATTATTATCGGTTGTCATGATCTGGCTGGCGGCCGTCAGCTATTTCAGGCCGGAAACCATTACAGGGAACCAAGAGGCATCAATTGAACTGAGAGCGAAAGGCATTTGGCTGAGAAGGACTGTCAAGGAAAAGCGGTATTATGAAGATCCGGACTTGAGCCTTGCTTCGCTGGCCAGGAAATTAAACATAGTCCCGCATGAACTATCGCGGATCATCAATACGATATTCAAGAAAGGCTTCAGCGATTTTATCAACGAATTTCGGGTCGCGGACGTGATCCGGAAAATGAAGAACCCGGCTTACGGGCACATCACCCTACTGGGTATGGCCTACGATTCCGGGTTTAATTCACAGAGTACCTTTCACCGGGCTTTTAGAGAGATCGCCGGGAAAACGCCCGCTGAATATAAAAAAGAACTGCCATCTTATAATTTGACACATCGTTCCGCCATTACCCCTCTAATTTCAACCCGGAAATTAAATCGCAGCTTTATGTTTAAGAATTATTTGAAAATGGCCTGGCGCAACATGTTGTACAACAAAGGTTATAGCGCTTTGAACATTACAGGTTTAGCGGCCGGTATGGCCGTAGCCCTCCTGATCGGGCTGTGGGTGACCGATCAATATGCTTACGACCGTTTTTTACCACATTATGAGGAAGCCGCCCAGGTGGAAATGAACCTCACCAGCCAGCATAACGGCACCATGACACAAACGTCCATCGCCCTGCCGCTTACGGACATGCTGAAAAAGCAGGTTCCCGGGATCAAATATGTCGCGGAAACCGACAACATCGGCCGGGTGAGCCACGGCCTCATGGTAGGCGATAAAAAGCTGTACCTGGAAGGCGGCGCCGCCGGGCCGGATTTTTTTAAGATATTCCAGTATGCGTTTATCGAGGGTAATCCAAATTCAGCTTTGAAAGATATGTATTCGATCGTGTTGACTCAATCGACCGCCAGGGCATTATTTGGTGATGCTGACCCTATGGGCAAAGAAGTCCGTTTTGATAATGCGCAGAACATGAAAGTGACGGGTGTGATCCGGGATATTCCTAACAATGCCACGCTGCGATTTAATTATATCACGCCTTTTGCCTACAAAGAAGCGACAGAGGATTGGGTAAAAACAGGCCGGACGAAGTGGACCTGGAATTCATTTTCCGCCTATGTGGCGCTGGAACCCAGCGTAAATTATGAGCAGATCGACCGGGAGATCAGGGATGTTGTTTACCGTCAAAGCCCTGAAATGCGCTCATTAAAGCCCGAGGTGCTGCTGCAGCCATTAAAAGACTGGCACTTGTACAATGAATTTAAAAACGGGAAGGTGGCCGGCGGTTTCGTCGATTACGTGCGCCTGTTCAGCATCATCGGGCTGTTGGTGCTGGCTATTGCCTGCATCAATTTCATGAACCTGTCGACCGCACGTTCAGAAAAACGGGCCCGGGAAGTCGGTGTTCGTAAAGCTATTGGCTCCGGGCGGCTCGACCTGGTGTACCAGTTCCTGCTGGAGTCTGTGCTGATCACTTCGTTGTCATTCCTGCTCGGTTTGCTGTTGGTTCAGCTTGCCTTGCCATCGTTTAACGAATTAACCAGTTCAGCGATTCATATACCCTACGGCCATATTGGCTTCTGGGGCATTATGATCGCGTTTGTATTGCTTACCGGTTTAGCGGCCGGCAGCAGGCCTGCGTTTTACC